>Ga0075423_10000601_pt1 | contig 29478 bp, 26 predicted proteins | sample SoiMethybrSBSTD2_FD_80114 | JGI IMG/M metagenome (GOLD analysis project Ga0075423, IMG submission 80114) | Bulk soil microbial communities from a Populus tree surrounding site in Tennessee, USA - Soil MetaG P. TD hybrid SBSTD2 | ecosystem: Environmental > Terrestrial > Soil > Tree plantation...
CCTGGCGCGTTACAGTGTCGAGGCGCCGCTGCCGGCGGCGGCCGCCCTATTGGGCTTGAACGCGGCGCTCGCGGAGTATCCCTCGCTTCCGCGAAAGGGCCGCCTCAGCTTGTTCGACCAGGCCGACCGCGTCGGGGGGCAACACCCCAGCGGGTGGGTCCTTCACCGAATCGTGAAGGCGGGCGCGCCAGGATCACCTGACGCCGTCGCGACGCCGGGGGCGTAGAGACGCGCCAGCATGGATTTCAAACAGCGGAAGTTCGCGATCGGCTATCTCGCGATTACCCTCGTCGCGATTGCCCTCTTTCAATTCCCGCTCTTCGGACCGCAGGCCGCGATCCTGTCGTACAGCGAATTCAAAGCGCTGGCCAAGAAGGGCAAGGTCAGCAACCTCATCGTCGACCGAGAAACCATCAGCGGCACGCTCTCAACCGATGGGCTCGAGACCGTGCTCCCCAAGGAAAAAATCGCGGAGCTAAAGCGATCGAGCGGGGAAACGCACCGCTTCGTGGCGGCTCGTGTCGAGGATCCGGGGCTGGTGGCCGATCTCGAGCAGGCGAACGTCAAGTTCACAGGGCACGCGGAGAATACCTGGCTGTCGACCCTCCTCTCGTGGGTCCTTCCCGCCGTAGTGTTCGCCGGCGTGTGGCTCTTCGTCATGCGTCGCTTCGGCCCGCAGCAGGGGCTCATGGCGATCGGCAAGAGCAAGGCTCGGGTCTACGTCGAGCACAAGACCGGAGTCACCTTCGACGACGTCGCGGGCATCGACGAAGCGCGGAGCGAGCTCATGGAGGTCGTCGACTTCCTCAAGAACCCGGACCGCTATCGGCGCCTCGGGGGGAAGATTCCCAAAGGGGTGCTCATCGTCGGGGCGCCCGGCACCGGCAAGACGCTGCTGGCCAAGGCCGTCGCGGGGGAGGCCGGCGTGCCGTTCTTCAGCTTGAGCGGCTCGGACTTCGTCGAGATGTTCGTCGGCGTCGGGGCCGCGCGCGTCCGCGACCTCTTCGCGCAGGCCCAGCAGAAGGCGCCCAGCATCATCTTCATCGACGAGCTGGATGCGTTGGGAAAGGCACGAGGTGTCAGCCCGATCGTGGGCGGGCACGACGAGCGAGAGCAAACCCTGAATCAACTTCTGGCCGAGCTCGACGGCTTCGACACCCAGATGGGCGTGATGATCCTGGCGGCGACGAACCGCCCGGAAATTCTGGACCCCGCGCTGCTCCGGCCCGGTCGCTTCGATCGCCAGGTGGTTCTCGACCGTCCTGACCTTCGAGGGCGGGAGAAGATTCTCAACGTGCATGTCCGTGACATCAAGTTGGCCCCCGGCCTCGACCTTTCCCTGATCGCGGCCAGGACGCCCGGCTTCGTCGGCGCTGATCTCGCCAATCTCGTCAACGAGGCCGCCCTCCACGCCGCCCGCACCGGTAAGGAAGCCGTGGATGCGACGGATTTCGACGAGGCCATCGACCGCGTGGTGGGCGGTCTCGAGCGCCGATCGCGCGTGATCAATCCGAAAGAAAAGGAGATCGTCGCCTATCACGAAGCCGGCCATGCGCTGGTGGCGGAGTCGCGCGAGAACGCAGATCGCGTTGCGAAGATCTCGGTGATTCCTCGCGGCGTGGCCGCGCTCGGTTACACGCAGCAGCAACCGACCGAGGACCGGTACCTCATGACGCGCGCCGAGCTCTTGGATCGACTCGACGTGCTGCTCGGCGGTCGCGTCGCGGAAGAGCTCGTGTTCGGCGACATCTCGACCGGCGCCCAGGACGATCTGCAGCGGGCCACCGATATGGCGCGCCACATGGTCGCCCGCTACGGGATGACGGAAGCCCTGGGCCTGGCGACGTTCGAACCGCCCCGTCAGGCGCTCTTTCTCAACGTGCCGTCGATCGCTCAGCGAGAGTACAGCGAGGAGACCGCCCGGCGCATCGACGACGAGATCCGGAACCTTTTCGAGGCCGCCCACGAGCGAGTCCGCCAGACCCTGACGGAGAAGCGAGAAGTCCTCACGTCGCTGGCCAAGCTGCTCATCGAGAAGGAGGTCGTGAGCCGCGACGATCTCACCGCTCTCCTGGCGTCCGCGCAGGCTTAGCGAAGGTCTTGCGGGCTCAAAGGCTGTCGTCTTTCGGGAGCGCGGCAATCCGCCTGGGCGCGCTCGAGCCCGGCGATGATCGCTCCGCGCTCGGCCATGAGGCATCGAGCCGCCTGCGCGTGGGTCAAAGCAAGGACGCCGACGCGGAGCCGGCGCCGCAGGCGGCCGGCGCTTCCCAGGTAGCGATACACGACCCCGGCGGTCAGCGGCAGCGAAAGCGCGAAGCCCGCGGCCTCAGCCGCCCCGGATAGCTGTCCAACCACCCACGTTTCGAGAGCCCAGAACAGCGGAAACGCGACGACGCTCGCCAGGAAGCGCACCGTCGCGTAGTCGGTTTCCTTCCTGGCCAGCAGGTGCGCCAGCCAGCAAGGGATCAGGTACGGAAGGCCGTTGACGACGGCGCCGTAGACGAAGAAGGGGAAGCCCACGACCGCCTCCCCCGACCTGCCGATCCGCTCGAGGCGTGATGGCCGTCGCCGTCGCGACTGCACCGACTCGTCCGTCAGGTGAAACTCCGCCAGGAGGGCGAGGTAGCCCTGGATCCGGTGCCAGAGCCGCTCTACACGCTCAGGCTCTCGCGCTTTGAGGGAGTTCACGGCCTCGGCGCTGACGCGAGGCAGCCCGAGGGGATCGATCTGCCACGCATCGAGGCCTCGTTTGGTCGAGAGGTCACTGATCAGCCCGCCCTGGTGAAGCTCCTCGATTGCGCGAACGAGCTCGATCGCCTCGATCGGTTCGACGTGGACGATCTCGGCTTCCATCGCTCGCTGGATTGCTCGTGTCAGGGCGACGACCGCCTTGCGTGGGTCCTCCCGATGGGCCTCGCGGTACGACGACAGTGGAATCGGCGCTCCGAAGGAGACGAGCACCCGCCCCAGGAATGACTTGCGCGCCTCGAACGTGAGCCCCACAGGGACGAGCGACAGCTTGCCCGCACAGGCCGACTCGTAGCCCAGCGCGATTCGCGCGGCGCCGCTCTTGATACGCCGAACGCGCGCCTCGGCATGCGTCGAGCCTTCTGGGTAGATCGCGATGAGGCCGCCGCGGTCGAGCGTCTGGAAGCACGCGGCGAACGCTTTCGCATTCGGATCCATCTTGTCCGGGTCGTGGTCCTTCCGGCAAACGGGGATTGCCCCGCACGCACGCAGGAAACGAGCGCCCAGCCAATGACGAAACATCGCCGCCGCGGCGAGAAAGTGGATCTTCCTCCGGAGCGCTGTCGCGACGACAAACGAATCGATCAGGTTGTTCGGGTGGTTGATGCAGAGGAGCACCGGGCCGTGGGCTGGGACGTGCTCCGGGTGTCGGACGTCGACGGGCTTGAAGCAGAACCAGAGCCAGAACCGAACGACAAGCCGTACAGCGTTATAGAAAGTGTCCCCTGGCGCGGCGGAGGTGCGCGCTGGGCCCGGCGCGGCGCGATCCGGGCGACCTCGGCGAGCCGGTGAGTTCCGACGAGTCGCTGGTCCGTCGCTCGCCAGGATCACTCCGCCGTCACTCACGCTCGCCTCCTCGCCCTCTTGGTCGGCCATGCCCGATGGTCGTCCCTTCGGGCGCAGTGTACCACTTAGATAGTACACATTGACTCCAGAGCTCGCGCTAGTGTACTAATGTAGTCATACAGTATGAGGAGCGCGATGAACCTCAGGATAAACGGGCACAGTCCGATCCCGATCCGGCGCCAACTGACTGAGCAGCTCCGCCACGCCATCGAGGCCGGCGGCGTCGCGCGGGACCAGGCGCTGCCCAGCATCCGGGAGCTGGCCGGCTTCCTCGGTGTCAATCCCAATACCGTCGCGCGCGTCATCGACGATTTGAAGCGAAGTGGATACGTCGAGGCGCGGCGGGGAAAGGGCGTGTTCGTGGCGGCGGCGCCGCCCACCCGCCCCTCCCCTCACCTTCGCGAGACCTTCTTGCAGGAGACGGTGATCCGGGCGGCGGCCCTTGGGATGACGGCCGACGACTTGTCGGTGGGCGTTCTGAGCTTGGCCGGGGTCCGGCCCGCCGCCATTCGCGGCGCGGCCGAGGTCCTGCTGGTCGAGTGCAGCCCGCCGGAACTCGATTTCTTTGCCCGGCAACTCGAGGCCCACCTACCGGTTCGCATCGACAAGATGCTCCTCGCCGATCTGTCGGCGGTCGCGCGGCGCCCGAAGCAAGCCGGTCACTGGCGGGCGGCGGCCACGAGCTTCTGTCATCTTCCGCAGGTGGAACGCCTTCTGAAGGGCAAGGGGATTCCAGTAATCGCGCTGCTCGCGGAGGCCCATCTCGAGACCCTTCATCGCCTGGCCCAGTACCCGTCGGGGACACGGGTGGGCGTCGCCTCGACCACCGTCGAGACGGCCCACAACCTGGAGCACTCGATTGCGAACGCCAACCTGCCGAACATCGCGCTCGTCGGCGTCTGCCCCGCCGAGGGGGTCGCACTCGGTCGCCTGGTGCGGCGGGCGGATGTCATCGTCTGCTCCACCGCGGCGGCCGAGCGGGTCCGGGGACTCGCGGGTTCCACCGCGCAGGTGTTGATCGACGACCGGGCCCTCGACCCGCGGGCGATCGAAATGCTCGCGACCCTTCTGGTGCAACAAAACGGCGATCGGCCGACAGCCGCTCAAGCGCCGAAGCGGCCGCGATCTCGCCGGGCCGGTGGGCGCAAGTCGTGAGAGGGGGCGGGACGCGCAAGACGGTACCGGGAAAGCGTGCGAATGATCTGTAACCAGATGCAGGAGGACGAGTCATGACTTTCTTGACGTGGATTCTCGCGGGGCTGCTGGCCGGCTTGCTGGCTGGGTGGGTTCTCAAGCGCGGAGGCTATGGGCTGAACTGGGACATCACGCTCGGTCTCGTCGGAAGCATCGGGGGGAGCTGGATACTTCGATCGCTCGGGTTCTCGGGAGCTGGAATCGTGGCGACTGCTGTCGTCGCGTTCATCGTGGCGGTGATCCCGATCGTTGCGCAGCGCAAGTTCTTCGCCACTGAGCGTGCGGTCCAGAAGAAGGATGCTTACTGGCGGTGGGGGTTGGGCGCGGCTCTCGTGGCCCTCGTCGCCTGGATGACCCTCGGCCCCGTGCAGCAGCCGGCGGCGGTGGCTGCGGCGATCGAGGAAAAGTCGTACGCGGTGACGCCGGCGGTGGTGAAGGTGAAGGCCGGGATCGTCACGGGCGAAGTCAGCGACCTGAAGGTCGCGGAGCGAGTCGAGAAAGGGTCCGACCGGGTCGTCAGCGCCGCGAAGCTCACGGGTATGCTCAAGCTGAAGAACACGTCGGCCAACCAGACGGTGCGGTTGCTCGAGGGCAGGCTTCTCTATATCGATGCGCAAGGACAGCCCATCAAGCTCGAGGACGCGCGGACCGAACCAACCTTCAAATTCGCCACGTACGGCGGCAGCGAGCGGCTCGATCCGGGGCAAGAGGCCATGCAATCCCTGGACGTGGAGTTCCCCGCCGCGGCCCTGAAGCCCAAGGGCCTGAAGGAGATCCGCCTCGAGTTCGCGTATATCCCTTCGCCCTTCCGGGAGGAGTCGGTCAACTTCGCCGTCTCGATCGGCCCGGGCAAATGATGAGTCTCGGCGAGGTGGCTCCCGGGAGCCACCTCCCATTCAGACTTCTGAGCCCTGGTGGTGAATGGCGAGGGCGAGAGATGCAGCTCATGCACCGTCTCGATGAGCTCGAGGCCCAGGGCCGGATAGCCTGGATCGAAGCCCAGCACGGGTGGGCCGCCGCGCCGGAGGACGTCGTCGAGGCGCTCTCAAAGGCCGGTTTCGAAGAATGTCAGCGCGGGACGACGAGCCGAAAGAACCTCCAGCCGGCCGGTGGCGCGTGGCAGGGTGTCAACCTGGGCACGGGATCGGTGGCGTCCGTCACCTGGGTGAATCAGCCTGGGCGGGCGCGAGCCCGGGTGTTCATCGCGATTGACGGACAGTCGCGCTGGGATCAGGCGCTGAGTGGTCTCGAGCGTGATCTGTACACGGACGACGGCGGAGAAGGCTGATCGCGATCGGCACCGGTAACCTGGGAAGAATGCGGCGGGAACCCGACGGGGCGCCGCCACGAAGAGGCGTTGATGAACACCAATGACCACCGTGCGGACGATTCCCAGCGGCTCGGGACCGTCGGTCCACCGCCGACGAAGTTCATCCAAATGTGCGCATCGCAAAACGACTTGTTCGCTCTCGACGAGGAGGGCAACATCTACCGCTACAACTTCAACGCGAAGGCCTGGATAAAGCTCGGCGCGAGTCGCTCATACGAGGAACACGCCTGAGCTATCAGTCTGGTACGCAAGGAGGACATGCGATGCCGAGGCGCAGAACTTGTGAGGCAGAGCTTCAAGACGCCTCGCAGCAATTATGCGGTGGCGAGAGGTGTTGCCGAAGATTCATGAGAGATTCCGAACAAGGCCAGGCCGGAAACGTCGGCAGTGCGAATGTTTACTATCCGCTCTAAAAAGCCGACGCGAGCACAGCATCAGCCCCTGAACGAAGCTCAGCGAGCGCTCGTCGAGAAGAAGCTCGAGATCCTGCGCGGCGCGAGCTTCGGCTTCACTCAAGACCGACTCTTGCACATTCAAGAGGAGGATCTGAAGAGCTGGACGGATGAGTGCGTCGATGAGCTGCGCAGGGAAATCGCATCGGCCGCCCCATCGCATATGAAGATCGTGCTGATCGATTTCCGAAAGCTCGGGTGTGTTTCTCTCCAGTGCAGACTTACCCCAGCTGGTGATGGCGCCGCCATCGCGCCCGCCAGCAGGCCATCACGCTGAGGAGCCGTTGCTCCAGTGACCGGTCGCGTGATCCTCGCGCCGGACTCAACTCAGGCCCAGGGCCTCGGGGGTCGTCCGCTGGCCATGTACGCCTGGCTGAGGCTCCCCGATCGTTCAAGGCTCAGGCTGTTGAACTCACCAACGGTCAGCCGCCGCACTCGGCAAACAGCAGCGACCCGCTGTCCGGCCTCAACGAGCGCCGCGACCAGCGTGAGGACATCTCCCCTTTTCTCGCTGGCGTGGACAACGGAGCGACGTATGCGCGCGGCATGCCGGGAGCTGGAGAAATGGAAGAACGACCGAGCCTGAGACGAGCGACGCAACTCTGGCGACAGGGCTACCGATATCAGATAGGGGGAAAAGTGGATCGAGCGATCGAGCTCTACCGCCACTCTATCGAGGTGTATCCAACGGCAGAGGCGCATACCTTCTTGGGGTGGGCGATGAGTTTCCAGGGTCGCTTAGCGGAAGCCACTCGGGAGTGCCTCCGCGCGATCGAGATCGATGCTGAGTTCGGCAATCCGTACAACGACATCGGGGTCTACTTGATGCAGCAGGACAAGCTGGACGAGTCGGTGGCGTGGCTTGAAAGAGCCAAGCAGGCCAAGCGCTACGAGCCACGACAGTTCCCCTTCCTGAACCTGGGGCGGATCTACATCAGGCAGGGACGCTGGTGGCAGGCGCTCCGCGAATTCGAGGGGGCGGTGCGGCTGGCTCCCCGTGACGTACGCGCGGCCAGAATGCTTCATAAGCTGCGCGCTCGGCTCAACTGACCGACCGATCCCGAAAGAGAGGAGCAATCGAGATGGCCTTGGACCTCAACGCTCTGGGAACTGATCCCGTCGGCGAGGCGCCGGCCGCCGGGAGCGAATCGATCCGCGCCGGGACGGCTCTCGCCCTTCCGCCGCCGTCGCGCGGAAGACGGGCTAACCGATGAAGCTCCTACTGATTCGCCACGCCGCGGCGGTGCCTCGAGGAACGCCCAACGTTCCCGACGACGAACGCCCTCTCACTCGCGAAGGCACCGCCAAATTCCGAGTGGCCGCCCGAGGACTCGCCCGGGTCACGCGACGGCCAGACGTGTTGCTGACGAGCCCGCTTCCCCGCGCCCGGTTGACGGCCGAGATCGCCGCACGCGCCTTTCAGAACATCGCCCCCACGGTCGAGCCGGCCCTTGCTCGCTCGAGCGTGGACGGAATCGTTGCCGCGTTGAAGACTCACCCAACCGGCGCCAAGATCGCCCTCGTCGGCCACGAGCCTCTTCTCGGGGCCCTGCTCGCGCGCCTGCTCGGCGCCACAGAGGGCGGGCAGCTCGCATTCGAGAAGGGCGGCGCGGCTCTGGTGGACCTTCCCGACGGTCCGGCAGCCGACGGGCGTCTGTGCTGGTTCCTCAAGCCACGAATCCTGAGGACACTCAGTGGCCCGGCCGAGATCACCGCACATCGGGTTGACCCACCGCCCGTCGCCGAAGGGCGAGAGGTATGACCAACAGAGCTGACGTTGCGTTCCAGCGGGGCTGAGGCTGCCGAACTGGTTGCAGTCGTCGATCTGGGCTCGACTGCCGTTCGCCTGCTGGTCGCCCGAGTCATCCCCGACACGGGCTATCGTGTGCTCGCCCAGGAGCGAGTGCCTACACGGCTCGGCGGCGGCGCGCCCGGCACCCTGCCCCGCGAGGCGATCGACGCAACGCTGCGGGCCGTGCACCGCTTTTTCGCGCGGTACTCTCCGAATGGTCGAGGCCCGCGCATCGTCGCGGTCGCGACGTCGGCCGTTCGGGACGCTGAGAACCGCGAGCGGCTGCTCGACCCGCTCCGGCGCGACGAGGGCATCGACGTGCAGGTCCTGAGCACACGCGACGAGGCACGGCTGGGCGTCGACGCCGCCCTCGACGGCTTATCGTTCGACAACGGCCTCGTCGTAGACCTCGGCGGCGCCAGCCTCCAGCTCAGTCGGGTGCGGCGGCGTAAGCTCGTCTCGATGGCGAGCCTGTCGCTCGGCCCCGTCCGGACGACGCGACGCTTTGTTCGCCACGATCCGCCCACGCCACGCGAGCTGCGAGCGCTCCGCCGCGAGATCCGCGCGCAGCTCATGGTCGACCTGCCCTCCGCCGCGCGCGGCGAGATCATGGTCGGCCTCGGTGGCACCGTCCGCTCTCTGGCCGGCATCTACCTCCGTACCCATCGCGGCCGCACGCGCCGCCACGGGCTGCGGCTCCACCAGTCCGACGTCACAGCCATCCGGGAGCGACTTGAAGGTCTCTCCCAACGAAAGCGTCGGAGGATCCGCGGCCTCAAGGCCGAGCGCGTCGACATCATCCTGGCCGGAGCCATCGTCATCGAGGAGGTCATGGTCTTCGGCGGGTATCTGACGCTCGCGGTGTGCACGCGGGGGATTCGGGACGCCATTCTCCTACGTGAAGCGTTTCGCGGGAGAGGCTGAGTGAATTCGGACGCCTTCGTCAACCGCGAGCTGTCGTGGCTGGAGTTCAATCGGCGCGTGCTCGAGGAGGCGCAGGATCCGAGCGTGCCCTTGCTCGAGCGGGTGAAGTTCCTCGCCATCTTCAGCTCGAACCTGGACGAGTTTTTCATGGTGCGCGTGGCAGCGCTGAAACGCCGTATCCACGCAGGCGATCAGACGCCGGGGCCCGACGGGCTCACGCCCGCTGAGACGATACCGGCTGTAGTGGCGCGAATCCGTGAGCTGGTGGATGCGCAGCGCCACTGCTTTCTCGGCGAGATCCAGCCGCTGCTCACCGCCGCGGGGATCGTCCTGCTCCGCCCCAAGGAGACCAGCGACGAGCAGGCGCGCTTCCTGGAGGAGTACTTCCGGCGAACGCTGCTACCCGTCCTGACGCCGCTGGCCGTCGACCCCAGCCATCCCTTCCCCTACCTCGGTAACCATTCGCCGTGTCTTGTGGTTTCTATCAGACCGTCACCGCCTTCGGCGCTCGTGGTGAGCTCGCTCTCCGTGATCCACATTCCGAGCCAGGTCCTCCCGCGCTTCGTCGTGCTGCCCGATCCCACCGGCAAGCACGTCTTCATGTTGCTCGAGGACGTGATTCGTCTGCACCTGCCGAGCATCTACGACGGCTATGAGGTTCTGTCGAGCCATGTCATCCGGGTCACGCGCGACGCAGATCTCAACGCGCGAGGTGGTCCCGCGGATCTGCTCGCGAGCATCGAAGAGGGTGTGCGTGAGCGCCGACTCGGCACGGCCGTGCGGCTACAGTACGACGCGGATCTGCCATCCGAGATGCTGGCTACGCTGGTCGACGAGCTGCAGCTCTCGCCCGAGGACCTTTACGAGGGCGAAGGCTTCACGGCCTTCTCCGATCTGTTCCAGCTCTACGCGGCCCTCGACCTTCCCAGGCTCAAGGACCGCCCGCTGCCACCGCGGCCGGTCCCGGCGTTCGAGAGCGCGTTCGACATCTGGACCGCGATTCGCGCGGGGGACGTTCTGGTGCATCATCCCTACCACGCCTTCGACGCAGTCACTCGCTTCGTGCGCGATGCTGCCGTTGATCCCAAGGTGCTCGCCATCAAGATGACGCTCTACCGCGTAAGCCCGGCCTCGCCGATCGCGCATGCGTTGCGCACGGCCGTCGAGAACGGCAAGGAAGTCACGGTGCTCGTCGAGCTGCAGGCGCGCTTCGATGAGGAGGCGAACATCCGCTGGGCCCATACCCTCGAGGAGGTGGGCGCTCACGTCGTCTACGGCCGCGCCGGCCTCAAGACCCACTGCAAGGCGTGTCTCGTCGTCCGGCAAGAGACCGACGGGCTGCGCCGCTACTGTCATCTCGCCACCGGAAACTACAACGTGCGAACGGGCGGCGTGTACGGCGATCTGGGAATCTTCACCTGCCGCGACTCGTTCGGTGAGGATCTCACCGCGCTGTTCAATCTCCTCACGGGTTACACGCGCCCACGTGGATTCCATCACCTCCTGCTCGCGCCCACGGACTTGCGCGAAGGCCTCGTCCAGCGCATCCGCCGCGAGGCGGCCCATGCTCGGGGCGGGCGCCCGGCGCGAATCATCGCGAAGATGAACGGCCTCGTCGACCGCCGTCTGATCGAGGAGCTGTATGGCGCCAGCGAGGCGGGCGTGTGGATCGACCTGATCGTGCGCGGGATGTGTTGCCTGCGCCCCGGAGTGCCCGGGCTCTCGTCGAGAATCCGTGTCATCTCCATCGTCGACCGCTATCTCGAGCACGCACGGATCTCCTACTTCGCGAACGGTGAGGACCCAGAATATCTGCTCGCCTCCGCGGACTGGATGCCCCGAAATCTCGACCGGCGTGTCGAGATCGCATTCCCGGTGCTGGATCCCCAGCTCCAGACTCAGGTCCGCGAGATCCTTGAGATCCAACTCGCCGACACCGTGAAAGCGCGGCGCATCCTCCCGGACGGAAGCTCCGTACGCATTCGGGAGCACGGGAAGTCTCGCCTCCGCTCGCAGGAGCGCCTCTACGAGGCGATGGCTACGAGTGGAATCTCCGGGTTTCTCGTGGGTCGTTAGGAAGTCATATACGAGACAGACACCTTCGCTCGGCGCGACCGGTGGCCTCGGCGAGCGCAGGTATACGATGATCTAGTCGGTCCGAACACATGGCCAGCCGAGGGTCGAAAAGGGTCATCTATGCGGCCTTGCTCGGCAACCTCCTTGTCGCGCTGACGAAATTCGTGGCCGCCGGCCTCACCGGCAGCTCCGCCATGGCGAGCGAGGCCGTGCATTCGCTCGTCGATACGGGTAACGAAGTGCTGCTGCTGTACGGCTTGCGGCGCGCGGCGCGACCGCCCGACGATCAGCATCCGCTGGGCCACGGCCGCGAGCTCTACTTTTGGAGCTTCGTCGTCACGATCGTCATCTTCGCGCTGGGAGCCGGCGTCTCGCTGTACCAGGGCCTGCGCCACGTCCTCGCGCCCGTACCAATCTCGAATCCCGTCGTGAACTATATCGTCCTCGGTCTGGCGCTCGTGTTCGAGGCCGGCTCGTGGACTGTGGCCATCAAGGAGTTCCGCGCCCAGAAGGGCGCGCGCGGCTATCTGGAGGCGGCTCGTCAAAGCAAGGACCCGACGGTGTTCGTGGTCCTGTTCGAGGACACCGCCGCGCTGATCGGGCTCGCGATCGCGCTCGCCGGCATCGCGGCCAGCGAGGCGCTCCAGCGACCCGAGCTCGACGGCGCCGCATCGATCGGGATCGGTCTGCTCCTCGGCGTCGTGGCGCTCTTCCTGGCCCGCGAGAGCAAGGGGCTGCTCATCGGCGAGCCGGCAGCCTCCGAAGTGGTCTCGTCGATCTGCGCGATCGCGCGCTCTCAGCCGGGGGTCGAGCGCGCAATCGGCTTGTTCACGGTGCACCTCGGTCCCGAGCAGATCGTCGCGGCGATCACCGCGGACTTCACCGACTCGATCAGTGCCGCCGAGGTGGAAGCGGCCGTCAGCGCGATCGACAGCCGCGTCAGAGCCGCGCATCCCGAGATCCTCTTGCTGCTGGTCAAGCCGCAGGGCACCGCGGCGCTGGAGCAGGCCCGCGCGACACGGGCCGGGAGTCGGGAGTCCGCGCGTCCGTAACGCGGCCTCCGCGCGCGCCGCGGACACGTTATGCTGTGCGCACCATGTTCCCGTACCGCGACGAGAACCAGACCCAGCGCACGGCCTACGTCACGTTCGCGATCATCGCTCTCAACGTCCTGGCCTGGTTCGTGATCGAAGGGGCCGGGAGTCCGCTGGCGATGGCGCGGGCGGTGTGCGATCTGGGCCTGATTCCCGGTGAGCTGACCTTGTCGCTGCCGCCCGGCACGCGCTTTCCGATGGGCGACGGACTCGCGTGCCTGACCGATCCCGGCCGACAGGTCTCCCACATCTTCACCTCGATGTTCCTCCACGGCTCCTGGATGCACCTGCTCGGCAACATGTGGTTCCTGTGGATCTTCGGCGACAACATCGAGGACTCGATGGGCCGGGTGCGGTACGCGATCTTCTACCTGATCTCCGGTATCGCCGCCGCGCTCCTGCAGGTGTTCATTACCCCGGCGTCGGGCATTCCGATGGTGGGCGCCTCGGGCGCGATCAGCGGGGTCATGGGCGCCTATCTCATCCTGTACCCGCGCGTTCGGGTCTTCGCGCTCGTCTTTCTCGGCTTCTTCTTCACCTCGATCGCGCTGCCCGCGTGGACGATGCTGCTCTACTGGGCGGCGATCCAGCTCGTGAGCGGTCTATTCGGGCTCGCCGCGAAGGAGTCGGGCGGCGTCGCCGTCTGGGCGCACGTCGGCGGCTTTCTCGCGGGCCTCGTGCTGATCAAGCTCTTCGCGCGAGACGGCGACGTGATGGCGCACCAGCGCGAGAAGTGGGAGCCGCGCCGGCTCATGGGCCGCTGACGGCGCTTCGAAAGCGGATCGGTCCGATGAACGCTTCCGACGGGGACTTCGTGTCGTTCGTGTCGATGGAGAGCGCGATCACCGCGGGATTCTCCGGCTCTTCGCCGTAGACCCTCAGGAAATCCTCCCGCACGTTGCGGCGCTCCGTCAGCCACGTGCCGAGCTCAGCCCTTCCGGAGCGGACGACGATGAAGGTCACGGCGCCGCTCTTCTGGCTCGGCTGAACGCTGCCGATCGGCAGGCTCGCGTCCCAGACATAGCCGATCAGACGCGTCCGCAGCGTCGCGGGCCAGCGCGGCCATATTACGAAGAGGTGGGCCGCGGTATCGGAAGCCTCCCGGCGACGAATGTCCGCTCCCTCCGGAAGCGTCACGACCTTCCACTTCCATTCGAGCCAGGGCGTCGTCTTGAGATCGATCTGGACCTTCTTCGCGATGGTCGAATGGTCGCCGGTGCTCCGCATCCTGAGGGCTCGGCCGACGTCGAGCTCGACGACCGTGAAGTCGTAGACGGGATGACCTCCGATCGTTTCGTAGGTCCGCCAGGTCTCGGGTACGCCCTGGCTGTTCAGCCGCTGTCCCGTCCAGCTCTCCACCACGACGATCTCCATCGTGGACTCGAGCGCGGGCGCGACGACGAGGGTGGACGCGCCCACCAGTACCAGGACGAGCAGCCATCGGAGCCCGTACGCGATCGGCATGGACACGTACCAGAATACTCGTCTTCTCGCGCGCTTACGTCATGTAGCCGTGGAGACGACTCAATGCTTTTCGACCCCCACCGCTTTTGCCATAATGAATCGCTGCACTGTTCGGCCCCACTGGCATATTCGCCAGGCGTTCCCACCTGGGAGACCACCGATGCACAAATCATTGCTCACGATCACCGCTCTGATCATGATCCCGCTCGGCGTCGCCGGATGCGTCTCGAAGACCGAGTACGACAAGGCGATGCAATCAGCCGAGGTCCAGTACAACGCGCTCGAGACGCAGAACGCGCGCCTGAAGGGCGACCTCGCGGACGCCGCCAAGCGCAACGAGGAGCTCGAGCGCACGCTCGCGATGAAATCCGGCGAGCTCGGCAAGACCATCGTCGACCTGCGGCAGCGGGTCAGCGCGCTCGAGGGCGACAAGGCCCGGCTCGCGCAGGAAGTGACCGACTCGAACAAGGCGCGCGAGGAGAAAGTGCGCGAGGTCAGCTCGACCTACGAGCAACTCGTGAAGAAGATGAAGGGCGAGATCGACAAGGGCCAGGTGACGATCTCCGAGCTCAAGGGCAAGCTCACCGTGAACATGGTCGACTCGATCCTCTTCGACTCGGGCAAGGCCGAGATCAAGCAGGAAGGCCTGGTCGTCCTCGGCAAGGTCATCGAGATCCTGAAGACCGTGAAGGACAAGTCGATCCGCATCGAGGGCCACACCGACAACAAGCCCATCGTCGGCCCGCTCACCCAGCGCTACGCGACCAACTGGGAGCTGTCGGCCGCGCGCTCGATCAACGTCGCCCGCTACCTCCAGAAGCAAGGCATCGAGCCGGGACACCTCTCGGCGGCCGCCTACAGCGAATACAAGCCGGTCGCCGACAACGGGACGGTCGAGGGCCGGGCGAAGAACCGTCGCATCGAGATCGCGCTGGTGCCCAAGGAGTAGTCGGCCGCGCGAACAGGGCCTGCGGGCGCTCGCCCGTAGGCCCTGTTCGTTGGATCATCGCCTCGCAATGCTTGCGAGCGCGATCGACCTGAGCGTATAAGCGTAGTGTGGCGCTCGTGAACCCGCGACGGCTCGCGATCCTGGCCCTGCTGGGCCTCTTCCTCGCGCTGACACCGCTCGCCCAGGCGAGCCCGCCGGACCAGACGTGGATCGGCGGCTTCTACGACGACGCGGACTACGACGACGTCGTCCTGCTCGTGACCGAGGGCCTCAACGCGATCCAGCTCGCGCTGGTTCCGGTACTCCTGCTGGTCGCGGTGGTGGTCGCGCAGGTTCCGGCCGCACCGCCCGAAACACGCCTCGCGCCGGTCCGGCTCTCCGAAGCCGGTCGCGCCCCGCCCCTCTCCTGACGCTCTCGACGTAGCCCAGGCCGCGGACTCCCGCGGCTCAATCTGGACATCGGACTTCAGGAGAGCGGAATGCCTCGTGGAACCGTTCGCGTGCGCGCATGATCACGCGGATCATCACGGTCGCGCTGCACCAGCGCTTCGTCACGCTGGCGATGATGGTGCTGCTGGTTGCGCTCGGGCTCGTCGCGTACCGTCGCCTCCCAATCGAAGCCTACCCCGACGTTGCCGATGTCCAGGTGGACGTCATCACGATCTGGCCCGGTCACGCCGCGGAAGAAGTGGAGCGCCTGGTGACGCTCCCGCTCGAGAAGGAGCTCAACGGTATCGCCAACCTCACCTTTCTTCGCTCGATCTCGATCTTCGGGCTCGCGAACATCCATGTGATCTTCGCGGACGGCACCGACAACTACTGGGCGCGCCAGCAGGTCCAGGAACGAGTCAATCAGGCCGAGGTGCCGGGCGACGCCAAGCCGCAGCTCGGCCCGCTCGCGAGCGTGACCGGCGAGGTCTATCGTTACACGCTCGAGTCCAAGACCATGCCGCTCGTCGAGCTGAAGGCGCTCCAGGACTGGGTGCTGGAGCGCGAGCTCCGCAAGGTTCCGGGCGTCGCCGACGTGGTGTCCTGGGGCGGCGGCATCAAGCAGTATCAGATCACCGCCGATCCCGCCCGCCTCCGTGCCTATAACCTCACGCTCAAGCAGCTGTTCGACGCCGTCGCGGCGAACAACGCGAACGCGGGCGGCAGCTACGTCCGGCAGGGTGAATACGCGCTGGTGGTGCGCGGAATCGGGCTCCTCCAGTCGACCGGCGACATCGAGAACGTGGTCGTGACGGCACAGCGGGGCACGCCGGTCCGGATCCAGGACGTCGCCACCGTCGGCATCGGCCATGGCATCCGGTTCGGGGTCCTCGGCCGTGATCACGATGACGACGTCGTCCAGGGCATCGTCCTCATGCGCAAGGGCGAGAACCCCGACGCGGTCATCGCCGCCGTGAAGACGAAGATCGCGGAGCTCCAGCGGCGGGTCCTGCCGCCTGGCGTCGCGCTTCAGCCGTACTATAGTCGCGACCGACTCATCGCGACGACCGTGCAGACCGTGCTCCGCAATCTCCTCGAGGGCGCGGCGCTGGTGATGGTCCTCCTCACGCTCTTTCTCTACAATGTGCGCGCCGCCTTCCTCGTCGCGCTCACCATTCCGCTATCACTGCTCTTCGCGTTCGTCTTCATGGATCTCCGGGGCGTTCCGGCCAACCTCTTGTCCCTCGGCGCGATCGACTTCGGGATCATCGTGGATGGCGCGGTCATCATGGCGGAGAACATCGTCCGCCACCTCAGCGAGCGCAGGCCGGCCCCGGCGGACGTCGTGCGCGAAGTCGAGCAGGCCGCGACGGAGGTCTCCCGGCCGCTGACATTCGCGGTGCTGATCATCATGACCGTCTACGTCCCGATCCTGACGTTCCAGCGTATCGAGGGCAAGCTGTTCCGGCCGATGGCGGTGACGATCTCGCTGGCCGTCATTGGCTCGCTCGTGCTGACCTTGACACTCGTTCCGGTCCTTTCCACGTATCTCTTTCGTCGCCCGCCGTCCGAGCGCGAGAGCCCGCTCCTGGCGTGGCTGCGGGCGCCGTATCGCCCGGCGCTCCGATGGTGCCTTCGACGTCCGCTCGTACCGATCGCCGGCGCCGCCGCGGCGCTCGTGCTGGCGCTGTTCGCGTTCACCGCGCTCGGCAAGGAGTTCCTGCCGGAGCTCGATGAAGGTGACATCTGGCTGCGGGTCAGGTTTCCCGTCGGGATCTCGCTCGAGGGCGCACGTCCCTACGTGCAGAGGATCCGCGAACGACTGCTCACCTTCCCCGAGGTCCGCGTGGTGGTCTCTCAGCTCGGCGCGCCGGACGACGGCACAGATCCCAACGGCCCCGACAACTGCGAGTTCTTCATCGGGCTCACCCCGCGCCGGACCTGGCGATTTCACGAGAAGGACCAGCTCGTCGACGCAATGGCCAGGCGTCTCGATGACATCGCGGGCATCACGACCAACTTCTCGCAGCCGATCAAGGACAATGTCGACGAGGCGCTCGCCGGCGTGAAGGGCGAGCTCGCCATCAAGCTCTTCGGACCCGATCTGTTCGTGCTGGAGGCGAAGGCCAAGGAGATCGCGGATGTCCTCGGCACCATCCGCGGCGTCGCCGATCTCGACTACGACCAGCTGATCGGCCAGCCGCAGCTGCGCATCACCGTCGACCGCCGCGCCACCGCCCGCTACGGCATCAACGTGCAGGACGTTCAGGACACGATCGAAGCCGCCACCAAGGGGCGCGTCGTGACCCAGATCTTCGAGGGCGAGCGCCGCTTCGACCTCGCGGTGCGTCTGGTGCCGAGCGAGGACCAGCTCGCGGCCCTGCGCCGCCTCACGATCAGCGCGCCGAGCGGTGAGCGGATTCCCCTCGCCGAGCTCGCCGAGTTCACCAAGCAGGACGGGTTTGGCCAGATCATTCGCGACGGCAATCTTCGCCGCATCGCGATCAAGTGGAGCGCGCGCGGTCGTGACATGGGCGGGCTCGTCGGCGAAGCGATGCGAAAGGTCGATGCGGCCGTCGCGCTTCCGCCCGAGTACACGCTGGTGTGGAGCGGTCGTTTCGAGGACCAGCAGCGCGCGCTGGCGCGGCTCGCCGTCATCGTCCCGCTGGTCGTCTTCATCATCTTCGTCCTGCTCTACGGCGCGTTGCAGTCGGCGGGGGACGCCCTGCTGATCATGGTCAACCTGCCGTTCGCGCTGATCGGCGGGACCTTTGCGCTGTTCCTCTGGCGCACCAGCTTCAACATCTCGGCCGCCGTCGGCTACATCGCGGTCTTCGGCGTCAGCGTGCTGAACGGTGTCGTGCTGGTCTCGTCGATCCGCCGGGCGCGCCGCGACGGCCTGCCGGTCGGCGAGGCGATCGTGCGCGGGTGTGAGCTCCGCTTCCGCCCGATCGTCGTCTCCGGCATCGTCGCGGTGACGGGATTCTTGCCGGCAGCGCTCTCACACGGCATCGGGGCCGAGATCCAACGTCCGCTCGCCCGAGTGGTGATCGGGGGCCTCACGACCGCGACGGTCATGACCTTGCTCGTCCTGCCGGTGATCTATAGGCTCCTGGCTCGCTGGACGGAGCGCCGGCCCCCCATCGAGAGACCGACGGAGGCGACGACCCAATGAACGAAAAGAGGCTACGGGCACGATGGCCCGTAGCCCCTCGACGTGTTGGAGCGGCCGACCGGATTCGAACCGGCGACGTCCAGCTTGGGAAGCTGGCATTCTGCCACTGAATTACGGCCGCCCGGCGCCCCCTATCTTACACCGATCGCTCTCGCGCTATTTCCCGTCCTTGAGCGACATGGTGTACGCCTGTAGCACCTCGTCGCTGCGCGCCTTCCAGTTGAGCCGCTTGGCGACGCCGTAGAGATCGATCTGCTGGTAGAGCGGCACCGCCGGCATCTCGTCGACCCAGAGCCGGTTGATCCGGTGGTACTGCTCCAGGCGCTTCTTGTCGTCCATGATCGTCTGCGCTTCGTCGAGCATGCGGTTGAAGTCCTCGTTGAGCCAGTTCACGAAGATCCCGGGCGACCGGAAGAGCGGGACGTACACGGTCTCGGCGTCCATGGTGCCGGTGCCCCAGCCGATCAGCCACACCGGGCCGGCCTTGTGCACGTAGACCATGTTGTTCAGGTAGGTCACGAAGTCGTAGGTGCGCAGCGTCGTCTTGATGCCGGCCTTGGTCAGCTGGCCCGTCACCGCCTCGGCCACCTCGGCGTCGCGCACGTAGCGGCCGCGCGGGCCGTGCAGGGTGATCTCGATCCCGTTCGGGTGCCCGGACTCGGCTAGGAGCTTCTTGGCCTTGGCGACGTCCACCTTGATGGGTGAAAGCTTGGGATCGAAGCCGAAGTGCATCGACGGCAGCATCGTGGCGACGCGCACGCCCTTGCCGTCGAGCACGGTCTTGATGAGCTCGTCGGCGTCGATCGCGTAGGCGATCGCCTGGCGCACACGCTTGTCGGCGGTGGGTCCGTTGTAGGGGCCGGTCGCCTTGTGCTGCGCGTCCATCTGATGCGAGTAGATCATGAGCTGGATCGTGCGAATCGACGGCGCGGTCGACAGGAAGAGCTTCGGGTGCTTGTCGATGATCGCGCCCAGATGCGGCGGGATGTTGACCGCCAGGTCGATCTCACCGTTCTGCAGCGCGGCGACGCGGACGGCATCGTCGGGGATCGGCCGGAACACCACGGTCTTGATCTGCGGCGCCCCGCGCCAGTACGCGTCGTTGGCCTCGAGCACGATCTCTTCGTCCTTCGACCAGCGGACGAACTTGTAGGGGCCGGTGCCGACCGGCTTCTTGGAGAGATCGGCGGTCTCCTTGCCGGCCGACTCCTTGGGCGGCAGCATGCCGCTCTGCGGGAACGTCATCACCGGCAGGAAGGTCGGCCACGGCTTCTTGGTGTGGACCCGGATCGTGTGCGGATCGACGATCTCGACGCGATCGAGCGGCGTGAAGAACGCGGCACCGCGCAGCTTCCCCTGCCCCTGGGCCAGGCGCTCGAGCGAGAACTTCGCCGACTCGGCGTTGAACTCTTCACCATTGTGGAACTTCACGCCCTTGCGGAGCTTCACTTCCCACGCCGAGGGCGGGACGAACTTCGGCATCTCGGTCGCCAGATTCGGGATGATCTTCAAGTTCTGGTCCCGTTCGTAGAGCGTGTCGAAGATGTGCCGCCCGACGTTCGACGCCGGGCTCTCCGACTGGTTCGCCATGTCGAGCGTCGTGGGATCGACGCCCTGAGCGATGATGACTTTGCCCGCCGGCGCCGCGCCCGCTGCGATCGGCAGCAGGAGGACGACGACGGCGACCACGAGTTTCAACAGGATCATCGGAAGCCTCCTCGACTGAGGGGTTGGATTTCGCGAGATTCCGCTACTTTAGGATTCGGTCGCGGGCGAGTCAAGATAGGCGAGCGCCTCCTCCCGCGTGGTCACCAGACCGAGGCCCTGCGCTTCGCGCGCGCGCTCGAGCAGCCGGCCCACCTCGGGGCCGGGCGGGATCCCGAACCGCGCCATGACGTCGTTCCCGTTCACGAGCGGCGCGGTCGCCGGCCCTGTGCGTGGCGTCTCCTCCCAGCCGTGGAGGAGATCGCGGACGAGCGACGCGCGGCGCCAGATCGCGCGCGGCGACACCCCCGTGACCGCGGCGGCGTCGACGAGGGTCAGCAGCAGGAGATCGCGCGTGTCCTCGCCGAGATCGCGATAGAAGCGGTAGCGCGCGCGCGGCGTGATCCCGCCCGCCGCGGCCAGGTGCATCGGTCGCAGATGGTGCCGAACCAGGCGCTCGAGCACCGCGACAGCCCGCGCGGGAAGCTTGAGGCGCTCGCCGATGACGCGCGCGCGCGCCGCGCCTAATACGTCGTGCTCGAAGAACCGGATGCGGCCGTCGATCAGCCGGCGCGTCTCCGGCTTGGAGACGTCGTGGAGCAGCGCGCCGAGCTTGAGCACCTGGCCTCGCCGTACGCCGCCACCGAGCTCCTCGGCCAGGTGCGCGGCGAGCTCGTCGCCGAAGGGTCGGAGCTCGCGGAGCCGCTCGACGAGGAGGTCGGCGCCCTCGAGCGCCCGCAGTGAGTGCTCGAGCACGGGGAACCGATGGGGCGCCGGCTGCGTCGAGCCGCGCATCGGCTCGATCTCGGGCAGGATCACGGACAGCACACCGAGCGCGTCCAGGCGCCGGACGGCGCGGCCGGCGCGCGGGAGAGCCAAGAGGGCGAGCAGCTCGTCGCGGATCCGCTCGCCGGCGACACGAGCCAGACCTGGCGCGGCCGCGCGCATCGCACGCCCGGTCTCGGCGGTCAGCCGAAAGCCGAGCGCGGCCTCGAGCCGAACGCCGCGCAACACCCGCAGGGGGTCCTCGGTGAGGACACGCGTTTCGTGGACGCGAAGCCGGCGCGCGCGGAGATCGGCGAGCCCGCCGGTCGGGTCGAGGACGCCCGCGCGGCCGCGACGCAGCAGCTCGCGAACCGGCACCGCCAGCGCGTTCACGGTGAAGTCGCGCGCGGCGAGATCGCCCTCGAGCGTCGGCGCCCGCCAGTCGGTTAGATCCAGGCACATCCCGCGCGCGAGCACGCGCGCCGCGCCACGCTCCGGGTCGAGGGGTACGAACGCGCCATCGACGCGCGCGGCCACGCGGCGCGCCGTCTCGAGCGCGCCCGACTGGACCGCGACATCCAGGTCGGCCGGCACCGATCGCCGCGCCGGTGGCGCGAACGCATCGCGCACCGCGCCGCCGACCAGCACAGGGGCGGCCGAGCGCCCCGCCGCCGACAGCGCGGCGCGCAGCAGCCCGCGGGCGGGTGACGGGAGGCGATCCAGGGAGAAGACGGCACCGCGCACGACACGAGGCCGTCGGGGGCGACGGCCCTGCACGCCTGCCACCCGGCTACCCGAGCTCGATGCCTCGGGCTCCGATGCGGTACTCGACGATCTCGTCGCTCATCGCGCTGCCGCGATGCTTGACCACGCAGAGCATGCGCGCCAGCCGATTACCGACGCGCTCGCTGCCGAGCACGACGATCGTGTTCGCGGTCGCGCCGATGTCGCCGGTCGCGACCTTGCGCGCCAGTAAGTCCTCGAGGCGTGTCTCTTCCGTCGTCACCAGGAGCAACGTGGTGAGCTTGGTGTGGTCGTACCGGTGGGCGTCGATGAACTCGCGGTGCTTCCACACCGGCAGGCAGATCTCCATCCCGAGCGTCTCGGCGTCGCGGTGGATGGTCTTTCGGTAGAGCTCATCGAAGATGAAGAACTGGATCGAGTCGGCCGGTGAATCCATCGGCTCGACGCCGTCGACGACGATCCGCCGGCTGCCGGCCCCGCAGTGGAAGTAGATGAACGGCCGCACCGTGTAGAGCGCGTGGTTGTAGGTGGCTTTCCAGTTCCAGTCGAACTCGAAGCCGCCGTCCGGAGTCGGCACCTGGAAATCGCGCACGCGCCCCACCCACTTGAGCGTGTTCGAGTAGCTCGCCGCCATCTGATCGGCCGGCGGATACGGATCGGTCATCGGCGTGACCGTGTGCGTCCACGGCGTCAGCGACCAGTCGAAGAGTCGCGCGGCGTACTCGTCGTGCTGCTGCGAGTCGCCCCGCCCGTTGAGGTCGAGCACGATGCCGCGCGCGCCGTCGGCGACGCGCCCGTGGTCGGCGAACGTGAGCCCGACATGCGTCTTGCCGATGCCGGTGGCGCCGTAGATCACGGTGAGTGTGCCGGGCAAGAGGCCGCCGTCGAGCATCGCGTCGAGCTTGAGAATGCCGGTCGAGACGCGCGGGGTCACGGGCGCCGATTCTACACCGAGCGCCCTTTGGTCGCGAACTGGCGCTCGTACAGGAGACGTAGATCGTCGAGCGTCGTGGCCTGGCTCGGCGCCTTGTCGTCGCGAATCCGCGTGATCCGCGCGAACCTGAGCGCCATCCCCGAGCGATAGGTCGGGCTCTTCTGGATCTCGTTGTAGGCGACCTCGACGACGACCTCGGGCCGCACGCGCACGGTGTAGCCGTCGTCGCTCGTCTTCAAGGCCCAAAGGCGCTCCGTCATCTCGACGAACTGCCGGTCGGTGAAGCCCTTGAATGTCTTGCCGACGTCGGCGAAGGCGTCGCCGTCGCGCACCGCCAGATGGTAGTTCGAGAGCCACTGGCTCCGCCGTCCCGAGCCCCGGTCGACGGCGATGATCACGCAGTCGACGGTCTCGGCGGTCTTCAGCTTGAACCAGCGCTTGCCGCGGCCGCCGGGCTCGTACGTGCTGCGCAGATCTTTTGCCACGAGGCCCTCGTGGCCGGCGGCCAGCGCCTTGGCCTGGAACTCGCGAGCTGCGTCGGCGGTGGTCACCAGCCGGCGCTCGGCGAGATGACGGCCGCCGGTCACGCGCGTGAGCGCCTCCCAGCGGGTCGCGTAGGGCTCGTCGATCAGGGAGCGGCCGGCGGCCATGAGGCAGTCGAAGAAGTAGAGGGTCAGCGGCATCTCGCCGACGAGGCGCTCGACCTCGTGCACGCGCCGGAAGCGGCGCATCAGCTCCTGGAACGGCAGCGGGCGGCCGGCGGCGTCGAGAGCCAGCACTTCGCCGTCGAGGATGAAGGGCGCGGCGGTAAGCTCGCGCCGGGCGACGTCCACGACGTCGGGCAGGCTGCGGGTCACGTCCGAGAGCCGGCGAGTCCAGATGCCGACGCGGTCCCCGTCTCGATGCACCTGGATACGCGCGCCGTCGTACTTGTACTCGAGCGCCGAGGTGCCGCCGTGAGCCTCGAGGACCTCGTCGAAGTCCTCGGCGATCTGCGCGAGCATCGGCAAGAGCGGGACGAACGGGACGACGCTCGCCGCCGTGAGCGCGGCGGCGCCGCCGCGCGCCGCCAAGGTCGCTACCGCCGAGAGGTCGCCCAGCCGCAGCGCCGCGCGCCGCGTGGCCTCGAGCGGCGCCTCGAAGGCGCGCGCGATGGCGTCGAGCACGAGCCCGTCCGAGACACCGGTACGCATCTCGCCGCCGATGATGCGCTGCAAGGTCTCGCGCTCGTCCGCCGACGCGCGCGCCGCGAGCGACCGCAGGCGATCGTCGCGGGTTCGGCGCGAGCCGGCGCCGGCGGCCTCCGCGACCTCGGCGAACGCGGCGGCGACGTCCGCGAGCGTCAGCGGTGGTGCGGCGGCTTCCGGCGCGGGCGCGTCGCCGAGCGCGGGCAGCCAGCGAACGCCGAGCACCCGCGGATCGGACTGGGGAAACGGGCGGCCCGTGAGAAACGCCACGGCGGTGCCGACCAAGTCCGGAGCAAGCGCCCGCAGATAGTCGGCGAGCAGGGCGAGCTTGGTAAGCCGGCCGGGGCTCGCGGCAAGCCGCCGGCAGAGCTCCGCGAGCCGCGCGAATTCGACCATTCCAAAAATCATTATAAGGATTCTTGACTTGGCGTCCGACGCGGCCCTACTTTCGATTCATGCGTCGCCGCCGTGTCCTCTACGACGCGACCTCGCGCGCGGCGGCGAACGCCGCCGAACGTCTGCGCGGCGAGTTCGACGTCGCCGGGCTTTCGGTGGCGACGGATCCCACCGCCGACGGCCCCGTCGTGGTCCTGGTCGGCCGCGACGCCACCGACACAGGCTGGAGCGAGGCACCGCTGCGCGTCATCGCGCTGGTCGACGGGGAGGACGCCGGTCCGTGGCCCCCGCACTGGCACGCGGTGCTCCCGGACGGCGTGAGCGCGCCGATGCTGGCGCGCGCGATCGACAACGCCTTCACCGACCTCGAGCGCGCGACCGAGGCGGCGCGACTCGACCGGGAGATGGTGCGACTGGACCGTGAGCTCTCCGAGCTCAACGCGATCGGGATCCGGCTCTCGGCCGAGCGCAGCCCGCGCGATCTGATCGAGACCATTCTGACCAAGGCGCGCGAGATCACGCACAGTGACGCGGGCTCACTTTATCTCGTCGAAGAGGCGCCAGACGGCACGCGCGACTTGCGCTTCGTCCTGTCGCAGAACGACTCGGTCGAGATTCCGTTCCGCACCGCGCGGCTGCCGCTGACCAGCGAGAGCGTCGCCGGGCACGTCGCCTTGACCGGCGCCATCCTCAATCTGGAGGACGCCTACAACCCGCCCGGAGGCGCGCCGTTCCACATCAACCGATCGTTCGACGAAGAGACCGGCTATCGCACCCGCTCGATGCTGGTGGTGCCGATGCAGACGCCCAAGGGTGAGACGATGGGCGCGCTGCAGCTGATCAACTGCAAGCCGCACTTCGCGACGCGTCTGACGCCGGGCGACACGAGCGCCGTGCAGCGCTTCACCGCGCGCCACGAGCAGCTGGCCGGCTCGCTCGCCTCCCAGGCCGCGGTGGCCATCCAGAACGGCCGGCTCTACGAGAACATTCGCGAGCTCTTCGAGGGCTTCGTGAAGGCGTCGGTCACGGCGATCGAGTCGCGCGACCCGACCACCTCGGGCCACTCGTCGCGCGTGGCCACTCTCACGGTCGGGCTCGCCACGGCGATCGACCGTGCCGACAGCGGGCCGTACGCCGGCCTTCGCTTCAGCGCCGAGGAGATGACGGAGCTGCGCTACGCGGCGTTGCTACACGACTTCGGCAAGGTCGGCGTGCGCGAGCAAGTGCTCGTCAAAGCCAAGAAGCTCTTGCCCGGCGAGCTCGACCGGATCCGCCAGCGCGTGGAGCTGATCAAGCGGGGGCTCGAGCTCCGCTACGCCGGCAAGAAGATCGACCACCTCGTCGAAAAGGGCAAGCGCCGCTACGCCGCGCAGGCCGCGGCCTTCGACGCCGAGCTGGCCGCCGCCGTCGCCGAGCTCGACCAGAGCCTGGCGCGCATCGTGGCGGCCAACGAGCCGGCGGTGCTCCCGCGTGACTTCGCCGCCGGCATCGAGCGGCTGGCGCTCACCCTCTTCGAGGATCATCTGGGCAACCGCGAGGCGGTCATTACGCGCGAGGAGGCAGAGATCCTCGCGATTCCCCGGGGCAGCCTCACGCCCACGGAGTTCAAGGAAATCCAGTCGCACGTGATCCACACGTACGAGTTCCTCACGCGCATCCCGTGGACGCGCGAGTTTCGGCGCATCCCGGAGATCGCGCGCTCTCACCACGAGAAGCTCGACGGCACTGGATATCCCGAGGGACGCCGGCGCGACGAAATTCCCGTGCAGTCCAGGATGATGACGATCGCCGACATCTACGACGCGCTCACCGCCGGCGACCGCCCCTACAAGAAGAGCATCGCGAAGGAGGAAGCGCTCGACATCCTGGACCACGAGCGCCGTGCCGGTCACCTCGACGGCGCACTGCTCGACGTCTTCGTGGAGGCGAAGATTTACGAGCAGGCGCTGACCACGCCCGTCACCCCCGCAACAGGAGACAGACGCCGCCCCATGCGATGACCGCGGCGAGCGCCAGCAGCGCGCGAAAGACCTCTCGCCCGGCCCGCAAGCTCTGCAAGTGTTGAGTAGTTCTCGCCAAAAAAAACGCGCGCGAACCACGACGGTGAAGCAACGCGTACGTCACGGCATGCGAGCTCATACTGCCCTCCATCCACCTTCGTGACTACGACCGCCATCGACGTTAAAACCCGCGGAGCAGGCCGATGACCTTGCCGAGAATCGTGACCGAGCGCCGCGCCGGATCGACCACGATCGGCGCCATCGCCTGGTTCTCGGGCTTGAGCACGACGCGCGAGCCGTCGCGGAGAAACCGCTTCACGGTCGCCTCCGTCTCACCGCCCGCCTCGGACTCGACCATCGCGACGACGATGTCGTTGGACTGTGCCGAGTCCTGGCGCCTGACCAGCACCAGATCGCCGTCGCAGATGTGAGCCTCGATCATCGACTCGCCCCGCACGCGGAGCGCGAACACGTCCTCGCCGCGCCCGGGAAGCGACGATGCCGCGATCGGCACGTCGCCCTCGCGATTCTCCTGGGCCAGGAGCGGCGAGCCCGCCGCGATTCGGCCGAGGATCGGCACCGCCAGATGCGTGCGCCCCTGTCCGGCCGGGTCGGGAAGCGTCAGCGCGCGCGACGTGCGGCCCGCGCTCGGGCGCCGCTGCAGCTCGCCCTTGCGCTCCAGCGCGCGCAGGTGATCGAACGCGGCGCGCGGCGTGATGCGAAACCGCTCACCCAGCTCGCGCACCGTCGGCGGCACCCCGTGCTTGGCCTGGAAGCTGCGCATGAAGCTCAGAACCTCCCGCTGCCGGTTGGTCAGCTCACGCATCCATTTCCTCCGTGCCGGGCAGTATCACTCAACTGGTGTTGACTAGTCAACAAAAAGCGAGTGGTGGCCCTCTGACCGACGAAAACGGGGCTCAGAACAAGAAGACTAGGCGGGCTCCCAGGGCTCGCAGACGGGACAGGTCGTGTACCCCTGCTCGCGAGCCTCGGCCACGTGCTTGAAGTAGGCGCGCTCGGCCTCGGGGATTCGCGCGACCCACGCGCAGTCGCTCTTGTGGAACAGCCGCGACGTGCGCTGAGCGCAGTACGGCTCGCCCGGCTCGACCGCGACTGTCGTCGCGGGATCGACGGGCGTGGTCGCGGCCGACGTGTCCGCCGGCAGCGTGGCCACGGGCGCCGGCTCGATGGTGGGCGTCTCGGGCGGAATGATCGGATCGGGATCGTTGATGTGCAGATTCGACTCGACGGTCGATCTGAATTCGTCGCTCGCGCGGCGGAATTCCCGGAGGGCGCGACCGATCATCCTGCCCAGCTCGGGGAGTTTTCCCGGCCCGAAGACCAGCAAGGCCAGCACCCCGATGACGAGCATCTCCTGAAAACCGATGTCGAACATCGCGGGCTTAGAGTAACACGCGCTCCGAGGCTAGCCGACCCCCGCCAGGCGCGCGAGCTCGGCGAACGAGCGCACGACGACGTCGGCCGCGTCGGCGGGCGCGCCGCCCGCGGGCGCGTAGAGCACGGTCGGCATGCCGACCGCCTTGCCGCCGCGGATGTCGGACGGAACGCTGTCGCCCACCATCGCCGTGACGGCCGCCGTGAGGCCGAGCCGCTCGAGCGCCATGCGAAAGAGCGGGGGCTCGGGCTTGCCGACGACGACCGGCTGCACGCCCGCCGCCACCGCCACCGACTGCACGATCGAGCCGCAGCCCGGCAGGAAGTCGCCGCCCTCGATCGGCAGGCGCGGATCGACGTTCGGCGTCACGAGCGGCGCCCCGCGCGCCGCAGCGCGGGCGGCGGCGGTGAGGCGCTCGTAGCTCAGATCGAAATCGTTGCCGACGGCCACGACGGTCGCCGCGCGGTAGTCCTTCACGTCGACCAGCTCGTGACCGGCGCGCGCGATGACGGCCGCCATCTCGGGCGCGCCGATCGAGAGCACCCGCGAGGGGCCGAACCGTTCGCGGATCACCTCGCCGATGATCTCGAGCGGCGTCAGCACGTGCTCGGCGAGCGTGACGCCGAGACGATGCAGACGCCCGCGCAGATCGCTCCCGGTGGAGCGCGAGTTGTTCGAGACGAACGCGAGCCCGCGGCCGTGGGCGTGGAGCGCCACGAGCATCTCGGCGGCCCCCGGATTGAGCACGTCGCCGTTCCAGATGCAGCCGTCGAGATCGAACACGAACCCGCGCAGGCTCGAGAGGCTCGCCCCGGCCACGCGCTATGCCTCTGTGCGCGCGAAGTCGTCGATCGCCGCCGCGTACACCTCGCGCGTGCGCTCGGCGACGCTCTGCCAGCTGAACAGCGCCTCGACGCGCTGACGGCCGGCGCGGCCCATCGCGCGGCCGCGCGCCGGATCGTCGAGCAGACCGCGGATCGCCGCGGCGAGCGCCTCCGGTCGGGCCGGCTCGACCAGCACGCCGGTCTTGCCGTCCTCGACCACCTCGAGAATGCCGCCAACGCCCGAGGCCACGACCGGCGTCTGGCAGGCCATGGCCTCCAGGTTGATCAACCCGAACGGCTCGTACACCGACGGGCACACGAAGACCGACGCGTGGCTGTAGAGCTGGACGACCTCGCTGACCGGGATCATCTCGCCGATCCACAGGACGTTCGGGTGCTCGGGCAGCACGCGCTTGAGCCGCGCCTCGATCTCGGGCGTATCGGGTGCCGAGGCGCACAGGACCACCTGGACGCCCTTGGGAAGCTTGGGCGCCGCCTCCAGCAGATGGAAGATCCCTTTCTGGTCCGTGATGCGCCCGACGAACAGCACGTAGGGCTCGCGGACGCCGCGCCGCGCCAGTACGTCACGCGCCTCGGTCCGCCGGAACTTGTCGGGGTCGATCCCGTTGTGGATGACGACGACCTTCTTCGGGTCGACCTTGAATTGCTCCAGGATGTCCTCGCGCATCTTCCGCGAGACCGCGATGACCCGATCGGCCGCTTCGACGGCGGTCTTCTCGATCCAGCTCGAGAGCAGATAGCCGCTGCCGAGCTGATCGGCCTTCCAGGGCCGGAGCGGCTCCATGCTGTGGAGGGTGACGCACAGGGGGATGCGGTGGAGCGTGCGGATCCAGAGACCCGCCATGTCGGCGTACCAGGTGTGCGCGTGCGCGACCTGCGCGTCGACGGGATCGCGGGCCATCGCCAGCGCGATCGAGAGCGTCTCGAGCGAGGGCGCGTAGCGCGGCTTGTCCTGGCCGGCGCCGACTCTCTCCCACGGCGTGTAGCCGCGCAGCGTGATGCGCTCGGTCGATTCGTTCGCGGCGCGCTCACCG
>Ga0075423_10000602_pt1 | contig 29453 bp, 23 predicted proteins | sample SoiMethybrSBSTD2_FD_80114 | JGI IMG/M metagenome (GOLD analysis project Ga0075423, IMG submission 80114) | Bulk soil microbial communities from a Populus tree surrounding site in Tennessee, USA - Soil MetaG P. TD hybrid SBSTD2 | ecosystem: Environmental > Terrestrial > Soil > Tree plantation...
ACCTCCACGTCGAGCTCGTCCTCACCGCGCATCCCACCGAGGCCAAGCGGCGCACCATCCTGTCCAAGCTCCAGCGCGTGGCCGAGCTCCTGGCCCGGCTCAACGACCCCGATCTCCTGCCCGCGGAGCGGCGGGCGCACATGGCGTCTCTGCGCGCCGAGATCACCGCCCTCTGGCTCACCGACCGGTCGCGCACCACCAAACCCGCGGTCACCGACGAGGTGCGCACCGGCCTCTACTTCGTGGACGCGATCTTCTGGGACGCGCTGCCCCGGCTCACCGCCGACCTGGCCGCCGCGCTCCGCACGCACTATCCCGGCCTCACGCCCACCCCGCGCTGGCTCACGCTCGCGTCGTGGATCGGCGGCGACCGCGACGGGAACCCATCCGTGGTGGCCGCGGTCACCGCCGAGACCCTCCGCCTGCACCGGGGCCTCGCGGTGGAGCGCCACCGTCGCGCCCTCCGCGAGGCGGCGCGGCGACTCAGCGTGAGCGGCCGCCGCTGCCCGCCGTCGCCCGCCCTGGCCTCGTGGCTCGACGCGCGGCGTCCCCTGCCCGCGCGCGTCGCCTCCCTCGAGACGCGCTACGCCGACGAGCCGCATCGCCTGGCCCTCTCCCTGCTCGCCGCCGACCTCGAGGTCGCGTCGGGAGAGGACATGACGGCGCGGCTGCTCGACGATGCGCCGCACCGCGCCCTCGCCGACGCCGGCGAGATCGAGCGCGTCGTCACCGAGGTCGCGCGCGCCGTCCCGCCCGAGCTTGCGGACGACACGCTCGGGCCGCTGCGTGTCCAGCTCGCGAGCTTCGGCCTGCACGGAGCACGCCTCGATATTCGAGAAGACTCCGGGCGCCTCGCCGCGGCCCTGGGCGCGCTCCTCGCCGGGCTCGGGCATGCGCCCGGCTTCGCGGAGGCGAGCGAGCCGGAGCGCGGCCGGCGGGTGCAGGCGCTCCTGGCGGAGCCGGGGCCCAAGCCCGCGGAGATCGCCGCGGCCGCGCGCGAGGAGCCCGCGGCGGAGACGTGGCGGCTCTTCCGTCTGCTCGCGCGCGCCCGCGAGGTCTACGGCGACGCCTCGCTCGGGCCCTTCGTGATCTCGATGACGCGCGGGCCCGCCGACGTGCTCACCGTGCTGCTTCTCGCCCGCTGGTCGGGCGGCGACGCGGGGCTGGCCATCGTGCCGCTCTTCGAGACCCTCGACGATCTGGACGCCGCGCCGCGCATCCTCGAGTCGCTGTTCCGGCTGCCCGTCTATCGGACGCATCTCGCCGGCGGTGGCGACGAGCAGATGGTGATGATCGGCTACTCCGACAGCAACAAGGACGGCGGCTACCTCGCCGCCAACTGGGCCCTCTACCGCGCGCAGGAGGCGATCGCGCGGGTCTGCGCCGAGCACGGCGTCCGGCTCACCCTCTTCCACGGCCGCGGGGGCACCGTCGCGCGCGGCGGCGGCCCCGCGGGCCGCGCGATCCGCGCCCAGCCTCCCGGCACCGTGCGCGGGCGGTTCCGGCTGACCGAGCAGGGCGAGACCATCGCGTCGCGCTACACCGATCCCGCCCTCGCCCACCGGCACCTCGAGCAGATCGTGAGCGCGGTGCTGCTGGCCTCGGCGGAGGCACCGCGCGGCGATGTCGCGGAGCCGTGGCGGGGCACCATGAGCGCGATGGCGGAGGCGGCGCGCGCGGAATACCTGGCCCTGGTCGACGGGACGCCGGGCTTTCTCGAGTACTGGCAGGCAGCGACGCCCATCGACGAGATCAGCCGGCTGCGCATCGGCTCCCGTCCCACCGCGCGGCGCGGGGGCACGCTGAGCCGCGGCGCCGTACGCGCGATTCCCTGGGTGTTCTCGTGGATGCAGAGCCGCTTCAACCTGCCGGGCTGGTACGGCCTGGGCGCCGCCCTGGCGCGCGTCGAGGGGGGCCGCCTGCGCGAGATGTACGAGGTGTGGCCGTTCTTCCGGGCTCTCCTCGACAACGCCGAGATGTCGCTGCTCAAGGCGGACATGGGGATCGCCGCGCTCTACTCGAGCCTGGTGCCCGACCGCGCGCTCGCCGACGCGGTGTTCGCGCGGATCACGTCGGAGCACGCTCGCGCGCGCGATGCGCTGCTGGGCGCGACCGGCCGGCACGCGCTCATGGAGGACGATCCGGTGATCCAGCGCTCCGTGCAGCTCCGCAATCCCTACGTGGACCCGCTGAACTACCTCCAGGTCGAGATGCTCCGGCGGCTGCGCGCCCTGCCGGACCGTGACGGCCACGAGGCCGAGCAGCTGCGCGAGATCATCGTGCTCACGATCAACGGCATCTCGGCCGGGCTTCGCAACACCGGCTGACGCTCTCGCGCCGCGGGGACAGGCCCGTCAGCCGCGCGCGGCTGAGGCGAAGAGAAAGAGCTTGCGGCCGCGCATGCCGCCCACGTCCGGGGCGGCCGACGGCGCGCCGCGGAGGTCCGAGTCGACGAACTCGCGGTTGTCGTGGAGCGCGCGCACCTCGAAGCCGGCCGCGGTGACGAGGGCGCGCAGCTCGCCGGGCTCGAGCAGGCGGTACTCGGCGTAGTCCTCCACGTCGGGGCGGCCGGCGATGCGCCACACGCGGGTGCGCGTGAGCCGGCGCCGCGCGCGGTCCACGGTGTGGCTGGACACGGACGTCGCGGTGAATTCCGGCGTGGCGAGGGTCCCTTCGACCCGCTCGGCCACGCCCACGCCCTCCAGATAGGCGCGCGCGTTCAGCGCGTCGACCATGAGGAGCGTGCCCGCGTGGGCGTGCGCGGCGAAGGTCGCGGCCACCTGCGCGAGGTCTCCGTCGGTCAGCGCATAGGACAGGGCGTTGCCGAAGCAGGTGATCACGTCGAAGGTGCGTCCCAGGCGGATCGTCCGCATGTCTCCGACGCGCAGATTGAGCCCGGGCCGCACCGCTCGCGCGTAGGCGATGTTCGACTCCAGGAAGTCCACCCCCCAGCACTCGGGAATGGTGCGCGCGAGGCGCTCGAGGTTCCGCGCGGTGCCGCAGCCGAGATCGAGCGCCGCGCGCGGCGCGGGCGGGCCGAACCGCGTCCATGCTGCGCGGCACATCGCCACCTCGCGCTCCTCATCGTCGGGGAATGCGAGGTCGTAGAGACGGGGCTCGCGATAGAGCAGGCTCCGGACGCGCGCGTCCACGAGCCCGACCCCCCTCTCCCCGCTAGGCCGGGAGCGCGGGCCGGCGATCCGCCCACGGCGCGGCCGACTCGAGCTGACCGGCCAGGCGGAACAGCAGCCCCTCCGCGCCGAAGGGCGCCACGAACTGCACGCCCAGCGGCAGCCCGCGACGCGACCAACCAAGCGGTACCGACATCGCGGGATTGCCAGATGAATTGAAGAGCGAGGTGAAGCCGATGCTGGCGAACACGGCGTCGAGGTACGCCTTGTCGTTGGTGCTGCTCATGTCGAGCACGCCGAGGGGATGCGGCGGCTGGCACATCGTCGGCGAGAGCAGGATGTCGTGGTCGAGGAAGAAGCGCGCCACCGCGCGCCCCGTCCGGTGCACCACCGCGATGGCCCGGGCGTAATCCGCCGCCGTGGCCTTCCGCCCGTCCTCCGCCCTGGCCCAGGTGACGCGCTCCACGTCCGCGTCGGTAAGCGGCCGGCCGAGCGCGGCGGCCCGCGCCTCGAGCTGGGCGCGCACGTTGGCGCCGATGATGGTGCGCGTGGCCTGCCCCAGCGCCGAGGCGTCGATCTCGGGCCGCGCGTCCTCCACGTGATGCCCGAGGCTCGCGCAGAGCCGCGCCGCCTCGCGCGCCGCCTCCGCGCATTCCCCGTCCACCGGCACGTCGACCCAGGGCTTGACGGTGAGCGCGACGCGGAGCCGGCCCGGCGCCCGGCCGACCTCGGCGAGGAACGGGCCGGGCGGCGGCGGAGCCCAGTACGGGTCCCCCACGTCGGGGCCCGACGTGGCGTCGAGCAGCGCCGCGCTGTCTCGCACGCTCCGCGTGACCGCATGGCCCACCGAGGCGCCGCCCCAGCCCTCGCCGGCGTCGGGTCCCATCGGGTTGCGCGCGCGCGTGGGCTTGAGCCCGAAGAGTCCGCAGGCGGAGGCGGGAATCCGGATGGACCCGCCCCCGTCGGTCGCATGCGCCATCGGCAGCATGCCCCCGGCCACCGCGGCGGCGGCGCCGCCGCTGGACCCGCCCGCGCTGAACTCGCGATTCCACGGATTGCGCGTGGGCCCGAAGAGCCGCGGCTCCGTGGACGGCGCCAGCCCCATCTCCGGCGTATTGGTCTTGCCGAGGATCACCAGCCCAGCGCGCTTGAGCCGGAGCGTCAGCTCGGAGTCGTGATCGGCGCGATTGTCGGCGAAGAGTCGGCTCCCGTAGCTCGTCACCGCGCCCGTGTAGAGCGCCCCCAGATCCTTGAGCGCGTAGGGCACACCGGTGAAGGGCCCGGCGGGCAGGCCCGCCTTCACCGCGGCGCGCGCCTCATCGTCGAGGCGCGTCACGATCGCGTTCAAGGCGGGATTGCGGGCCTCGATCCGCGCGATGGCCGCCTCCAGGACCTCCGCGGGCGTCGCGTCTCGCCGCCGGATCAGCTCGGCCAGGCCGAGACCGTCGTACTTGTCGAAGTCCATCACCGCTGCCGTCCTCCTCGGGCGAGCGCGCCCACACCTATATACCCCAAATAGCCGTGAGCGCGCGCGGCGACGCGGCGAGGGCATTCGGCCCGGCCGCCGGGGCCACGCCCGATGGACTGCCCGGCCCGCCGCAGGCGGCCGGACGACCTCAACATTGGGAAGCCGCTGAAATCGCGGCGCCGCCGCGGGCGCCCAACCGCTGGTCCCGCTCTTGCTGCGTCCTGAGCGCCAGGGATGCCCTCGTCAACCCGGACCCGCCCGGCAAGGAGGTGCGCGATGCCCACCACGACCTTCGCCAACCGGACGCTCGACGCGCGGCCCGACCGCGTCGACCTGCGCGATCGCCCGTATCAGCCGCGGCTTCGCTCGCTGCCGCTCCAGTACCCGCCGCCCGTCGACATCGCCCGGTACCTGGCGCGCTATCAGCAGGACCAGATGATCCTCGATCAGGGCAGCGAGGGCGCCTGCACGGGCTTCGGCCTCGCCGGGGTCGTGAATTACCTCCGCTGGAAGCTGGCGGTGGACGCCGGCGAGAAGGCGCCGGAGAAGGTGAGCGAGCGCATGCTCTATCACCTCGCCCGCTTCTACGACGAGTGGCCGGGCGAGGACTACGAGGGCTCGAGCTGCCGCGGCGCCATGAAAGGGTGGCAGCGACATGGCGTGTGCGCCGAAACCCTCTGGCCCTACCGCGACGGGCAGGGCAGCGTGGCGTTCGTGCGCCCCCAGTCGGGCTGGGACGCCGACGCGGCGAAGCGTCCCCTCGGCGCGTACTACCGCATCGACAAGGACTCGATCACCGACATGCAGGCGGCGCTGGTGGAGGTGGGCGCGATCTATGCCTCCGCCTCCGTGCACAAGGGTTGGTTCCTGCAGCCGGTGGGGCGCATGGCGCCGATCGGCCTCCCCGTCATCGAGACACCGGAGAGCGGCGGAAATGTCGGCGGGCACGCCTTCGCCCTCGTCGGCTACACGCGCGAGGGCTTCATCGTGCAGAACTCGTGGGGCCCGGGGTGGGGCGTGCAGGGCTTCGCCATCCTCCCCTTCACCGATTGGGTGCAGCGCGGTACCGACGCCTGGGTCGCGGTCATGGGCGCCCCGATGGAGGGCGCCGCGGCGCCGCGCTATCACGTGCCGGTTGCCCTCGAGAAGGGCGTGAGCCAGGGGCTCGATCGCGTGCCGCTCAAGGCCCGCGCGACGCCGATGCCCACGATGGCGCGCGACGTCCCCGCCTGGACCACGGAGCAGGCCTATGCCCACGCCATCGTGATGGGCAACAACGGCGTGGTGCTGAACCGGAGCCTCACCGCCGCCAACGGGCTCGACGCCCTCCGTCAGGTGATGCTCGACGAGCCGCGCACCTGGCTCGGCGCGCAGAAGGCGAAGCACGTGGCGATCTACGCGCACGGCGGGCTCAACTCGGAGGACGGCGCGCTCGATCGCGCCCGCCTGCTGGGCCCCTACTTCGAGGCCAACGGCATCTATCCCATCTTCTTCGTCTGGCGTACGGGCTTCCTCGAGAGCCTCGCGGGGATCGTCGGTGACGAGATCCGCGGTGTGCCGTCCCGGGGCATCTGGAGCGATCTCTGGAAGTCCATCAAGGACCAGGCGAAGGAGGCGCGCGATCGCGCCATCGAGGTCGCGTGCCAGGAGATGCTCGTGCGCGCGGTGTGGAGTCAGATGAAGCAGAACGCCTACGCGGCCGCCCAGGAGCCCAAGCCCACCCTGGGACTCGCCTCGCAACATCTCCGGGCCCTGATTCCGAAGGACTCGGACCTGCGCCTGCACCTGGTCGGCCACTCCGCCGGGTCGATCATCCTGGGCCATCTCCTCGATCAGCTGGGGACCCAGTCGCTCACCGCACAGACCTGCTCGCTCTACGCGCCCGCGTGCACGGTGCGCTTCGCCCTGGACCACTACCGCCCGGCCATCGAGGCCGGCGTGCTCGGCCGCCAGGCGCTGTCCTTCGACATCCTGAGCGACCCGCGGGAGCTCGGTGACTCCGTTGGGCCCTACGGCAAGTCGCTCCTGTACCTCGTGTCGCGAGCGCTGGAGGATCACCACAAGACGCCGATACTCGGTCTGGCGTCGATCTGGAGCCGCAAGCCGGGCGACCCCAAGACCGCCGACGCGCTGGGCGGCCCCGAGCTCGCAGGCGAGGTAGACAAGTGGCTCGCCTTCTGGGGCCCCGGCGCCCGACCGCGCGAGCTGTCGGCGCCGTCCGTGTCGGACGGACGGGAGAGTATTCCCGCCGCCCATGGCTGCTTCGACAACGATCGGGACACGATCACGCGCACCCTCGCGCGCATCCTCGGCCGCGAGCCCAAGGTGGCGGTGAGTGATCTCCACGGCTTCTAGAGCGCTTGACGCCGCCGCCCTCGCCGCCTCAGTATCGGGCGGACGAGGGCGGCGGTGACGATCCACTCCACACGCATCCAGCCGGACGGGCGGCTCTGTCGCTGGGCGACGCTCGCCGCCGACGCGCCGGATCTCGCCGAGACCGGCCGGGCGCTGCTGCAGCAGTTCGGCGGCGTGGGGCTCGCGTTCCTCGCCACGGTCCGGTACGACGGCGCGCCGCGCCTCCACCCCGTCTGCCCCGTACTCACCGCGGAGCGGCTGCACGTCCTGATCACGCCCGACTCCCCGAAGCGAGGCGATCTCGAGCGCGACGGCCGCTACGCGCTGCAGACCTTCCCCCAGCCCAAGGCGGGCAGCGACGAGTTCTACGTGGCGGGGCGCGGCGTGCTGGTCGCGGACCCCGCGGAGCGTGACGCCGTGTTCCGGAGCGCGCGGCACATGTGGGATCCATCCGAGATCGTGTTCGAGCTGTGGCTGGAGCGCGTCCAGCACACGCGCTGGGAGCATCCGCTCACGCCGGAGATGCGCCCCGTGCGGCGGGCGTGGCGCCCGCCGGTCGACTGAGCGCGCTCAGCCTCGGCCGCGCTCGCCTCGGAAGTATCGCTTCCACCGTCCCCAGAGCGTTCCGGCCAGCTCGCAGCTGGCCAGCCAGCGGTCGAGGGCGTCCGGCCGCCCGCGCGCCACGGCCCAGAGCCAGCCGCTCGCCCGGCCCGCGACCTGGCGGTAGAGATACCGTGGCGCGCCCAGCACCCGGCGGCCGGGCGGCGGCGCCTGGCTGAGCGCCTCCCCCTCCGCCTGCTCGAAGTACAGACGCGAGATGAAGCGGCGCCGCATCCGGGCGGCCGGGATACGATGCCAGACGACGAGACGCGGGTCGTAGACCACGCGGCAGCCGGCGGCCAGCGCGCGCCTCACGAGCTCGATCTCTTCCCCTCGATAAAGCTTCTTCCCGGTCAGGCCGAGGTCGGGATCGAAGGGGCCCACACGCGCGAAGACTTCCCGCCGAAACGCCATGTTGGCGCCCCACACATTCGGAATGCCTCGAGCCTCGAGGACGGCGCCGGGCCGCGGATGGTCCATGATGGTGAACGGCCCGCGTAGCCGCGGCCGCACCGCCAGCCAGGACGGCGGCGTGCGCTCCCATAGAGGCAAGATGCGGCCGCCCAGGATGTCCGCGCCGGACTCCCGCATGAGCGCCGCCACCCCCGCGACCCAGTCGGGATCGGGCCGCACATCGTCGTCGGTGAAGGCCACGAGGGCGCCCGCGGAGCCCGTGATCCCGGCATTCCGCGCATGGCTCAGCCCCTGTTGCCCCTCGAATAGGTAGCGGACCGGGTTGGCGGCGGTGGCCGCGAATGCGCGGACGACGTCGCGCGTGGCGTCGCCCGAGTTGTTGTCCACGACCAGCAGCTCCCAGGTCAAATCGGGCGGTGTCACCTGCGCGGCGAGCGCCTGGAGCGTGAGCTCGAGGGAGGCCGCGCGGTTGTAGGTGCAGACGATCACCGAGAGGTCCATCGGTCAGCGCCGGGGGTGGCGCGCGCCGGGTTTGGCCCGCGACGCTGTCGCGCTAGACTGTCCCGAGAGGAGATGATGACGATGCCAAGTAGACGTGTGCTCGCGATCGGCCTGGACGGCCTCGAGATCGGCCTGGCAGAGCGGCTCATGGCCGAGGGCGAAATGCCCGCCCTCGCCGCCCTGCGGGGACGCTCCGCGCGCTTCCTCCTCGATCACGGGCCGGCGCAGCGCACGGGGCTGGCGTGGGAGCACGTCGCGTCGGGCCTCTCGCCGGACGCCGCGAGCCGCTGGGCCGCGGTCGAGTTCGATCCGCGCACGTATCGCGTGTGGCAGGACGGGGCGCAGCTCGATCCGTGGTGGCGGGATCTCGACCGCCGCGTTGTGGTCTTCGACACCCCGTACGTGGATCTCCGGCGCGCGCCGAACACGCGAGGCATCGTGGCGTGGGGCGCCCACGATCCCGGCACCAGACCGGCCGGCCTGCCCGCCGGCCTGCTCGACGAGTTCCTGGCGCGCTTCGGCCGCTACCCGGCCGCCCCGTGGACCTACGGCATTCCCTGGCCGTCGCCGGAGCGGGCGCGCGAGATGGGCGAGGCGCTGAGCCACGCCCTGGACATCCGCGCGCGCGCCGCGCGCTGGCTCATGACCGAGCGTCTGCCCGACTGGGATCTCTTCTTCGCCGTGGCGGGCGAGGCGCACGGCGCCATCGAGGGCCTCTGGCATGGCGTGGATCCCGGCCATCCCCTGCATGCCCATCCTTCGGCCCCGGCCGCCGACGGGGCCCTGCGGGCGGTGCATCGGGGGCTGGACCGGATGGTCGCGGAGCTGACGGCCGTGGCCGGGAACGCCGCCGTCATCGCGTTCGCCATGGGCGGGATGGGGCCGAATCACTCCGACATCCAGTCCATGGTGCTCCTGCCGGAGCTCTTGTACCGCCATGCGTTCGGCCGCTCGCTCCTGAGCGTCCCGACGGAATGGGCAGGTGCACCACGCGCAATACCGATCCTGGCCGAGGACGAGCGCTGGGAGACTGCGAAGCTGGTGTCCCGTCCGGCGCCCGCGGCGCGCGAGCTCGGCACGCTCCGCCGGCTGGCGCGGTCGCTGCCGACTCCGGTCCGCGCGGTGCTCAAGGGCGTGCGGGCGGGACTCGCCCAGTGGTCGTCACCGGCCGCGCCGCGCCGCGGGCCGGACCTGGTGTGGCAGCCCGCCTATCATTACGCGGCCCACTGGCCGCAGATGCCCGCCTTCGCGCTGCCGTCGTTCTATGACGGACGCATCCGGATCAACCTGCGCGGGCGCGAGCGCGACGGCATCGTCGATCTCGTCCACTACGAGGAGACGTGCCGCGAGCTGGAGGCGCTGGTCCGGGAGTGCCGCGACCCGCGCACGGGAGAGCCGGCCGTGGCCGATGTCGAGCGCGCGGGGACGCGCGATCCGCTCGCTCTCGGCACCTCCGAGTGCGACTTGCTCGTCGTGTGGCGCAGCCCCGCGGCCGCCCTGGAGCATCCGCGTCTCGGGCTGGTGGGCCCGGTGCCGCTGCGGCGGACGGGCGGTCACACCGGCCGGTACGGCATCGCCTACGTGGCCGCGCGAGGCGTCGACCCCGGGGACCACGGGGTGCGCTCGGCTTTCGACGTCGCCCCGGCGATCGTGGAGCTCCTCGGAGCGGGGCCTCGCGCCGCGATGAGCGGCGCCAGCCTTCTTGCCCCCGCCTCGCGCTGACGTCTCCGGCATGGCCTCCGGTTACAGTTAGCACACGAGGCAACGCGCGACCAATGGCCCATTGCCCGCCCGCGCTCCTGAAGGATCTGGCCGCCCTCTTCGCCGACCTGCGCCGCTGGCCGGGCGTGGTCGAGAAATCGCGCGCCGTGTTCTACGCGCGTCGCCTGCCGCTCCTGCACTTCCACCTCACGCGCGAGGGCGAGCGCCGTGCCGATGTGCGGGGGCGCGACGGCTGGACCTCGCTCGAGCTGCCCACCCCCATCACGGCGACGAGCCGCCGCGCGCTCCGGCGCCTCGTCGAGGCTCGCTACCGGGAGCGGGAGCCGGCGAGGCGCTCCGCCGCGCGGCGGTGACTCTCCAGCAGGCCGGGCACGCGCCCGGGGTCGGTGCGGCCCCAGCCGCATTCGGACGCCACACCGAAGTCGCGCACGAAGACCCGCGCGGCGGCGATCCGGGCGGCGTCGCCCTCCCCATCGCCGTAGTGGATCAGGCCCAGGTAGAGCGCGGTCTCGGGATCGCCCTCGAGCCGTTCGAGCGGCCGGAAGTACGCGGCATCGGTGCGATCCTTCGGCACGGGCAGATGCAGGAAGTCCATGCGCCGGCGGAGCGACCGGCGGAGGGCCCGCGTCATGTCCACCAGCACGCCGAGGTCCCGCGGCATCACGAGATGCTCGTCCGCGGGTGAGCCGTAGCAGAGGTGATAGCCCATCTCGACCGCCGCGGGCACGGCATCACCGAGACCGGCCAATTCGGCCTCGATCTGCGCCGCAAAATCGGCGGGCCGGTCCGGGAAGAAGCCCTCGTGGATCAGCACCTCCTGGCACACGTCCCACTGGATCGCGAGGCGCTCGGCGGGAATCGTCGCCACGATCTCCTCGAGGGCGCCGCGCAGCGCCCGCTCGTAGACGGGCAGATAGGCCGCGCGCGCCCGCGGGCTCACGTACATGTAGCCGCTGGCCATCGGCGTGGGCAGGCACACCTGGAAGCGCACACCGGCGGGGAGGACGCCCTCGGCCTGGAGCCGCGCGAAGACCGCGAAGGAGGCGCGCGCGGCCTCCGCGTAGCCGGTCTCGAAGCGCACCCGCTCCGGGTTCACGCCGGAGCGAAAGCGCAGCAGCGCCATCTCGCGCAGGAGCTTGCCATCCCACTGGCGCAGCGCGAAGGGCGGCACCGTTGGATCTTCCTCCATGTCCGGATGCCGCCGCAGCATCAGGTTCTGGAAGAAGATCCAGCGCCGGCGCTCGCCCGTCTCGCCGTCGGGCAGGCGGCGCAGATGGCGACCGAGCGCGTCCGCCACGGCGCGGAACACCGACTCCGCATCCGCCATCGGCACACTGCCGATCAGGTGCACGCCGCCCGGATCGTGCGCCCAGGCGGCGGTCATCGGGCCTCCGCGGCGCCTCCGAGCCCGAGCGCGGCCTCCCACGCCTGCTGGGTGGCGATCTCCTGGGTCCAGGGCCGCATGAGGGCGCCCGCACGCGCATCGCGCGCGTAGCGCTCGAGCGGATAGCGCTTGAGGAGACCGCGGCCCCCGCACACGCGAATGGCCTCCTGGGTCACCGTCACCGTCGAGCGCTGCACGGTGACGTGGGCCGCCCGCGCGCGCTGCACGGCGTCCGCGGGCGCGTCGACGCGGGCTTCCGAGATCGCGCGGTAGTAGAGGGCGCGGGTCGCCTCCAGCGTGAAGAGCATCTCGGCCACCGCGTGGCCCTTCACCGCCGCCTCGGTGTGCAGCCCCGGCGAGCCCGCCAGCTCGCCCCGGAGGTATGCGAGGGCGCCGTCGTAGGCCGCCTGCATGAGGCCGAGGAAGGTGGCGCAGAACGTGAGCGGCGAGAGATGGGGGAAGGCGTTGTACATGGCGCCGAACATCCCCGGCGGCAGCACCTCGCCGTCGTCGGGCACGAAGACGTTCTCGAGCACCATGTCGCGGCTCACCGTTCCCCGCATGCCCATGGGATCCCACTCGCCGGGAAACGACACCCCCGGCGCGTCCTTGGGCACCTGGAGATAGAGCGTCCGCTCGATCCACGGCTCGTCGCCCAGGCGGATCGCCGGCGTGGCGAAGTACGGCGCGGAGCCCGCGAGCGACACGAAGAACTTCCGCCCGTTCACCACGTAGCCGCCGTCCACCTTCTTCGCGGTAGTGCCGAAGCGCCGCCCGCCCATGCTGAGCTTGGTGTCGGTCTGCCCCTGCTCCACCGGCTCCGAGTGCGGCTGACCGTAGAAGGCGCCCTGCTCCACCACCTCGCGGAACTTGGCCGCGCGCAGCTTGTCGTGGCGCTCGCGCACGGCCGGCGGCATCGGCATCGTGTCGGCGATGGGGCCCATCATCAGCATGGTGAGGCAGTGCATGTTGAAGGTGAGCGAGGTCGAGGCGTTCCCCTGCGCGAGCTGCTCGGCCACCAGGCAGTAGGTCTCGTAGTCCGCGCCGAGCCCGCCGAAGCGCTCGGGCACGCAGAGGCCGAGCAGGCCCACCGCGCGGAGGTCCGCATAGTCGTCGAAGGGGAACGAGGCCTCGCGGTCGTGGCGCTCGGCGCGGGGCGCGAAGCGCTCGCGCGCGAGGCGGCGGGCGAGATCGATCAGCTCACGCTGGCGGGACGAGGGGGCGAGGTCCATGGGCAGCCATTGTGTCACCCATCCCTGTCGCCAGCGCAAGCCCGGCGTGAGCTAGGCCGCTCGCTTCACCTGCTCCATGAACGCCCCCACGCCGGGCTCGGCGTAGACGCCGAAGGCATCGGTCAGGGTGCCCCGCACTCCGCCGCGCGTCTCCAGGGCGTACACGATGGCCATGTCGTCGGGATCGGACACGCCCTCGAAGCGATGGAAGTCCACCAGGCGCAGATCGCCTGGCGCGTAGAGCTTCCCGCTCTGAATCGAGCGCAGCCGGTCGCCCGAGATCCGGAACTGATCGGTGAAGCCGTGCGCGGCAAGGTTCGCGATCACGTCGGCCAGCGTGGGAATCTCGAGCGCGAGGGCCATGCCGAACCTCCTGCTCCACGATCGTCCGCCCGGCCGCCCACGGCGTCAAGCGAACGCTCGTGGCGCGCCCGGCTACTCGATCGATCGGCCTCCGTCCACGTCGAGGCACACGCCGGTGAGGAAGGCCGCGTCCGGCGAGGCGAGAAAGGTTACCGCGCCCGCCACGTCGCCCGGCGCGCAGAGCCGCCCCAGCGGGATGCCGCGCACCAGGCTCTCGCGCGTCCGCTCGTCCAGGGGCGCGCCACCGCGCGCGGTCAGCATGAAGGCGGTGTCGGCCGCCACCGGGCACACCGCGCAGACGCGGATCCCGTCGCGCGCGACCTCGCCGGCGAGGCCGCGCGTGAGGGTCAGCACCGCGCCCTTCGTCGCGTTGTACACGGTGACGCCGCGGCGGGGCCGCCGCGCGCCGATGGACGCGGTGTTCACGATGACGCCGCCGCCGCGGTCGCGGAGCGCGGGCACCGCGTACTTGCAGCCGAGGAACACGCCCTTGAAGTTCACCGCGATCTGCCGGTCGAAGTCGACCTCGGGCAGGTCCCACAGCGACATGGACCGGTGGGAGAAGCCCGCATTGTTCACCATCACGTCGAGCCCGCCCTCGCCCTCGACGGCCGCGCCCACCAGCGCCTCCACGTCCGCCGCCGCGGCGACGTCGCAGAAACGAAACTGGGCCCGGCCGCCCGCGGCCTCGATGCTCCGGGCCACCGCCGTCCCCACCGCCTCGTCCACGTCGCCCAGCAGAACCCGGGCGCCCTCCGCGGCGAAGCGGCGAACGATGGCCTCGCCGAAGCCCTTCGCCGCGCCCGTCACCACTACCACCTTGCCGTCGAACCGGCTGGGAATGGTCATGGGATCCTTGTACCGTTGGGTCGGCCGCGGGGCAAGGGCCTGTGCTAGCCTCCTGGCACCGACCCAGGAGGCTCGACCCTATGGACTACAAGGACTATCAGCACCTCGTCTTCGAGCGGCGCCCCCACGGCGTGGTGCTCATCACCATCAACCGCCCCGAGGTGCTCAACGCCACCAACGACCGCCTGCACTGGGAGCTGACCCAGGTGTGGCTCACCCTCGACGCCGACGAGAGCGCCCGCGTGGCGGTGGTGACCGGCGCGGGGCGCGCGTTCTCCGCGGGCGGTGACCTCGACATGGTGGACGCCAATGCGCGCGACCCCAAGCGCTTGGCTCGCATGACCCGCGAGGCATCCGACCTCGTCTACAACATGGTCAACCTCGACAAACCCGTCATCTCCGCCATCAACGGCGTGGCGGTGGGCGCGGGGCTGGTGGTCGCGCTCCTATCCGATATCAGCATCATCTCCGAGACCGCGCGCTTCACCGACGGCCACACCAAGCTCGGCGTGGTGGCGGGCGATCACGCCGCCATCATCTGGCCGCTCCTCTGCGGCATGGCCAAGGCCAAGTACTACCTCCTCACCAGCGACTTCATCGACGGCAAGGAGGCCGAGCGCATCGGGCTGGTCAGCATGAGCCTGCCCGCCGCCGAGGTGCTCCCCAAGGCCTTCGAGGTGGCCGACAGGCTGGCCACCGGCGCCCAGCAAGCTATTCGCTGGACCAAGCGTTCCCTGAACAACTGGCTCCGGATGGCCGGCCCGATCTTCGACCAGTCCATCGCGCTCGAGATGCTGACGTTCATGGACGAGGACGTGCGCGAGGGCGCGCGGGCCATCCGCGAGAAGCGGCCGCCGCGCTTCCCGTCCGCCATGTGAAGCGCCCTTCCCCCACGAGGAGGCTCTGATGAGCGACCACGACGAAGTGGAGCGAGCATCTGACCACGAGGGCCTGAACCTGACTCGACGCGACCTGCTGCGCCTCGGTCTCCTGACCGCGGCGGCGGCGCAGGGATCGCTCGCCTTCGCGCCTCCGAGCGTCGCGCAGACCCCCATGAAGCTCGGGGCCAATCTGATCGGCAAGCTCGAGGGGGCGGAGGTGATCACCGACCCCGCGCGCTTCCCGAAGACCTTCAAGGAGGCGCCGCAGCTCGCCGAGCTCGTGAAGGCGGGCAAGCTACCCCAGGTGCAGCAGCGCATCGGCCAGGACCCCCTCGTCGTCAAGCCGCTGCGCGAGGTCGGCAAGTACGGCGGCACGTGGCGCCGCGGCTTCACCGGGCCCTTCGACACCTCCAACGGGCATCGGGTGGCCCAGAACGACAAGCTCCTTTACTACGACTACACGGGCACCAAGCTCGTCCCCAACATCGCCCGGGGATGGGAGGTCAGCGCCGACGGCAAGGTTACGACGCTCCTCCTCCGCCGCGGCATGCGGTGGAGCGACGGTCAGCCCTTCACCGCGGACGACTTCATCTTCTGGTACCAGGATGTGTACCTGAACAAGGACCTGGTTCCCACTCCCCTCTCGGTGATGACGGTGGGCGGTAAGCCGATCATGATGGAGAAAGTAGACGCGAGCACCATCCGATTCGTCTCCCCCGAGCCGTACTACGCGCTCCCCATCGTCCTCGCCTCCGTGTGGGGCATCGGGCATCACGCGCGGTTCGGCCGCTCTGCGCTGGGCGGCTTCGCCCCCGCCCACTACATCAAGCAGTTCCTCCCGAAGTACACATCCCAGGACGAGCTCAACAAGAAAGCGGCGGAGGTGGGCGTCGACAGCTGGGTCACGCTGTTCAAGAACCGCAACGACGCCTGCCGGAACGTCGATCTCCCGGTGGTGACGCCGTGGAAGACCACGTCGCCCATCACCAGCCCGAGCTGGGTGCTCGAGCGCAACCCCTTCAGCGTCTGGGTGGACACCGACGGCAATCAGCTCCCCTACATCGACCGCATCCGCATGACGCTGGGCGAGAACCTCGAGGTCATCAACCTGCGCGCGATCGCCGGCGAGTACGACTCGCAGGCGCGCCACATCGACATCAGCAAGCTGCCCGTGCTGCTCGAGAATCAGCAGAGGGGCGGCTACCGCGTGTACCTCGACCCTTCGGACCAGGGCGCCGACGTGGGCCTCTTCTGCAATCAGTCCTACGAGAAGGACGCGGAGGTCGCGAAGTGGCTGAGCACGCGCGAGTTCCGCATCGCGCTGTCCCAGGCCATCGACCGCGCCCAGATCAACGAAACCTTCGTGCTCGGGCTCGGCCAGACGGGCTCGGGCGCGCCGGGCGAGCGGACCCTCTACTTCCCGGGCCCGGAGTACAAAACACTGCACGCGACGCTCGACGTGAAGAAGGCCAACGAGATGCTGGACAAGCTCGGCCTCACCAAGAAGGACGCCGAGGGCTATCGCCTGCGCCTGGACGGCGGGGGCCGGCTGCGCCTGGCCCTCACCACTTACGTGGGCTTCCTGCCCTTCAGCCAGATCGCCGAAATGGTGGCGGAGCACTGGAAGAAGATCGGCATCCGCGGCGAGGTGCAGGAGATGGAGCGCGGGGCGGCCACGGCCCGGATGCAGAGCAACGAGCACCAGATCTACTTCGAGACCCAGTGGGGCGCGGACAACATCTACGGGCACACGCCGTGGATCTTCCCCGCGGAGATCGGGATCCCGCTGGGCCCGCTCTACGGCGTCTGGTACTCCTCCGCCGGCGCCAAGGGCAAGACGCCGCCGGCGCGCATGCGCGAGCTCATGGACAAGTACCGGAAGTCGCTCAGCGTGAAGGACACCGAGCGGGTGAACATGGCGAAGGACGTGTGGAAGATCGTGCTCGACGAGCTGTGGATGATCCCGGTGGTGTCGAACTCACCCGCCTCGCAGGGCGTGCGGGTGATCAAGACCAACATGGGCAATATCCCCGAGCGCCTCTGGAACAGCGCGGTGAGCGACAACCCCCACATCGCTCATACGGAGACCTGGTACTTCAAGTCCTGAGCCGCACCGTCAGCGGCGCGGGCTGGTCGGGCAGGCGCACGAGGGTGAAGCCCCGCGCGTCCACCCACCAGCCCGCGCCCGCCTCCTCGGGCCCGTCGCCGCGGGGGAGGTCGCCGTGGCCATCCACCGTGACGGCGCGAGGCGCGGGGGCGCCGAGCTCGAGCGCGTAGCGCCGCCGCGCGGGCAGCACGCTCATGTCCCCCGCGGGGGCGCCGATGCGCACCGTCACCTCGGTGGGCGCGACGGCGCACTCGAAGATGGTGCGCGCGTAGCGCCCCTCGCGGTAGCCCTGGGTCCGGCCGTCGTCCTCGTAGAGCTCGAAGCGCGACGTTCCTTCCGGATGTAACCGCAGGGTCAGCTCGTCCAGCGGCCGCTCACGCGAGTGCTGCATCACCGGGCCCATGGGCAGGATGGCGCCGGCTCGCACGAACAGCGGAAGGCGCTCGAGCGGCGCGTCCACCGTGACGCCGCCGGGGCCCGTGTGACGGGCACCCGTCCAGAAGTCGTGCCACCCTCCGGCCGGGAGGTACACCGGCCACGTCGTCGCGCCCTCGCGCGTGACCGGCGCCACGAGTAGATCGTCGCCCCAGAGATACTGATGACCCAGCGTCCACACGCGCGGATCATCCGGGTAGTTGAGGACGACGGGGCGCATGAGCGGCAGGCCTTCCGCGTGGGCCTGCCAGGCCAGCGTGTAGGTGTACGGGAGCAGCCGGTAGCGCAGCTCCGCGTACGCGCGGCAGATGGCCTCCACGCGCGGCCCGTGCGCCCACGGCACGTGCTCGCGCCACACCCAGCCGTGCGAGCGGAAGATGGGGCTGAAGGCGCCCAGCTGGAACCAGCGCGCGTAGAGCTCCCCCGTCTCCGGCACGGAATGGAAGAAGCCGCCGATGTCGCTGCCCCAGTAGGGCACGCCCGACATGCCGGTGTTGAGACCCAGCGGGATCTGCGCGTCGAGCGTCGCGAAGTCGTTGTTCACGTCGCCGGTCCATGTGGTGGAGCCGAACCGCTGCATCCCCGCCGCTCCCGAGCGGCAGAGCAGAAACACGCGCTGCTGCGGACGATCGGCCGCCTCACCTGCGGCGAAGGCCTCGTGGCGGTAACGATCGTAGATGTTGTGGAGCAGGCGCCCGCTCCCTCCGCGCAAGCTGGCCGCCGCAGGGGGGCCCTCGCCGCCGTCGAGCCACCAGCCGCCGACGCCGAGTGCAACCAGGTGGCGGTGGGCCGCCCACCACCACGCGCCGACCTTGGGATCGGAGAAGTCGAGGTAGCGCTGTCCCTGGCGATAGGTGGCGCCGGTGCCCCCGCCCCGCTCGTAGCCCGCGTCGACCAGGTAGCCGCGCGACTCCGCCTCGGCGAACAGCGGCGACTCTTCGTGCAGCACGGGATACTCGTGCGTGATGGCTTCGAAGTGCTGGGCCCGCGCCTCCCCGAGCAGGGCCACGGGATCCCCCCACAGGGCGGGCTGGAACTCCAGATGCCCCACGCCGCGGTTCCAGCCCAGCGCCTCGCCGTAGCTCGAGAGATAGATGAGGGCATCGCAGGGGATTCGCTTGTCCCGAATGGTCCGGGGCAGCTCCCGCAGCTCGGCGGTGTCGTGGAAGTGACGCGTCGACTGGAGAAAGCCCAGCGCCCAGCGGGGCGGCAACGACGCGCGGCCCAGCAGGTCCGCGATCTCGCGCATGACCCCGCGCAGGCTTCCTCCCATGAGGACGTACCAGCAGAGCGTGCCCGTCTCCGCCGTGTAGACGATCCGCACGCCGCTGTCCGAGCGCCCGACGGCCAGCGTCGCCTCGCCGGGATTGTCGATGAAGAGAGCCCAGCCACGCGAGGAGACGAGGAGCGGGATGCCGGTGTCCGTGCCCGGCCCGTGGCCGAGATGGCTGTTCCAGAGCTGGCGAGTCACCCCGAGGCGTTCGAGCCCGCCGCCCCCTTGCCCCAGGCCGTAGAAGTGCTGCTCGCCCGAGAACGTGAAGCTGGCGTGGACGCGGCGGCGGCCGCTCGCCTCGCCGGCCTCGGCGGACATTCCACCGTCGGGCGGCTCGCGGAGCAGCCACTCGCCACCCGGGTCGAGGAAGGCCAGGCGGAGCGGAGCCGTCGCGATCTCGATCCCGAGATGGGGCGTGGCGAGCCGCGCCGGCTCGCCGGGCGCGAGCTCGAAGGGCACGGCCGCGGGCGTGCGCGGGGCCACGTAGGACGGGACCGCCCCTGCGCCCTCGGTCTCGAGCCGCACCCGGACGATGCGCGGCGTGACCATCGTGAGCGTGACCGGGGCTCCGTCGCCCTCCAGGTGAAGCGTGGACCCCACTCGGCGCATCCCCCGTTTCTACTCCGAGGGGCCCAGCGGGGCAAGGCGATGCCGCCGCGCCGGCTCGATCCACCTGACGAAGCCATTGCGAAGTGAAGGTCACTCCGCTAGACTCCCTCGCCACTCGGAGACGCGCGCCCCGGACGCGAGCCTCCCCCGATACGAGGCCCAACATGCCCGATTCGGAGGGACACCTATGATGCGACGCAATCTCCTCTTCGGCCTGATCGCCCTCACCGCCGCCCTTGCGCTCGCCTCGTGGCCCGGCGGGCTCACCGCGCAGGGGAAGGTGGTCAAGATCGGGCTCTCCCTGCCCCTCACGGGCGCGGACGCCGACGGCGCCGACGCGATCCTGAAGGGCGCGCAGCTGGCCATGAACGAGATCAACGCCAAGGGCGGGGTGGCCGGCTACAAGCTCGAGGCGCAGGTCTACGACAGCGCGACGCCCGCCGCCGGGCAGTACGATCCCGCGCAGGCCGCCACCAACTACAAGAAGTTCGTTGCCGACAGCCTGACGCTCGCCGCCGTCGGCCCGGTCATGAGCGGCGAGGGCAAGGCAATCTCGCCCATCCTGTCCGAGGCGGAAATGGCGACGATCACGCCCAGCTCGACGAACCCCGACATCACCGACCCGAAGTTCCAGTCCCAGTACCGGCCCAAGGGCAAGGCGGTGTATTTCCGCACCGTCACCACCGACGCCTACCAGGGCCCGAACATGGCCAACTATCTCTTCCACCAGCAGAAGATGAAGAGCGTCTACGTGCTGGACGATGGCGGCGCCTTCGGCGTGGGCATCGCCGACAGCTTCCAGAAGCGCGCGGGCGAGCTGGGGGTGAAGGTGCTCGGCCGCGATCGCCTTGACCCGAAGGAAGCCGACTACAAGACCATCCTCACCAAGATCAAGGGCTTGAACCCCGACGCCCTCTACTACGGCGGCGTGATGCAGGCGGCGGCGAAGCTGGCGCCCCAGTCCTACGAGGTCATGGCGAAGGTGATCAAGGCCGGATCCGATGGCGTCTACGACCTCTCCTGGCCCAAGCAGTCGGGCAAGGAGGCGGTGGAGGGCTGGTTCTGCTCGCAGGCCTCCCCCGAGCTCGTGACCTCGCCCAAGGTCGAGGCGTGGGTGACCAAGTTCAAGAAGGAGATGAAGCGCGAGCCCACCAACTACGCGATCACGTCCTACAACGCGGTCTACGTGATCGCGGACGCGATCGAGCGCACCGCCGGCAAGAAGCCGCTCACCCGGGCCAACGTGCGGGACGCCATCCAGGAGACCAAGCTCAGCTCGATCCAGGGCCCCATCGCCTTCGACGGCAACGGGGACATCCTGACCAAGACCGTGTCGATCTATCAGTGGCGTGACGGCGAGATCAAGTACGTCGCGGTAGCGCCCGAGAAGTAGGCGCGGACCTCTGGTCCCCCGGGCGGCCTCCGCCGCCCGGGGGGCTCCCGCCCATGCACACGCTGGACGTCCTCCTCCAGCAAGTCGTCAACGGGCTTGCGCTCGGCATGATGTATGCCCTGCTCGCCCTCGGGTTCACCATGGTCTACGGCATCATCGAGCTGATCAACTTCGCCCACTTCAGCGTGTTCATGACCGGCACCTTCGTGGGACTGATGGTCCTGAACCTCATGGGCGTCACCGCGGTCTCCGCCTCGCTGCAGGGGCCCGCGCTGGTCGGTACCCTCATCGCGCTGTTCCTCGCCACCATGGTCGCGACCGGCGTGCTCGGCGTCCTCATCGAGCGGATCTGCCTCCGCCCCGTGCGACACGTCTCGGGGACCGCGCCCATGATCACGACCATCGGCGTGGCGTTCATCCTCATCAATATCATGCTGCTGACCTGGGGCCCGCAGACGCAGCGCTTCCCCCAGCTCCTCCCGAACTGGCGCTGGGGTGTGGGCGGCGCGGAAATCAGCTTCAAGCAGATCGTGCTGTTCGTGGTGGGCCTGCTCCTCATGCTCGGGCTCTGGCACCTCGTGCGGCGCACCACCCTCGGCAAGGCCATGCGCGCCACCGCCCAGGACGCCGACGCCGCGCGGATGATGGGCATCGACGTTGATCGCGTGGTGGTGGTCACGTTCTTCCTGGGCTCGGCCCTGGCCGGCGCGGGCAGCCTCTTCTTCGGCCTCTACTACGGCTTCACCGGCTACTACATTGGCTACACCACCGGCCTCCGCGCCTTCACCTCCGCGGTGCTGGGCGGTATCGGGAGCATTCCCGGCGCGGTGCTGGGCGGTCTCCTCATCGGCCTCACCCAGTCCCTCGGCGGCCAGTTCCTCGGCGTGAAATGGACCGACGTGATCATCTTCTCGATCCTCATCATCGTGATGGTCCTGCGGCCCAACGGGCTCCTCGGCACCCGGACGCCGCAGAAGGCGTGATGGGCCTCGCACGCTGGCGGGCGCTGCCCCTCGCGCGACGGCGCCATATCCTCGCCGTGGTGCTCCTCGCCGTCGGCGCCGCCTTTCCCTTCCTCTCGGGCAATGCCGGCAATGTCGACGCCGCCGCCAACGCCTTCACCTACGTGCTGCTGGCCCTCGGGCTCAACATCGTGGTGGGTTTCGCGGGGTTGCTCGATCTCGGCTACGCGGCCTTCTTCGCCATCGGTGCCTATGGCTACGGCATCGCCGCGTCCGGCCAGCTCAAGCTCGAGTGGTCGAGCCTCTGGGAGCCCCTGGCCTTCATGGGGCAGGTCAGTCGCTTGGTAGTTCCCGGCCAGCCGGACACCGTGCAGTTCCACTTCGCCTTCTGGCCCATGCTGGCGGTCACCGCCATCTTGTGTGCGCTCTTCGGTGTCTTGTTCGGCGCGCCGACCCTGCGGCTCCGCGGCGACTATCTCGCCATCGTGACGCTGGGCTTCGGCGAGATCGTGCCGGTGGTGGCGCGCAACTGGGAGGGGCTCACCAACGGCGCCCAGGGGCTGGGCGGCATCCGCACGCCGCGCCTCTTCGGCTACGAGTTCGGCTTCTCCCCCTACCCCTACTACTTCCTGGGCCTCGGTCTCGTCGCACTCGCGGTGTGGCTGTCCATCCGCCTCCAGGAGTCCCGCGTCGGCCGCGCGTGGATGGCGATTCGTGAGGACGAGCTGGCCGCCGGCGCCATGGGCGTCAATCACGTGCACTACAAGCTGCTCGCCTTCGCCATGGGCGCCGCGGTGGGCGGGCTCGCCGGCACCTTCTACGTGGCCAAGCTCACCACCGCCACCCCGGACATGTTCACGTTCCCGGTGTCGGTGATGGTGCTGGTCATGGTGGTGCTGGGCGGCATGGGCTCGATCCGGGGCGTGGTGGTGGCGGCCCTCTTCCTCGCGTTTCTCCAGTCGGTGATCCTGCAGGAGCTCACCGACTGGGTGCACGCCCTCGGGCGGCTCGTCGACAGCGGGTTCCTCCAGCGGATCGAGCTCATCACGTCGCTGGAGCTGATCTTCGGCGTCATCCTCGTCCTCATGATGATCTTCCGCCGCGAGGGCATCTGGCCGGCGGTGCGGCGGGTGTCCGCGCTCACGCCCGAGCAGCAGGCGGCGGCGCCGAGCCGGGGCGCCGCGGTGCAGCTCTCCTGGTCGCAGGCCGCGCGGGCCGACGCGCCGCCCCGGGCGCTCCTCGAGATCGAGAGCCTGAGCAAGCAGTTCGGCGGGGTGGCGGCGGCGGACCGCATCTCGCTCATCGTGCGTGCGGGCGAGCTGGTCAGCGTGATCGGGCCCAACGGCTCGGGGAAGACCACGCTGTTCAACCTGATCACCGGGCTCATCACGCGCGACAGCGGCAGCATCCGCCTCGAGGGCCGCGAGATCGGCGGCCTCCCCGCCCACGCCATCGTCGCGCGCGGCGTGGCGCGCACCTTCCAGAACATCCGCCTGTTCAACAATCTGAGCGTGCTGGAGAACCTCCTCGTCGGCGAGCACTCGCGCCTGCAGGCGGGCGCCCTGGGCGCGGTGTTCCGCCCGCCGCGCGTGCGCGCCGAGGAGCGGGCGGCGGTGGACCGCGCGCTGGAGGTGCTGGGGCTCTTCGGCAATCGCCTGCTGCCCCGCCTCGACCACCCCGCCTACGGGCTCTCCTACGCCAATCGCCGGCGTACCGAGATCGCGCGCGCCATCATGACCCAGCCGAAGCTCCTGCTCCTCGATGAGCCCGCCGCGGGTATGAATCCCGCCGAGACGCTCGAGCTGATGGACCTCGTCAAGGCGCTGCGCGGCCTCGGCATCACCATCGTGCTGATCGAGCACAAGCTGGACGTGGTCATGGACATGTCGGATCGGGTGATCGTGCTCGACCACGGCGTGAAGATCGCGGAGGGCGCCCCCGTCGAGGTGCGGAACGACGAGCGGGTGATCGAGGCCTATCTCGGCCGGCGACGCCGCGCGGCATGAGCCCGCGGGGCCCGCTGCTTCTCGACTTCCGCGGCGTGCACACGCACTACGGGCCGCTCCACGTGCTCAAGGGCGTGAGCTACGAAATCTACGAGGGCGAGATCGTCTCTCTGCTCGGCGGCAACGCCTCGGGCAAGTCCACGACCATGAAGACCGTGCTGGGGCTGGTGCGGCCGACGGAGGGGACCATCCGGTTCCGGGGCGAGCCGATCCACGCCCTCCGCACCAGCGAGATCGTCAAGCGCGGCATCGCGCCCGTGCCGGAGGGCCGGCGCGTGTTCCCGCGCATGACCATCGTCGAGAACCTCGAGATGGGCCGCTACACGCGCCGTTCAGAGCCCGGCTGGGACGCCGACCTCGACCGCGTGTTCGGCCTGTTCCCGGTGCTGAAGGAGCGGCGGCAGCAGCTCGCGGGCACGATGTCGGGCGGCGAGCAGCAGATGCTCGCCATCGCCCGCGCGCTCATGACGAACCCGCGGCTCCTCTGCATGGACGAGCCTTCGATGGGCCTGGCGCCCCGTCTCGTCGAGGACGTGTTCGACATCATCCGCGCCATCAACGGCCAGGGCACCACCATCTTCGTCATCGAGCAGAACGTCAACATGGCGCTGTCCGTCGCCCACCGGGGCTACGTGCTGCAGATGGGCGAGGTGGTGCTGAGCGGCGCCGCCGCCGAGCTGCTCGAGAATCCCCTGATCCAGAAAGCCTATCTGGGCAGCGCGTAGCGCCGCCGCCGGCCGAAGCGGCCGTAGCGGAGCGCGGCCACACCCAGAGCGCGCCGTCGAGCCATCCGTCGAGCCACGCGTCGTCGAGCCATACCCCGTCCAGGGGCATGTTCCGTGCCGGTTTTAGGTGCTCATGAGATCAGCCACTTGGATGCTGCAAAGCCTGCGTAGCGAGGTTCTCGTAAGATTCGCCGACAGCCGGGTGTGCTAGCATCAGGCCGCCCGCACGGGCGGAGGCAAGGATGGCGGACATCGTCCTCGGCATCGGCACCTCGCACAGCCCCATGCTCAGCACGCCACACGAGGCCTTCGCGGGGCATCGAGAGCGCGACCAGCAGCGGGTGCCCGAGTTCGCCGCCCTGGCCCGGGAGCGCGCCGCGCGCGTCGGCCCCGAGCTGGCCCCCGCCGTCACCGCGGCGCGCCACGCCGCCAACCAGGCTGCCCTCGCCACCCTGGCCGCCGTGCTGGCCGACGCCGCGCTGGACGCGCTGGTGATCATCGGCGACGACCAGGGCGAGTGGTTCAGCGTGGACAGCCAGCCCGCCCTCTGCATCTACTGGGGCGATGCGGTGGAAAGCCTGCCGCCGTCGGTGGAGCGCATGGCGCCCTCGCTGCGCCTGGGCTACTGGGGCTACTACGGCGACGGGGCCAATCGTAGCTACCCCGTGGATGCCGCCCTGGGACGCCACGTCATCGAATCGCTCACCCGCGACCACGGCTTCGACGTGGCGCACATCCGGGTGCAGCCTCGCCACGCGCCCTTCGGGCACGCGTGGAGCTTCGTGCACCAGCGCCTGATGGACGGCACGGTCATCCCGATCGTGCCCGTGCTGCTCAACACGTACTATCCCCCGAACCAGCCGACCCCGAAGCGGTGCTACGAGCTCGGCAGGGCGCTGCGCCGGGTCATCGAGGCCTGGCCGGGGGCCCGGCGGGTGGGCGTGCTCGGCTCGGGCGGGCTCAGCCACTTCGTGGTGGACGAGGCGCTGGACCGTCATGTGCTCGACATCCTCGCCCGGCGGGACGCGGACGCCGTGGCCGCGCTGCCGTTGAATCGCCTGAACTCCGGCAACTCCGAGATCCGCAACTGGATCGCCGCCGCGGGCGCCCTCGAGGGGCTCGCGATGCGGCTCGTGGACTACGTGCCGTGCTATCGCTCCGAGGCCGGTACCGGCTGCGGCATGGCCTTCGCGATCTGGGACTGAAGGGAGGCGCTCCATGCTCTCGCGAGAAGACAACGAGCTCCTGTGCCGGGTGGGCCGCGGCACGCCGATGGGCCAGCTGCTGCGCCAGTACTGGATGCCGGGCCTACCGTCGTCCGAGCTGCCGTCGCCCGACGGGCCGCCGAAGAAAGTCCGCCTCCTCGGCGAGGATCTCGTCGCCTTCCGCGACACCGAAGGGCACGTGGGCCTGCTCGCGGCGAACTGTCCGCATCGCGGCGCGTCCCTCTTCTTCGGGCGAAACGAGGAGTGCGGGCTCCGCTGCGCGTACCACGGCTGGAAGTTCGACGTGACCGGGCGCTGCATGGACATGCCCAGTGAGCCCGAGGAGAGCACGTTCAAGGACAAGGTCCGCGCACGCGCGTACCCATGTCGTGACGTCAGCGGCGTCGTGTGGGTCTACATGGGGGCGCGCCAGTCCCCGCCCCCGTTCCCGACCTTCGAGATCAACACGCTCCCCGCCGAGCAGGTCTACCCGCCGCTCATGATGCTGGAAGACTGCAACTGGATGCAGGCGCTCGAGGGCGACATCGACTCGTCCCACATCGACTGGGTGCACGGCAAGCGCCGCCCCGACAGCCGCCAGCGCGGCACCTTCCACCGGGACAAGCGCCCGCGCCTCGAGGTGCTGGGCACGGACTACGGCGCCTGCTACTCGGCGCGGCGGCGCGGCGACACGGACGGGCTCTACTGGCATCGCATCACCCAGTTCATCCTCCCCTTCTTCACCATGATCGCGGCCAGCGATCCCGCCATCGTCTCGGCGCGCGCCTGGGTGCCGCTCGATGACCACCAGAACCTGCAGTTCGTGATGCGCGGGCGGCTCGACCGGCCCGTGACCGAGGAGGAGCGCCGCCAGGTGCGCGATCCCTTCAAGTCCTGGGGCGGCTACGTGGACGGCGGTAGCGACCCGCGGCGCCGCTTCTACACGACGGCGAACCTCCACAACGACTACCTGCTCGACTACGAGCTGCAGCGCACCGAGCTCAACCTCGGCATCCCGTTCCTGGGCAACCTGCAGGACCGCGCGATGACCGAGACGATGGGACCGATCTACGACCGCACCCAGGAGCACCTGGGCACGACCGACGCCATGGTGATCTTCGCGAGGAAGCTCCTCCTCGACGCGGCGAAGGCGCTGCGCGACCGCGGGGCCGTCCCCGCCAACGTGGACGACGCCTCGCTCTACCGCGTGCGCCCGGCATCCGTCATCCTGCCCGACGGCGAGAGCTGGGTGGCCGCCACCGAGAAGGCGCGGCAATCCGACGCGGGCGTCCCCATCGCCTGGGTGCCATTCGTGTAATGGACACACCCGAGCCGGGCGCGGTGGAAGATCTCGAGTACTACCGCGCGATCCCGTATCTCCTCGTCGTCGAGACGGTGGAGCGCGCGGGGTCCTGGTGGCGGCGCGCCACCTATCCCGAGCTCCCGGGCTGCGCAGCGGAGGCGGAGTCCGCCGTGGAGGCCATCGAGCAGCTGGAGCAGGAGCGCGAAGCCCTGCTCGCCCGGTGCTGGGAGCGAGGCGAGGCGATCCCGGTGCCTCGCCCGCCGCTCCGGAGCCGCGCGCCTGCTTGACAGCCCTCGCCCCCACGCGTACCGTGCGGGTCGTCACGGCCCACACCGTTCGAAGTTCCCGTTCCTTCCCACAGAAGAGAGAGGGGACACTGCCATGATTCCCGCCGGGTTCGACTACCACGCCCCCGCCACAGTCGGAGAGGCCACCGCGCTCTTGTCCCGGCTGGGGGAGGACGCCAAGGTGCTCTCGGGTGGCCAGAGTCTCATCCCACTCCTGAAGCTTCGTCTCGCAAGCCCACGACATCTCGTGGATATCAACCGGATCCCGGGCCTCGCCTACGTCAAGGAAGCGGACGGCGCCCTCCGCATCGGCGCCCTCGCGCGGGAGGTGGACCTGGACGACTCCGACGTGGTGCGGTCGCGCTATCCGCTGCTGGCGGACGCGACCCGCGTGATCGCCGATCCCCTGGTGCGGAACCTCGCCACGGTGGCGGGCAACCTGGCCCACGGCGACCCTGCCAACGATCACCCCGCGGTGATGCTTGCGCTCGGGGCGGAGATCACGGCCACCGGTCCCTCGGGCGCGCGGCGCATCCCCATCGGCAGCTTCTTCAAGGGCCCGTTCGAGACCGCGCTCAAACCGGATGAGCTCTTGACGGAGATCCGCGTGCCGGCCCCGGCGCCGCGGAGCGGCGGCGCGTACGTGAAGCTGGAGCGTAAGGTCGGCGACTTCGCCACCGCGGCGGTGGCGGCCCAGATCACCCTCGCCGCCGACGGCACGGTGGCCGCCATCGGCATCGCGTTGACCAATGTGGGGCTGACGCCGATCAAGGCGGACAAGGCCGAGGTGGCGCTCTTGGGCAAGCGGCCGGACGACGCCGCGATCAAGGGGGCCGCGCAGCTGGCCGCCGACGCGGCGCGGCCAGAGGCCGATCTCCGCGGCTCGGTCGAGTACAAGAAGGACCTGGTGCGAGTCCTGACGGCCCGCGCGCTCCGGAAGGCGATCGAGCGCGCCGGCGGAGGCAAGTGACACCATGAACGTCCAGGTCACGATCAACGGCGAGAAGCTCTCCGCCGACGTCGAGCCGCGGCTGCTCCTCTTTCACCTGATCCGGGAGGTCTTCCGGCTCACCGGCACCCACATCGGCTGCGACACCACGCATTGCGGCGCGTGCACGGTGCTGCTCGACGGCCGGCCCGTGAAGTCCTGCACGATGTTCGCAGTGCAGGCGCACAACCGCGAGATCCAGACGGTCGAGGGGCTCGAGCAGAACGGCGCGCTCCATCCCCTGCAGGAAGGCTTCATCGCTGAGCATGGGCTGCAGTGCGGCTACTGCACGCCGGGCATGCTCATGACGAGCAAAGCCTTCCTGGACAAGCACCCGTCGCCCTCCGAGGATGACATCCGCTGGGCGATCTCCGGCAATCTCTGCCGCTGCACCGGCTACGTGAACATCGTCAAGGCCGTGCAGCACGCGGCGGCCAAGCTCCGGGCGGCGGTGCCCGCGGGAGGCGCGCGATGACGACGCCGAAGACCACGCCCGAAGTCGGCGGGATGGGCCACTCGATCAAGCGAAAGGAAGACCCGCGCTTCATCCGCGGCAAGGGCACCTACGTGGACGACGTGGTGCTGCCCGGCATGCTCTATCTCGACATCGTGCGGAGTCCCCACGCCCACGCCAAGATCGTGAAGATCGACACCGCGAAGGCCACGGCCGTGCCGGGCGTGCTCGCCGTGATCACGGGCGCGGATCTCGCCAAGTACAACCTCCACTGGATGCCCACGCTCATGTCGGACACCCAGATGGTGCTGCCCGTCGAGAAGGTGATGTACCAGGCGCAGGAGGTGGCGGCGGTGCTCGCGACCACGCGCTACGCCGCCGCCGACGGCGCCGCCGCGGTGGACGTGGAGTACGAGCCGTTGCCCGCGGTGGTGAGCCCGCAGAAGGCGCTCGAGCCGGGCGCCCCCGTCCTCCGCACCGATAAGAAGGACAAGAAGGACAATCACATCTGGCACTGGGAGTGGGGCGACCGCGCTGCGACCGATCGCGCCTTCGCCGAGGCGGAGGTGACGGTCAAGGAGCAGATCTACATCCCCCGCATCCACGTGGCGTCCATCGAGACCTGCGGCTGCGTGGCGCATTTCGACAAGGTCAACGACAAGCTCACGGTCTGGATGACCACCCAGGCGCCCCACGCGATCCGCACCGTCTTCGCCCTCGTCGCGGGCCACGTGGGCCTGGCCGAGCACAAGATCCGCATCATCTCCCCCGACATCGGGGGCGGGTTCGGCGGCAAGGTGCCGGTC
>Ga0075423_10000603_pt1 | contig 29438 bp, 23 predicted proteins | sample SoiMethybrSBSTD2_FD_80114 | JGI IMG/M metagenome (GOLD analysis project Ga0075423, IMG submission 80114) | Bulk soil microbial communities from a Populus tree surrounding site in Tennessee, USA - Soil MetaG P. TD hybrid SBSTD2 | ecosystem: Environmental > Terrestrial > Soil > Tree plantation...
AGGAGCGCGGCCGTTTTCTCGTTGCCGCGACCGCCACCGCCACGTGCTCCTGCGCCTGCAGCGCCGCCGCGACCACCTCCGCCCGCCCCCGACGCGATATCGAAAGGTGTGCGACCCTGCTTGTCTTTTTTATCGAGCCTGGCGCCTTTTTCGGCAACGTATTCGATAACGGCGTTCGAACCGCGTCCGGCTGCATTGTGCAGGATCGTTTGCCCATTCGTATTGAAAGCATTCACATCGACGCCGTGTTCAACAAGAAGTTTCACGGCATCCAGTGAGCTCGCCATCATCGCTGTCGTCGTTCGATCTTTCAGAGTGAGCGTTGCATCTGCACCACTGTCCAGCAACGTCCGCATCACGGGCAGATCATTTGTTTTTGCGGCGCGCATCAGCGGTGTTGTGCCTTCACCCAGTGAGGTGTCGCCGACGAGATTGTTATGCCGCCCAATAATCGGTTTCTTGAGCCTCGCGTTCGGATCGGCTCCGTTGGCCATGAGGATTTTGATCATTTCGGCCGCGTCGATTTCATCCAGCAGCTTAGGATTGGGCCGGGTCATCATGCCCGCGTGGGAGCGCATATCGACGGCCGCATAAAGCGCAGTCATACCAGAATTGTCGGGTACGTTCGGATCGGCACCTTTCTTAAGTAACATCGAAGCGAGATCGTAATGCACGTTCAGGATGGCCAACTGCAGAGCAGTCGTTCCATCGGGATCTTGTGCATTGAGGTCTGCCTTGGAGTCTGCAAGCATCGCCGCAGCTTCGATCGCATTCTGGCGGGCCGCAAACATCAATGCCGTCCATCCACCTCGGGGTAGCTGAAAGACGGCCATGCCGTTGGTTTCGTACTTGTATTCGGGGAAATCCCACACTTTGGAATGAACGTTCAAATCGGCGCCGGCCTGGACAAGCACTTTTACGGCGGCGGCGTTGTTTTCCGCAGCGGCAAACATGAGAGCGGATTGTTCCTGCCATTTCTCTCTGGCATTGACATCAGCTCCATGAGCGATCAGAGCCTTGACGGTTTGCGGATTGCCGGTTCGCGCGGCAGTCATCAGGATTGTTTCCCCGTCAGGTAGCGCCGCGTTCGGGTCCGCGCCGGCTTTGATCAGAAGATCGACCAGAGCAGGGTTACCGTTGATGGCGGCGAGCGAGAGTGGACTCACTCCATAACGGTTTGCTGCTTTAGCATTCGCGCCGGAGCGAAGGAGAAGCTGCACGGTGTCGATGTCATTGGAACGCGTAGCCCAGTGGAGCGCTGTCATGCCGTCAGCTTCGGCCGCATTTACATTGGTACGCTGCTTGAGAAGGGCTCGAACTGTCGTAGTGTCTCCCGCCTTCACTGCATCAATGAGGCTGACGGGTGTTGCCGCAGAAAGGGTCACGCAGACCAAAAGAACCACGAGCCATGCATGTCTCATGTGGATTCTCGCTTCAAATCTCAACGGATCCGGTGCTGATCCCGAACTTCTCGATGTCGCAATCAAACTTATTGGCGAGCGACACCATCAGATTCGCAATCGGAGTTTCCTTGGCAGCTTGGATGTGGCGATTGCCTTTCAACTGCCCAGCGCCTCCGCCAATGAGCAGAGTGGGCAGATTCAGGCGAGAGTGCGTGTCGCTTTCGCTCATGCCGCTGCCATAAAGAATCAGAGAATGATCCAGAAGTGATCCATCTCCATCCGGCGTCGATTTCAGCCGCTCCACAAACTTTGCAAACATGGACGTGTGGTACGTGTTCAATTTGATGAGCCCGGTGATCTTCTCCGGATTGTTACCGTGATGTGACATCGCGTGATGTGGCTCCATCACTCCGATATTTGGGTAAACCCGCTGACTCGCATCACGTGACTTCATATACGTAACAACGCGAGTGACGTTCGCTTCGTATGCGACAGCCATGAGGTCATACATGAGGGTTGCATGCTCGTCGAACGATTCGGGAATCCCGATCGGTGCGTCAGGTAGATTCACGCTGGTGGTCGTCTGTTTTTCCGCTTTCTGGATTCGCTGCTCGATCTCACGAAGATTATCGAGGTAATCGTTCAAGCGAGCCCGATCTTTCGTCGCAAGTTTCTTTTCGAGATCGGTCACATCGTCTCGGACCGAATCCAGAATGCTGCGATTCTCCTGCATCCGCTCGAGACGCTGTGCGCGTGTACCCGGCCTTCCAAACATTCGTTCGAAAACAACGCGGGGGTTGATTTCCATGGGAAGCGGGGTCGTGGGCGTTTTCCACGAAATTGTATTCATGTAAGCGCAGCTGTAGGCCGTATCGCAACCGCCGATCCAGCCTGTGAAGTCTTCGGTCGCGAGTTCGAGCGAAGGGAATGGCGTATCCTGTCCAATTTTGTTGGCTATGACTTGATCGATCGTCGTGCCCGCCTTGACGTTCTCGGCAATAGTTCTGAACGGTACGGAACCGCTCAGCCACGCGGCCACGCTAACAGCGTGACCATCCAAGGGATTGCAGAGTTCAGAAACGATCGTCATCCAATTGCGGAATGGTTCCAGTGGTTTGAGGATCGGTGTGAGTTCAAAATCGGAACCTGCTTTGGTTGGTGTCCAATAGCCAGGCCTTTCCCCAAGCGGTACAAACACGACCCCAAACCGCACCAATGGGCTTGCAGCTGTCCTTGCTGTCGGCGTCAATGCCGGTACCATCGCTTCCAAAAACGGCAGGGCAATACTTGCACCCATACCGCGGAGCACTGCGCGGCGCGAAATATGTTTCTTCATCGTAAACATGGATTAAGCTCCCTTGAGATCAGAACTCTGCCGATTTTGTTCTCTGCTGAAATGGAGTACTCCTAACTATCCCTAAAATCAATGAGGAAAAGCGATAATTCTGCTTTGCCGATTCGCGTACGATCGACCGTAGCGCCGGCATATCGTAATAATTGGTACCGCGGCCGAGCGCATATATCAAAAGCTTTTCCGTTAATGTTCCCACAAAGACATCCGGCTGGCGCACCAATGCTTTACGCAGCGCGACAACCCCGTCTACTTTGGTGCCATCCAGCAGCACACCGGATGCATCGATGGGTGTGCCGAGACTCGAGACATTGCTGCCATCTCTGACCCGCCACGCCCCGATCGCATCGAAGTTTTCCAGCGACAAACCAATCGGGTCCATCAACTTGTGGCAGTTGGCGCACACCGGATTCGCGCGGTGCTCTTCCATGCGCTCACGCATGGACAGCACCTTTCCTTCGCGCTGCGGGTTCTCGTTCAGAGGTGGAACGTTTGCGGGCGGGGCCGGCGGCGGTGCGCCAAGCAGGTTCTCGAGAATCCATTTGCCGCGGACAACCGGTGATGTGCGATCCACGTGGGAGGTCACCATTAACACGGCGCCCTTACCCATCAAGCCTCTTCGCGCGTCATCCGTTAGAGTCACCCGCCGGAACTGGCTTCCGTAGATGTTCGGAACACGGTAATGACGGGCGAGCCGTTCGTTGAGGAACGTGTAGTCCGCAGTCATCAAGTCGAGAACATTGCGATCTTCCTTTACGATGCTCTGGAAGAACAAGAGGCTCTCATTTTCAAATGCCTGGCGGAGATTGTCATCGAAGTCCGGAAATTCTTCCGAATTCGGCTGCATGTTTTTCAGATTTCGCAGGTATAGCCATTGCGCGGCAAAGTTTGTGGCCAGACTTTCTGCCTTGGGATCGGCCAACATGCGGCGCACCTGTTGTTCCAGAACTGCTGGCGTGTGGAGCGATCCCTTTGCAGCGGTTTGCAGAAGTTCATCATCCGGGATGCTGCTCCACAGGAAGAACGAAAGCCGCGATGCCAATTCCAAGTCGCTGATTTTGTAAATGCTTCCTGGTGCGATGCCTTGGGGCTCCGTTTCCAGGTGAAAGACAAACTTGGGGCTGGCCAGGATGCGCTGCAGTGCCTTCTGAATCCCTGTCTCGAAATTTCCGGACTGACGCCCGGCTTGATAGAAGCTCATCAGCCGCTGCAAGTCGCCATCCGTCAGATCTCCGCGATAAGCGCGCCGCGCAAGAGTGGAAATAATTTTACGAGCGCAAGGTGCCTCTTCGGCGCGGCTGGCAGGCCGGCAAATAAAGATGCGCCGCCGACTCGGCGTGTCGCCGGAGCCGGTCGCGTTGAACGGACCGGTAACCGTGAACATTTCGAAGTGAGGATGACCGGAGGTATCTCTCGTATCCGTGGAACTGCGGATGAACGGCTGAAGTCGAGTAGGATTCGAAGCGGCGCTGCGTTCCAGAAACGCGGCTGTGATCACATGAGGACCGGCCTTTAACGAAAGCCGGATGTGGCCCCGTTCGTCGATTTCATCGCCCAGCTTCGTCATATTGACGAGGTTCGCTTTGAAGTCGGCTTCACCGCCCATACTGAAGACATGTACACGCTTGCCGTCAACCGCGTACTCGATCTGATGCTCATATTCAAGGCCGCGCGTAACACCGAGATTCGTGCGAAACATCCGGACTGTGAACACATAATCGCCATCGAGTGGCAGGGTAACTTTCGCCATAATCCCGCCGACTGTACCGATGGGCATCCCTTCAAGGTGTATGTCCTGAGATGCGTCCTGCCGGATCCGAAATGTTTCACTGCTGGGCCCGACGTCGGGATCACCGACGGCCAGCGCGCTCACTTTTCCGGCAGCATCCATATAGCGCTCGAGCAGAACGGGTGAGATGCCTAGAACGTCTCCGACGTTGTCGAAGCCGTAGGCGGCGTCATCCGGCGGCAAAAGAACGGCAGCATCGACCTCGAGCGACAGCAGATCGCGAATGACGGTTGCGTATTGAGTGCGATTCAGGCGTGAAAGTATCGGATGTCCGGCATTCGGATTCGCGGCCGCGTTGCGATCCAATTCGGTCGTGAGCCACGAGATCAAGGCGCTGCGCGTGGAGTCATCCGGACGGGGTGAGCCCTGAGGCGGCATCATTCCGGACCGAAGCTTACCGACAACTTTCTCCCATGTCTCCGCATTTTGCCCAATCGCCGAAAGATCCAGAGTATCCAGCGCAAGCCCAGCGGTTTTCGTGCGCTGATTGTGGCACGTGAAGCAGTATTGATTGAAAAGAGCGCGGTTGTCGGAAGCGGGAGTTTGGGCGTGGGCTTTCGTAGCCCCCCAAGTAAGCAAGAGGCAGCAAATCGCCAGCGCTTGAGTACTGAGCGCACAAAGCCAAACAAGCGAATGCCTTTTTGAGGATTCGAGTTCCACGGGCCTCAACTCCTGGTTGTATTTACTATATGAAGGAATACAAACGCACAAAAAGCGCAAAATCTTTTGCGCTTTTTGTGTTCCTCATAATCAAAAATCCCATCTCACCCCGAACTTGAAAATTCGACCCTGAATGACGGCTGTCGGTTTTCGCCAGGCTCCCCCGTTGACGCCGGAATATGTCGTCGTTTCGGAGAGCACCGCGTCCGAATTCAACGAGTTGTATATATCAAAATTCGCGTCAAGAGAATTTCCTTCTCGAACCTTGAAGACTTTGCTGAAACGTAAATCGAGCTGGTACAGCCGATCGCCAAAGGCGGTGGTTGGATCGAACACGTTCACCGTCTTGTTGCCTCCTCCGCTGATTGGGCGGTTGATGACCGCCTGCACGTCAGCGCTGGAATAGATAACACCAGCTTGCAACGCCGGTCCCGGCAGGCTTTGGAAGTTACTGCTGAACCGGAGATCCTGCCACGGTATGTCATAGGACCCGATCACTTTGAACTGAGGTTGCCAACCCGTTTCATTGTGACAGAACTCCAATGGTGTAGTGCCGGTAGCAGTAGTGAGGATTTCAGGAAGCTTCTTTGCGACCTCGCAGTTGTCGGTCATCGTTTTGCCGAATGTCGATCCACCCTGCAACGTAATGCGCGAGAGCCGGAAGTTGGTGGTCACATCGAAACCATTCCAGTGCCGATACTGATTTCCGTAATCGGAGGCCGGCTTCACGATGTTGTTTGTGGCGTTGAACGGTTGGCCGCTCGTTAACGTCGGATTGATGTCGAATACTGTCACGCCTTGGGCTGAAGTGGGTAAGCGACTATCCGTGGGAACGGTCAGCTTGAATTGTGTAAAGTCCGCTACCGTATTGGCGACGTTGTCTGTTACGAGGAAATTGCCATTGATCCTGCGGTAATAGCTCAGACCGGCCGATATGCGGGGCGTAATTTGCTGCTGGAATCCGGTCGAGAACTCCCAATTCCAGGGCCGTACGCCCCAACCGCTAAGTGTCCTCGGGTCCTGTCCCGCGACTGCAAGGGTTCCGAAGCCAGGTGTCAGCCAGGCTCCACATTCGCCATTTGCATTGGGATTCTGCAGGTCACAGTCCGGAAAATTGTTCAAACGGCGAGGATCGCCGACCGGAAAAAACGTTTCAGTCACCGTCCTCGCGGTGTTTGTCGCCAACACGACTGCCGGATGGAGGCTATCAGCAGTATTGATTCCTTCCTGGGTGACGCCACGCGCGGCACTTGCTTTCAGTGCCGTTTTTCCATTGCCGAACAGATCGTAGGAAACGCCGATCCGCGGATTGACTTCCTTCCAGCTCACAACGTCCTGTTCAGGGAAAGAGAGACTTCGTGTGGGCGAATACTTCGTCGGGCCCGCGTAGTACGCATCGTTGGTCTCTTTTTGGAATTCGAGCCGGACGCCGGGGCTCAACGCCAGCCGGCCGATTGTCCACCGGTCTTGCAAGAACAACCCAAGGTTGTAGTTGAGATTCGACCGGTACGTTCCCGCAGGCGCATAAATGGTTACCTGATTGAGAACAAAATTTTGCGTACGGTATTGGATGTCGTTTGAGAAGTTTTCCTGGATCCGTCTCCGAAAACCACGCTGCAGATCCATTCCGACTTTTATGTTATGCCTGCCGGTGACATACGCCGCTGATGCACGAGAACCGTATTGATGCATCGGATTTTCATACGTGCTCAGGCCAAAGGGCCCGTACGTGATCGGAGCGACAGCCACGCCGTTGAATGTACCGCCTTGCTCGACGATGCGGGCCGGAGCACCGAGGCCATTCACTTCACCCTCGCGCGGCACGATTTTGTCGCTGCTGTCGCCGTAGTTCGTTCCGGCTTCGAACAGCAAACGGTTCGTCGGCGTCCACGTCCATGAGAGCTGATACAAACGGCCCGGCCAATCCACTCGGCCGACAGATTCGGGCGAAGTCGCAGCGGTAATCTGCCAGTGAGGCCACCATTTGTGCTGCACCTGGATGAACCCATTCAGCCGCATTTTCTGCGTGAGCGCAAAGGTCAATCGCGTCGTGAAATCCCAGAGAAATTGGTCATCGAACCCCTGCTTACTCTTGTCTTCGGCGCGAACCCAGGATGTTGGATCCAGGGGATAGTACAAACCCGCGATGTAGCTCGTGTTCGTTTGATACCGGCCCGTTGTAAAGAACCACAAGCGGTCGCGTTTGATCGGACCACCGAAGCCCGCGTTGATGTCATACACGTTCTTGAGACGCGTTGTGTCCGTGAGTCCCAGCTTTTGGAGGCGGCTCGTCAGATTGTTACTTTGAAGCCCGCCGGTGGACCCGTTAGCGAGGAAGGTGCCATGAAAACTGTTACCACCCGTACGTGGAATGAGATTGCTGTTCACTCCGATACTAGGCGCATCCCCGGCGTGTCCTGAAACCTGAACGTCGATCTGTTCGAATAATAGCGGCGACAGCGTTTGGTTGGTCCTCCCGCTATTACTCATCATGTTTCCGACTTTCAAGCCGTCGATCATCTGAACTTCATCGCCCGCAGCGCCACCATGCGCACTGAGCTGTGACTGGACGGGTGATCCCGAAGCGCCTCCGACATCTACGACGGCAGCACCACCTCCGATCGTGACGCCAACCATCATCGCCGCCAGCTGATACATCGTCCCGCCAGTCGGAATTTCCTTGATGATTTCCTTAGTGACGGCGCGCGCAACAGCCGAGCTCTGCACATCAACAATGGGAGTTTCGGCCGTGACTTCAACGGTCTCGGCCACACCACCGACCTTCATTTCTGCATTCACCTGCGCGGTGAAGTTCGCGAGCATTTCGATGCCCTCGCGTTTGCTCGTGGTGAAGCCTGGCAATGAGAACGTCACGCTATATGTGCCCGGCGGCAGGCTGGTAATCGTGTATTGGCCCGATTCGTTCGTGACTGTCGAGCGAAGTTTTTCAATCAAAGCCGGACTCGCCGCCTCAACGGTCACCCCGGGCAACACAGCCCCGGAATTATCTTTGACCACTCCTGCAATCGTTCCTAAACCTTGTCCATAGCTCAGGACGGGCAGGATAAGTGCGCCAAAAACAACCAGGACCACCATTACGGTCTTTCGCATGGATTTCCTCCATCAGGAATTGACTAGGTAAATTTTGGGGCGAAGTTATACCGAATCGCGTAGCCGGGACAAGTTTTAAATAAAGGAAGCCTATAGCGAAATGCGAAAGGGGGACGGCGGGACCACACGCGGCCCTGAGAGAGATTACGGCTTAGATTACCGATTCCCGCAGCACAGCCCGCGCGTCAATTTCCAGTTCGATCCCGACAACCGGAGGATAAACGAAGTGCCAGTTGATGCCGTGGTGGGCGCCTGGGCCGGCTGCAGGAAGAATGACGTCGCAAAGCAGGGCACCAATCTGGTGCATCGTATAGAGTCGTATTTGCGTTGACAGATTCCACGAGACACCGATCTCCCTCAGTTTTTGTTCCACCTCATGGACTACAAACGAGACCTTTTCCCGCAGCCCGTCCGGCGAGACGTTACCGGGCGCTACAGCTTCAACAGTACCCTCGGCACTCAGTCTGATATCTGCTAGACCGGACGTCGCAAACGTGAGGCGGTCCGTTTTCGAGGGAACCGTATACAAAAATGCATACACGCATTGCTCGGTGACGGATCCGTCGCCGATCGCCAAATTTGCGCGTGTCATAGGGACTCGTCCGTCGACAAGAAGGTCGCGACTCTTCAGCAGTTCGATATATTTTGCATTGAACTCCATAAACAGCGGACGAGTTGGATACGGCGCTGCGCCTCGCAGTTCCATACCACAAAGCGCTTGCATCGGCCTTCCTGCGCTGCGGAGTTCGTACTCGATCGCCTCGAAGCCCGCTTTCAAGGGTACAGGCTTATCAAAGACGGCGCGCACCAGTCCAAACCCAGGATCGGCGCGCACAGCCGACGCATAGAACTCAGACCCCTTCGTGAACTGATAATTGCCGCGCGGATTAGATATCGGCATCTTGATCTCCAATTTGAGGTAGACGTTCGTTAATTAGTTTTTCAGCGCGAATCAGGTCGACTTCTTCGGGCGCATCTAGATCGTGGCACAATTCCGCTAGAATCCCGGCTTGTGCAACACCGACGTCATACGCAAATTTATAAGGCACCCTGCTGAACGTCACAAGCGCATAGCGTGGAATGTACCGGTCCGGAAACTTTTCCTGCAGGATGTGCTCGACGGCCTTTTCGAGAAGAAAATGCTTGTCGGCGACCTTATCGCGCATTTCCACGAAGTTCTCGACCGCCATATCTGCAATCGCGTCGCAGTTAGGCTTTCGCGACGCGAAAAAAGCCGAGAATGCTTCGGCCCGGTCCGAATGTCGATCGAGCAGTGCGTCGAGTACCTCGCAATCTTCGAAGCCACAGTTCATCCCCTGGCCGAAGAATGGCACGATGGCGTGAGCCGCATCGCCGAGGAGCAACGTGCGGTCATCCTGATTCCAGGGTCCGCACTTCACGGTTGCCATTTGTCCCGTTGGGTTGGTGAAGAACGCGTTTTCCAGTGTTTCAATTAGAGGAAGCGCATCTGAAAAATGCTCGCGAAAGAATGCGGACACCTCTATGCCCGTTTTCAGTGCGTCGAAGCTAACGGGACCCTTGAAAGGCAGAAACAAAGTGCAGGTGAAGCTGCCGTCAAAGTTCGGCAGCGCGATCAACATGTACGTGCCGCGCGGCCAGATGTGAAGTGCGTTCCGCTCGAGGCGGTGCGTGCCACCGGGACCCGGTGCGATCGCAAGTTCTTTGTAGCCATGGTCGAGATTAGTTTCAACGTTGTTGAATTCCGGATTTGCTGACAGCGCGCGGCGTGCGGCTGAGCCACTTCCGTCTGCGCCGAAGACGATGGGTTCGTCCAGAGTGCGCGGATCCTCAATCGGATGATTGAATTCGACCTTCACGTTGCCCGTGTTTTCCGCTGCTGTGATGAGGATCTTGTTCAGGTCACCGCGCGAAATCGAGTTGATGTATTGCGAGTCGTCACGCCCGTAGCGCTGGAACGTCAGTTCGCCTGCCGGCGAATGCATCATGCGGCCCCGCATGGGTATAGCGCGTTTTAAGACTTCATGTTCGAGGCCGACAAGGTTGAGTGCGTGGAGCCCCCGGGTCGAGATCGCCAGATTGATTGAACGGCCCGCCGCGATTCGTTCTCTTCGCATGTCGGGCCGCCGCTCGTAGACGGTAACTTTATGGCCGCGTTTCGCGAGGAAAATGGAGAGCAGCGAGCCGACGAGTCCCGCTCCTATAACAGCATCGATCTTATCGTGAAGCATACCGCTCCAGAACGCGTGCAAAACGCCACACGTCGGTGAAGGTGTTATAGAGAGGGACCGGCGCAACACGCACAATAGCCGGCTCGCGGAAATCGCAGATCACGCGCTCCGCGGCAAGTCGCGGGACGAGGCTTTTCGCGTCCTTCTTAATACGCAGCGAAAGCTGCGCGCCGCGACGTTCGGGTTCGCGCGGAGTGATGATTTCACAGAAACCTGGAGGAAGCCGTTCCAGAAGAAACTCGAGATAGCCTGTTAGCATTTCGCTCTTCTTGCGAATCGCCGGCATCGTGGCTTCGTCGAAAATTTCCATCGAGGCGCGGAGTGCTGCGAGCTGGAAGATCGGAGGATTGCTCACCTGCCAGCCTTCGGCGCCTGGAATTGGGTCAAAAATGGAGCCCATCTGGAAGCGAGTGGATTTGTTGTGGCCCCACCACCCGGCGAAGCGTGGAAGACTGTTATCAGTTGCGTGCCGCTCGTGCACAAAGCAACCGGCCAGGCCACCGGGGCCGGCATTCAGGTATTTGTAACTGCACCAGACGGCGAAATCTACTTCGTCGTCGTGAAGCTGTAGCACGAGATTTCCAGCCCCGTGGGCGAGGTTAAAGCCCACAAAGCAGCCCTTCGCGTGACCCGCCTTCGCAATTGCGCGCATGTCGAAGGCCTCGCCCGTTAGGTAGTTGACGTTGCCAAGTATCACGAGAGAGATCGACGAACCGTCGCGCTCAATGCGATCAACCGGATTTTCGTGCTGCGGGAGTTCGATCACTTCTCCGGCGTGAAAGGCGGCCTGTGAAGCGACGGCATATTGGTCTGAGGGGAAAGCGTTCGCCTCGATCAGGATCTTGTTTCGCTCGGGAGTTGGCCGGTAAAACGACACCATCATGAGGTGGAGGTTCACCGTGAGGGTGTTCATCACCACAACTTCTAAGGGTTCGGCGCCGACGAGCCGTGCAGTCTGCGCAGTTAGTAATTCATGGTAGGAAACCCAAGGGTCCCGTGCTTTGAAATGCCCTTCGACGCCGAGTCTGGCCCAATCGTCGAGTTCGGCTTGGATGTAGTCTCGAGCTTTCCTGGGTTGCAGTCCCAGGGAATTGCCGGCGAGATACACAGTATCGGCGGGGATGTGGAATCGCGATCGGAACTCGCGTAAAGGATCCGCCTCATCTTGAGCGCTAGCCCATTGTTCCGAGTCCTCGTAGTGCATTCTTCCCTTATAATCCCAACCATTCCTTTGCTGTTCCCGACAACAACCGCTCCTTCGTCTTTTTATCCAGTTCCGAAAGCGACTCGATGAGTTTGCCCGGTTGCCGCTCGCCTAGCGGGAACGGATAATCCGAGCCCAGGGCGATGCGATCAGCACCGAACAATCTAAGCAAAAATCTCAAGACTTCTCTGTCGTGAACTACCGAGTCGACGTAAATCCGTTTCACGTATTCGCGCGGGTTCACCTGATTCTCGATAGCGCATAAATCCGGCCGCGTGAAAAAGCCTTGCTCGATGCGGCCGAGTGTACCGGGAAACGCTCCTCCTCCATGGGCGAAACAGATGCGCAGTTTGGGGAGTCGTTCCAACACAGCACCGAAAATCAGCGAGCAAATTGCGAGAGAAGTCTCTGCCGGCATTCCGACCAGCCACGGAAGGCAATACTTCGACATCCTTTCCTCGCCCATCATGTCCCAGGGGTGCACGAATATCGATGCATCCAGCGCCTCCGCCGCCTCGAAAAACGGAAAAAGCTCAGACGCATCGAGGTTCCAATCGTTCACGTGCGTTCCGATCTGTACACCGGCGAATTCGAGCGCTTCAATACACCGCTCCAACTCTTGGACCGCCAGCTTCGGCGATTGGAGAGGCACCGTTGCGAGTGCCGCGAAGCGGCCGGGATGTGCCTCAACAACCGAAGCGAGATGATCGTTCAAAAAGCGAGAAAGATCGAGCGCGTCGTCCGCCCTCGCCCAGTAACTGAACATGACCGGTAAGGTGGAAAGCACCTGCAGGTCAATGCCGTGAAGCTTGCAGTCGGCCACGCGTTTTTCAGGATCCCAACATCTATCATCGATTTCGCGGAAGAACTTGCCGTCGTCCCGCAGCATTTTGGCACCGCAGTCGGCATGATGTTCGATCTGAATGAATCCGCCATAGCCATACTTCTCTTTGAACCGCGGCAAGTCTTTGGGCAGGATGTGCGTGTGGACGTCGACTTTCACCTCTCAGCCCGGGTACCGCAGTTCCTGCAAGTCGATCGCACCGGGTCGCCATAAAACCGATCGAAAACTTCTGGAAGCTGCTTCACGATATCGCTGACGTGCAGGAACTCGCTATGGAGTTTGCTGCCGCACTTCTCGCAATACCAGACGAATCCGTCACGCTCGTCTGCCTCGCGCTTGCGTTCGAGTACGAGCCCTATTGTCCCGGCCGGCCGTCGCGGCGAATGCGGTACGCGGGGAGGAAGTAAAAAGATGTCGCCGGCCCGGATCGGAATATCGCGGTGTTTGCCTTCGTCATTCACGACCTTGAGTGTGATGTCGCCTTCGACCTGGTAGAAAAACTCTTCACTCTCGTCGATGTGGTAGTCCTTGCGAGTGTTCGGGCCGCCGATCACCATCACGATAAAGTCACGGTCCTCCCAAACCACACGGTTTCCGACAGGCGGTTTGAGCAAGTGGCGGTTTGCCTCGATCCAGCCTTGAAAGTTAAGCGGAGTGAGATTGTCAGTTTTAGTCATAAGTTTTCTCCTAAATCGTACTGGAAAGAGGACAGAAACCACAAAAAAGCGGAATGGGCACAAAGCGGCAATGAACTCCTTCCTCCCGTGTGTCCGTTAATTGTTTTTTGTTACAGTTCAAAACCATTTGCCCTCTACCCGGCCCTGTGGCAGAACAGTTGTCGATTTTAAGGAGCGTGAACCATGCAGACGAACGTTGCTTCGACGTGCACCGAGTGTGGTGGGGTGTTCCCGGCCGATGATTTGATCCGGCATGAGAACGCGCGCGTGTGTGTGAAGTGCAAGCCTGCCTTTTTGCAAAAGCTTGCGGAAGGCGCGGAGTTCAAGACTTCGATGCGGTATGCCGGATTTTGGCTGCGGTTCGGAGCAGTCCTTCTGGATGGGATCATTCTCTTTGTTGTCAATTTGGGTTTGGGAATGCTCATCGGCCTCTCGGCGACCCAGGCAATCGGAACCGAGCAGGGCAGTATCGCGCTTCTTTTGATCGTATACACGATCCAATTGGCCGTTGGCATCTCGTATGAAACCATTATGATCGGAAAATTCGGCGCTACCGTAGGCAAGATGGCATGCAAAATTCACGTAGTGACCGCGAATGGTGATAAAGTTTCATATGCGCGTGCATTCGGACGATATTTCGCAAAACTCCTCAGCGCATTCACTCTTTTGATCGGTTACATCATGGCTGCATTTGACTCTGAGAATCGTGCTTTGCACGATCGTGTTTGCGATACCCGCGTTGTGCTCGAGTAGCTGAATGGCAGAGACGATTTTCGGATTAGATTCAGCCGCGGTTCGCGACCAGGGCTCTTTGCAGCCCACGTGTCCCAAATGCCATGCCCTTATACCCGAGGACGTCATCAACAAGGTCGAACTGACGCCGTGTACGCAATGTCGGAGCGCGCTTCAAGTCGAGGTTTTTCCTGCTTTATTCCGCCGTCCCGTCACTGAGGGGAGTGGCGACATTGCATTGGTCGATGGCGAGGCAACCTGCTTTTATCATTCGAGCAAGAAAGCCGTGCTTCCATGCCACGGCTGCGGGCGTTTTCTTTGCGCGTTGTGCGATTGCGATCTGAACGGCGAACACTTCTGCCCGTCATGCCTCGAGACAGGGAAGACAAAAGGACGAATCAAGAATCTCGAGCGTCATCGGACACTGTACGACACTATCGCATTACACCTAGCCGTTTTACCACTTGCTGTGCTCATTTTCTGGTTTGCTACGTTTATAACAGCACCGATGGCGCTGTTTATTGCAATCCGATACTGGAATGCTCCGCGAAGCATCATTCCGCGCACAAAGATCCGGTACATCGTTGCGATTGTTATTGCGGCACTCGAGATTGTTGCCTGGGCGATCGGCATTTATGCATTGAGTGGGGGATTCCGTGCCTGAAGGGGAATATCAGCGATTGACCCGGCCGCGCGTGCGGCACAAGAACATTCTTTCGTCTGTCAGCACGCGTTCCAGCCTGTGGCTGGGGAAGGACCACTTACTCAGCATCGATTCAAATCGGTATAGCGAAGAGTACAAAAGATTCTATTTTCGCGATATTCAGGCCATCACGATTCGAACAACGAAGCGTCGCGCGACTTGGAATTTCGTTTTCGGCCTTTTGTTCATCATCTGGTTGGGAACCTTTGTCAGCGTGGATGCCGTTCAGAGAACAAATCCGTTCTTTGCCTTATGGTTCGTATTTCTGGGTGTACCCCTGCTGTTGAACAACACGATGGGCCCGACGTGCGCCACGTATCTTCGCACCGCAGTCCAGATTGAAGTGCTACCTTCCTTGAACCGGGTTCGACGGGCCCGGCGAATTTTGGATCGCATTCGCCCGGAGATCATGGCCGCACAAGAACAGCAAGTTCCCTGAGTATCGCGATCTGGCCCATCAGCGTTGTTTCAATCACGCCGCACGTGAAGCGGTCGCGCGTTGTCTCGAGTGCACAAAATTTTTCTGTCGCGAATGCATCACAGAGCATGACGATCGCATTCTCTGCACCGCGTGCCTGAAGACCGTCGCGAGAACGACCGGCAAACAGACGCGAGCGTTCGGCCGCATGATCCGATTCGTTCAGTGCGTGTTCGGTGTACTTGTTGCGTGGTTTTTCTTTTTCCTGATTGCGGACATTCTGGCTCAACTACCCGATTCATTTCATGAAGGCACTCTCTGGCGGACTCGGTGGATCGATCAAAAATGAATCAGGGGCGAGAGTCCACCCGAAGCGTTCTCGAGTTGATGGAGCAGGCAACCCATCTCCTGCGTACCACATCGGCGGCAACAATGCTGACGTACTATGCCGGGACGATTCCATTCGCATTCGGGTTTCTTTATTTCTGGACAGACATGAGCCGAAGTCCGTTTGCCGCCAGGCACTCGGCTGAGGCTTCGTTGGGTGTCGCGGCATTGTTCATATGGATGAAACTCTGGCAGGCGGCATTTGCCCGAAGGCTTCGTTCGCAACTGACGGGCAGTCACATGCCGGCCTGGAGTCTGCGCCGATGCATGCATATCCTTCTAGTTCAAACCATCGTTCAACCTTCGGGTTTGTTCCTCATCCCTCTCGCGCTGATTGTGGCGCTGCCGTTTGGGTGGGTGTATGCCTTTTATCAGAATGTAACTGTCCTCGCGGATGATGATGGTACGGGACTCTCAGAGTTGATATCACAATGCTGGAAACAGGCGTCACTTTGGACGATGGAAAATCACTATAGCCTTGGTATCACGCTGTTGTTCGGGTTCGTGGTGTTTTTGAACTGGGCACTGGCTTTATTTGCGATTCCTTCTTTGCTGAAGATGTTATTCGGCATCGAGACAGTATTCAGCAAAAGCCCGATTGCGATGCTGAATACAACGTTTTTTGCTGCCATTTGTGTGTTGACATACTTAACCGTCGATCCGCTTATCAAGACCTTGTATGCACTGCGTTGTTTCTCTGGAGAGTCGCTAGATTCGGGCGAGGATTTGAAGGTCGAGTTAAGACAATTTGCCGCTGTGCCGCATCGTTACGTGGCCTTGTTGCTGATTGTCCTTTCATTCCTTTGTGGCTCTGGTATGGCCGCACAAGTCCAATCGTCAGAACTCGACCGTGAGATCGATAAAGTGATCCATCAAGACAAATACACCTGGAGAATGCCGCGCGAGGGAATCGAGGAGGAGAATTCGCGGAAAGGGCCCATCGGCCGTTTCATCGCGATGGTTGGGAATTTCTTGAAGAAAACGATGAAAGCCACTCTGGACTGGGCGGACGCCTTCCTTCGAAGGCTATTTAATCCAAGGGACAGAGAAGGCAACGGTCAAGGTGCCAGCCGCCTGGCTGCGCCTCTCTTATACGTCTTGCTTGGAATCGTGCTCGTGGGCGTAGCCGTTTACTGTGTGCGGCTCCGCCGGGAGCGAAACAGTGAGCCGGCCGTTATTCGGCCCAAGCCATTTTCGAGCCCGGATATTGCTGATGAAAACGTCGATGCCGACCAAATGCCTGAAGAGCGCTGGACGAGACTGGCTCGTGAGCTTATCGATCGAGGCGAGTACCGATTATCGCTGCGAGCTTTTTATCTCTCGACACTCGCGCATCTCGCCGAACGTAACTTGATCGGCATCGCTCGTTTCAAATCGAATAGAGATTATGAGAACGAGCTTCGACGTCGCGGGCACGCCATCCCGGATTTAGTTCCTATGTTCAGCCATAACGTTTCCACATTCGAGCGGATCTGGTACGGCGTCCATGCCGTCGATCGCGACGCCGTTTTAGACTTCGCGGCAAATGTCGAAAGGATCAAGGCTTCCGGATGAAACGTTATAGCGCGCTTGTTCTTCTGCTGGTCCTGACGGCTGTTTTCGCCTTCGGCATAATCAAACTTTTCGAACTGCGCTTTGAAGCGGGGGACGTCTATCCCGAATACTCGACCCTGCGTTCGGATCCTCTAGGGACGATGGCGTTCTATGAAAGTCTCGCAAACCTTCCCGGGTTGACGGTGCGTCGGGATTTTTCAACCTCGAACCATTTGCCTGATGGAAACAAAACGACGTACTTCCACCTCGCCGCCTCAATCGAGGAACTGCAGTTCATCTCGGATCAGACGTTTAACGATATCGAGAAATTTCTCAACGTAGGCGGGCGCCTCGTAATAACGATGCGCCCGGAATCTTCACTACCCTTGCCTCCTCGCGAAGATAAGACGCTCAAGGATAACAACGAGCCCGCTAAACCTCCGCCAATCGGCGAGCGTTGGGGTATTGAATTTGACGTTGTGCCCTTGAAGCGCGATCCACTCCAAGCGCGTCTAGTGCCGGGCATGGCGCAAAACGAGAGCCATGAGCCGTTGCCTGCGACGCTCGACTGGCACAGCGGAATGGTCCTGAAAAACTCGAATCCGGATTGGGAGACGATTTACTCGCGCAATCGCGATCCCGTCATGATTCAGCGAAAGGTTGGACGCGGAAGTATCGTGATCGCAACGGATTCCTATCTTCTAAGTAATGAGGCCATGCAACGCGACCGGCAGAGCGGACTGCTCGCCTGGCTTGCGGGTTCAAGCGAGGCGATGGTTTTCGATGAAGCGCACCTCGGCGTTACCGAACAGCCCGGAGTCGCAACTCTGATCCGCCAATATCGCTTGTACTGGCCCATTGCGGGATTCGTCCTCCTGGCCGCTTTGTTCATTTGGAAAAATGCGACCAGCTTCGTTCCGCTGGACGCTGATTCGAAAACCGACGACATTGTCTCCGGCAAGGATGCAGCGACGGGATTCGACAATCTTTTGCGGCGAAATATCACGCCACGGGATTTGCTCCAGCTTTGTTTCGGCGAATGGAAAAAGTCATCGGTTCAAACAGGCCAGTATTCGACACTACGAACACGGGAAGCCGAGACGGCGTTCCAGGCGGAAAATTCGCGGCCGGTGAAGGATCGCGATGCCGTCCGAGCGTATCGGCAAATTGCCAAGATTCTCCAGATCCAACACAAATGAATATCGAACGACTCAAGGAAGTTCTTGCGACAGCGCGGCAAGAAGCCGGCAAGGTGATCATTGGCCAGCACGATGCGGTCGACAAAGCTCTGATTGCGATATTTACCGGCAATCATGCTTTGATCGAAGGTGTGCCGGGCGTGGCGAAGACGCTGCTTGTTCGTACCCTGGCGGAGATACTCGGTTGCGAGTTTGCGCGAATTCAATTCACCCCGGACCTGATGCCTGCGGACATCACCGGGACCAACGTGTTTAATCTTCAGCGCAACGAGTTCTCACTGATCAGGGGGCCAATCTTCACGTCGTTCCTTCTTGCCGACGAAATCAATCGTGCCCCTGCGAAAACGCAGTCGGCGCTTCTTCAAGCAATGCAGGAGCGGACCGTTACGATCGATCGCGAGACCCACCGGTTACCGCCGAACTTCACCGTATTTGCGACACAGAATCCCATCGAATACGAAGGTACGTATCCGCTCCCCGAGGCGCAGAAAGACCGTTTTATGCTGAAAATCACGGTGAAGCTGCCGGAACGGGCCGAGGAACTGACGCTTGCGGAACGGACGATGACGAAAGATGCGCCGGAGACACTACTTGCACAACGAAGCGTCCGGCACGTTATTCAAGCGGAAGACTTGGCAATATTACGTGAGAGCCTCATGGAGGTCGTCGTCCGCGATGAGTTGATCGGGTATTTGGTGGACGTCGTTCGTGCGACGCGGCAACACGAAAGCGTCTTGGTTGGCGCCGGACCGCGCGCGACACAGGCGCTAATGATGGCGTGCCGGGCAAGTGCGGCAATCTCCGGTCGTGACTTCGTTACACCGGACGACATCAAAGCCATGGCGGTGCCGGTGTTGGAGCATCGTCTGATTCTGCGCCCCGAATTCGAAATCGAGGGACTTACGGTACTGGAAGTGATCGATCAAGTGTTACAGCAAGTCGCCGTGCCGCGTTGAGAGAGGGCGACTAGGCGCGGCCTATGAGCGTGTGAACGAATTGGTCGGGATAGGCGATATTCCCCTCCTCCGTGAGGAGGGGATTATTCGCTAGAATCACACTCGTGGCTCGCACTCAATTTACAAGCGCATGATTGTTCCAAGCTCAAGACTTTTGGTTTGCACTTCGGCCGTTGTGCTGCCGATCGCTTTCGCCGCTGCGGCATATCCGAATGCGGACGTAATTTGGGCACTATCGTTCCTCGCCTTCGCAGGGTTGGTGCTGGTTGACGCTTTGCGCGCGGACGCCGAACTGCGAGGCATCAGGGTCGAACTTCCACCTGTGGTACGTGTTTCCAAGAATCGCATCGCTAGCCTGGAAGTTCGAGTTCACAGTAAACCAGGCGGCAGACGCGCTTTGCGCCTCGCCTTCGGATTCCCGGTCCAAATTTCGCCGATGCCAGAAGTACTGGATCTTCTGCTACCGGCGGACGCTCCGTCATCTCGGTTTGACTGGAATTGCACTCCACTCGAGCGCGGCAATTACCGCATCAGTGCGGCTTATGCCGAAGCGCATTCACCTTTTGGCTTGTGGGCCGTTCGAGCAAGGCGTCCGGCTCAGTGTGAAATCCGGGTTTATCCCAATCTTCTGACGGAGCGGCGCAACCTGGCGGCGTTGTTCTTGAACCGTGGGTCGTATGGAGTGCACGTGCACCGGCAGGTTGGAAAAGGCCGCGATTTCGAGAAGCTGCGCGAATATGCTCCCGGCGACAGCTACGACGAAATTCACTGGAAAGCCACGGCCCGTCGTGCGAAGCCGATCACCAAGGTCTTTCAGATCGAGCGAACGAAGGAAATTTATGTCGTGGTCGATGCTTCGCGGCTTTCGGCGAGGCGAACGAACTCGGCCGGAAACGATTCGATTCTTGAACGGTTCGTGACCGCGGCCCTTGTGCTCGGCCTCGCTGCGGAACAGCAAGGCGACCTGTTTGGCCTCGTCGCGTTCACAAACAAGATCGAGACATTTGTTCGCGCCCGAAACGGCAAGACCCATTACAACGCGTGCCGCGACGCGCTCTACACGCTCGAGCCGAAGATTGTCACTCCGGACTTCGACGAACTGTGTACGTTCATCCGGCTGCGGCTACGTAAGCGCGCCCTGGTTGTGTTTTTGACTTCCCTCGACGATCCGGCTCTCTTTGAAAATTTTGTTCGTAATGTCGACCTGATCCGGCGGCAACACTTGATGCTCGTCAACATGATGAGACAGCAGGGGGCCGTACCTCTATTTACGGATCCGGACGTGAACTCGATTGACGACGTGTATCGCCAATTATCGGGCCACTTGCGATGGCACAAACTGAGGCAAGTCGATAAGACCCTGCAACGCCTCGGTGTCCGCTTTGCTTTGATGGATAACGAGCGCCTGAGCGCGCAGCTTGTGTCGCAATATCTGAGCATCAAGCAGCGCCAGTTGATATGATCATTGATCTTCACAGATTCATTGCGGCGGAACGGCCTTGTTGGACAGAGCTCGAAAAAATGGTTGGGCGTCTCGAGGCCGAGCCGAACGCCACACTCGACCTGGAGAACATTCAACGATTCCACGAGCTCTACGAACGTACTTCGGCCGGCCTTGCGAAGCTGACCACCTTTTCATCCGAGCCCGCGACGCGCCGATACCTGGAAAACCTAGTCGCCCGGGCATACGGCGAGATTCATGAGACCCGAGACAAACGCCGGCGCATCTTTCCATTGAAGTGGTTCACGAAAACCTTTCCCCAAACGTTTCGCCGTCGTATTCGAGTGTTCTATCTTTCGTTGGCAATCACGCTGGCCGGTTCGGCATTCGGTGGCGGCGCGACAGCATTCGATCCGGAATCGCGTCACATCACGATGCCCTTCGGGCACGCTCAGTTGCGGCCGAGCGAGCGAGTGAAGCAAGAGGAGACCCGCAAGACCGATCGCTTAGCTGGACATCGGACATCATTCTCCGCCAGTCTGATGACCCACAACATCCAGGTTTCCATCTTTACTCTGGCGCTTGGCATAACGTGCGGCATCGGCACGATTCTCATGCTTTTCTACAACGGCATCGCTCTAGGCGCGATCGCGGTCGACTACGTTGCCGACGGACAAACAAGTTTCCTCCTGGGCTGGCTCATGCCTCACGGAGTAATCGAAATTCCGGCAATTCTCATTGCCGGCCAGGCCGGATTGCTGCTCGCGTCGGGCATCATTGGATGGGGCAAGCGCATGTCTCTTGCGCGGCGACTGCGCGAGGTCTCGCCGGATGTCGTCAATTTGAGCTTCGGCTTCGCTCTGCTATTGGTTTGGGCAGGTCTAGTCGAAGCGTTCCTCTCGCAGTATCACGAGCCAGTCGTGCCATATGAAGCGAAGATAGTTTTCGGCACAGTGGAATTAATCTGGTTGGTTTTGTTTCTGGGGAAATCCGGCAGACGATGAAGACCAGCTCACTTTTGATTCGAACACCGGAAGGTATCATTTTCTCGCAGCTGTTGGCGGGACCTGTTACCCGTTTTCTCGCGTGGCTGATCGACATCTTATGCATCGGTGTCCTCCTGAACGTATTGGGGACACTCCTTCGAGTCCTTGATCTCCTGAGTCTGAATATCAGCCTCGCAGCCATTACGGTCGGATACTTCGTGATCAACACCGGATATGGAATTTTTTGCGAATGGGCATGGCGCGGCCAAACAATCGGGAAAAAGCTGCTTGGACTGCGAGTGGTAGACGCCGAAGGCATGCGAATGCAGTTCAACCAGATTGTCACCCGGAACCTCCTCCGGTTCGTGGACATGTTGCCGGCATTCTATTTAGTGGGAGGTGCAGCATGCTGGTTCAGTCGACGCTGCCAGCGTTTGGGAGATGTCGCAGCGAATACGATTGTGATCCGAACTGCCGCCGTGACTGAGCCAAATCTAGATCAACTCGCTCCAGGAAAGTTCAACTCGCTCCGACACTATCCACACCTCGCCGCGCGGCTCCGGCAGCGGGTATCACCGGGTGAAGCTGCCACCGCACTTCACGCTTTACTCCGCCGCGATCAGTTCGAGCCCGCCGCGCGCATCGAACTCTTCCGGGAACTCGCCGTTCATTTCCGATTGAAGGTCGCTTTCCCCGCCGAAGCTATGGAAAGTATTCCCGATGAACAATACATTCACAATGTTGTCGACGTGATCTATCGCATGTAGGGTGTAATCCTACAGTCGGAATGGATGTGAAGTGAACAGTAGAAGTGTCAGTTGACGTCCAATTTCTGATTTCGGATTTCGAATTTGAGGTGCAGGATTCGTCCAATTTCAAATCTTCAACGGGGTTCTTGTTACTTATCCCGGACGAGAATGATCTGACACATTTCTCGAGGTTTTTTATACACGTCGAATAAAGTGTGAATTTCGGAAATGCTCCGCCGCTCGTACTGTTCGCCGGCGAAGGTATAGAAGTGGGTGAACAGTTCTGAAACGATCTCGCAGTACCGCGCAGGCGATATCAGCGAACGTTCCATTGCATACGGCCAGAATTCGCTGACAACAGGCGGGCCCATTTTCAAAAGCCGTTCCGCTCCAAGATAGAAATAACCCTCATGGCCTTCAACATCCACCCAGACAAGGGAGATCGATTCCTCCGACAAACGGCGATCGCCAGCGATGACATCATCCAGCGTTTTCACGGCTACCTGTACGGTCTTTCGCTGTTCTTCTCGAAAGGCACCCGGGCTTGTTGTCTGGCGTAATCGATGGTTCCCTGAATTGTCAGTCGAAAGTTCTAAATCGATAGTTCCCGTTTTATCGGACAACGCCCACGGAAAATGGCAGACACGGTCCGAAATGTGATTTTGACGAATGTTTTGGACGAGCAAGCGATAACTCGTGGGCGCCGGTTCAAAAGCGATAGCCTTTTCGAAGTAGCCATGTTTAACAAGCGCGATACACGTCATCCCTATATTTGCGCCTACATCGACGAGTACCTTACCAGAGTCGGCCAGGTATCCTTCCTTCCTGAGGAGCGTCATAGTGCTTTGGATTGCTTGAGCTTCGTAGCTACGTTTGACATAGAGATACTTGCCGATGAGCCAATCCTTACTGTCAAAGCTCAATAACCCATTAAAGGTATCGATTGTGATATCGCGCTGGGGTCCCCAGTACATGAAAGACCAACATAGCCTTCTTACCACCTCGCGCAACAGCATTGATCCTGCCCAGTCTCCCCGTTTCTTGTAAAAACAAAAACACGGGTTCGAAATTGAACTAAGGCCGGATTATACTCATAGCTAGTTGTAATCAGCCGAGGACTTCAAACCATGACAAAAACGGATCGGCGAGTACTAGAACTCGCTTTGATAGGTCTAGAAACCGAAAGGGAAAGAATCGAACAGGAACTAAACTCACTACGCGCACGCTTGAGAGTTGCACCTCCTGCAACATCCGGCGTAGTCACACGATTGGAAGGTCCGGGCCTTAGGCGCCGTCCGGGTCCCAACAAAGGAAGAAAAATGAGTGCCGCACAGAAAAAGAAAATTTCCGACGCCATGAAAGCACGCTGGCTTGTACGAAAACGTGCAGCGCGCTGATGAGTGTCGTTTAAGCTTTACTTCGATAGTGGGCGGTTAGACACTCCCCGCCCATTTCTTTTCACAAATCGTTTCTCGTTGGGGCGCACCGTGCAGCTCTTGCTTCAATTTACGGATGCGCCACTGTACGAAACGATATTCTCTGCATAGACGCCGAAGTCTTCTCTCCAAGGATTGCCGGTGGTCTCCTGAGTTAATACAACTGTGCTGTTTCCGCTCTACGCTCATGTAAAAAAAGCCCTCTATTAATAGAAGACGTAAAAATCAGCGTCCAACACGCAAAAAAAATTCAACATTAGTATTTTTTTTGATCGCCGGCACCGGTGTTATGCCGTTCGAGCTATTGGTGCCGCGGAATGGCAGTAGTACTCTCCCGGAAGCCACCATAGATAAATGAGTTTGTCCGCCGGCGCCCCGGTTTTTCCTGCGGACAAGGGCGGCGCTGCTACTCTCGGGGCATCGCCGCCTCCACTTTGACAGGATTCTCGCCTTGCGTAAGATGGACCGAAAGATTCGGAGGGGGGAAGCCTATGACTCAACAATTGCGTAGCATCGCTGTTGTTTCTTGCGCGAAAGTGTTGGCGATTCTGTACGGAATTCTCGGTCTTTTGATTGGTGCACTATTCTCGTTGTTTTTCCTGATCGGTGCTGCCGTGGCACCCGCAGCGGCGTTTCCGGGAGCAGCGAATCGCGGAGTGATCAGCCTGATGTTTGGTGTTGGATCGATCGTGTTTTTTCCGATTTGCTATGCAGTGATCGGCGCTGTCGGCGGACTGGTTATGGCGGGTCTTTATAACGTGATTGCAAGTCACGTGGGTGGGATCGAGATAGAGATCGGGTAGGATCTCCGCGGATCTGCTGATTGCTCGTCCGCGGAGAAACCCATTACCGCGATAAACCGCTACGTCCCGTTCTTCCCGCTCTCATTCCCCACCATTGTCCTGCGGGAAATGAGCAGGCTGCGATCCGGCGTTCGGAGCGTCGCGCTGCGATTGAGTATCGCCGGAATGGGTCGAACGTTTCGTCACGTTCCGGCTGAATCCATCTTGCAGGAATATTCGTTGATGTCGCACTGGTTCGTCTAGTCATTGATTTGCCCCTTCTATACTGGCATTCAAACGTGGCGCTGTAAGAGCAAGCGCCATAGACGCCCAACTGGTTCCGGCTGCCGAAATCCATTGGTCTTTTCCGTAGGGAAAGCCGCTCTCCTTGTATGGCTGTAGTGGATAAGTTCTCGTTCGCACCTGCCATGATCCGTCGGCCCTTTGAGTGCGAAGGAGAAACACGATGCCGCGTTGGTACGCCGCATCCGAGACCTTCAATTGACCTGACGATGCGAGGGCCACAAGAGCCTGGCCTGTGGCGTAGGCATCCGCTTCCAGGCCCGGCAGCTGTGCCCAGCCACCCTCAGGTCGTTGTTCCTTCAGAAGCGCTCCAGCAGCGCTGCGGAGATCGTTCGAGCTGGCTTTGCCCCAGGTCATCCCCAGCAGCTGCATCACGCGGTCTTCATTGCCGTAAGGTTTCGCCAGCCGCAGCCACTCGAGAGCTCGAGCGATGCAGCCTTCCGGATCTTCTTCGCCGTAAAACTCTAGTGATCGAAGCGACAGCGCCGTAGCCGTGAAATCGCTCGATTCGAGTGGCGGCCGCACGGGCAGCGCACGGAAGCTGCCGTCGGCCCGCTGCTGAGTCGAGATCAGGTGGGCCATGGATTGGGTTAACGCATCAGGCTTGTATCCCTCCGCAGCCAGCCCCAACAGGGCGTATGACACGCTGATTGTCGGATCCGGAATCCTCTCCGTACCTTGCTGCATGGCCTCACGAACCGGCTCCCACATACGAACCACGGCCGCCACTTGCTGACGCGAAATCTCCTCGTCTACGGCGAATCCCCGCTCGCGAGCAACACCCACCAACATTTGTGGCAACGATTGGTTATGGCACGACGAGCAATGGGAAGCTTCAACGAATTGCGAGCCACTCTTTTGGAGGAGTCGGACAGCGTTTTCGACTGACGTCTTAATCATGGGCGCATCCGACGCGCCGTTCTTTTTCAGGAGCTCAACAACAGCTGTCGGCCCGCGCCGGATGGCCCATGTCAGCGCAGTCTCCCCGACTTTGTTTTTGATGTTCGGATCGACACCCAATTCCAGCAGCGCGCTCACGATTTCGGTTTTCTCCTGTTCATTGAACGCCGCCCACATCAATGTGGTTGATCCGGATCGGTCGAGGGCGTCGATATCCGCGCCTTTCTCGACCATCAGCCGGAGCATCTCCAGGTTCTGGTGCATGACTGCAAAGAACACGGCGTGAAAACCTTGAAATGTTTCTTCGTTCGGATCGGCGCCAGCTTCCAACAGCCGCCGGACCTCGAGGGCGTCGTTCTGCATGACCGCGCGAAATAGCGGTGTTGGCGGTGTGAAGTCGGGGATCTGCGCGATAGCGGGAATTGCACCCACGACGAGAATCAGCGCGAGCAATTTATAAATGAATCTCCGATCGAACATCCTTCTACTCCTTTATGGTCCCGCGCGTAAAATAGTCGGCGAGCCTTCACGGACATTAATCTCGCGAGCTAAACGGAGTCCTAAGAAAGGCGTAAAATCTCGGTAACTGTTTGGTAACAAGTGAAAGAGAAAGAGCTACTTGCATTCGGGGAGTTTCGGTTCGATCCCGTCAATCAGTGCATCTGGCGTGGAACGTCGAACCTGGGTCTGACGCCTAAAGCATTTACAGTTTTCGACTACTTGCTGGCGAATCGATCCCGGCTTGTGACGAAAGAAGAACTCCTGGAGAACATCTGGCCGGACAGCTATGTCACGGATGCGGTGTTGAAGGTTTGCATTCGAGCCATTCGAAAGGCACTCGACGATGGGGCGGGGACGCCGCGCTTTATTCAGACGTTTCATCGCCGCGGCTACCGCTTTATTGCCCCCGTTCAAACGGCTTCGGCTCCCACGGCGAGTGTGTTGTATTCCGTTGGCGTGGTCGAGGAGCCGACAACGTCCGTTCTAGTGGGCCGGGCAGCAGATGATGCTCAACTTCAGAAGTGGTTGAACGCCGCGCTGGATGGCTCACGCCAAATCGTCTTTGTGATTGGCGAACCCGGTGTAGGAAAAAGCGCACTGGCCGAAGCGTTTCTGCAGCGTGTGCCGAACGGTATTTGGACCGCCCGCGGCCATTGCATTGAGCAGTATGGCGCCGGCGAAGCATATATGCCCGTCCTTGAAGCATTCACCGGACTTTCGCGGAACGATCATGAGGGCACTTTGCTGCATGTCCTCAAAAACCACGCACCAACGTGGCTGGCGCAGATGCCGGGACTGGCGGCGAAGGTGGGCAACGATACGCTTCAACGTGAAGTCCTGGGAGCCACTCGCGAACGGATGCTGCGCGAAATGGCTGATGCGATCGAAGCGCTGACCAGCGAGGTTCCTCTGGTTTTGTTATTCGAGGATCTTCAGTGGTGCGATCACTCCACGCTGGATCTGATCTCCTATCTTGGACGGCGTTCGTCATCCGCCCGGTTACTCATAGTCGCGACGTATCGGCCCGTTGATGTGATTCTGTCCCAGCATCCACTGAAAACGGTTCACCGCGAGTTGCAGCTACATGGACTATGCCGCGATCTGCGACTGGAGTACCTCACCGAGAATGACGTATGGGAGTTCCTGCAGCGGCGATTTTCTCCGAACAATTTCGATCCCGCGCTCTCGGCCAAGATTCATACGAGGACGGAGGGCAATCCGCTGTTTTTGGTTACAGTATGTGACTTCCTCAAAAGCGACGGTTCCATCGCGGAACACGAGCATAGCTGGACGCTGACTGTTCCGCTTGAAACGATTGAAATCGAAGTCCCGGAAAATTTGCGTGAATTAATTCGCAGGCAGATCGAGGGGCTTAGTTCAGATGAACAGAGCCTTTTGTTGGCCGCGAGTGTTGTGGGAATGAAATTTTCGACCCAGGGTGCCGCAGGTGCTTCTGGTCAGGATCACGCACACACGGAGGAGATTTGCGAAAATCTCGCGCGCAGAGGTCTGTTCTTCAAAAAGATCGGCGTCGCAGAGCTACCGGACGAGACGATAGGGTCGTACTATGCATTCGTACATTCGCTCTACCAGAATGTGTGTTATGAGCTGGTTCCGATAGGCAAGAGAGTGCAATTGCACAAACGCGTCGGCGAGGAAGCCGAGGTTGCCTACGCCGCTCGCTCTCCCGAAATAGCGGCAGAGCTTGCCACGCATTTCGAACGCGGACGAGATTACATCCGCGCGGCCATCCATCTCTTCCGCGCCGCTGAGAATGCTACTCGCCGGCATGCGTATCGCGAGGCTCTTGAGTATTTGAACCGTGCGCGCCACCTGATTCGGTCTTTGCCGGAAACGCAGAGAGTGGATCTCGAGGTGACAGTCCTGGAGTTTCTCGGATTGACATTCCGGTCGATGGGAAACATAGCGAAGGCTGCTGAACTTTTCGACGAGATGATAACTGCTGCGGGAGAGTATGGGCGCGCCGAAGCTGTAGTGAACGGATTGCTTTACAAGGCCAGCGCTCTTTCCTGGTTGGATCGGGATCAATGTTTGAAGACATCAGATGAGGCTTTCAAACTCAGCCGAAATCTTTCGCGAGAGCTACTTCGTGTTCATACCGAGGGTTACTGCGCATATTGGCATCTCCTGTTTATTGGTTGGAGAAGCGAAGACGAAATGGCTTTGTCGCGTGCTGTTGAATCGTCGCAGCGGTTTGGCCACCTGACGTTTCTCAGTTTGACTAAAGGTAGGCAATCTTTCTTTCAATTGCTCCGATCCGATTATCGAGAGGCCATCCGCACCGCGGATGAAGGGCTAGCTCTGGCGATTGAAGTGGGCGATGCATTCGATCATTCCCTTTGTCAGTTCTACAAAGCCTGGGCACTGCTGCACTCGGGACAATGGGGTGAGATGCGCGGCCTGTTGGACGACGCGATTCAATTTGCCGAACGCAACGATAAGCGGCATTGGAAAACCTTATTTGAACTCGAACTGGCATGGTTGTATCTCCATCGCGGCTCGTTCACCGACGCGCGAGTTTTATGTGATCGTGGGATTGCGGCCGCCAAAGAAAGCGGGCATGAATTGACGCGACTGATGGCAACGATACTGCTGGGTCACACGTGGCTTGGGTTGGAAGACGCCGAGCAGGCATCCAACTGCTTTGAGGAAATCGCTGACTGGACGTCTCGGACTCGCGTGCTCATGGATTGGATTTGGGAAATGCCGCTACGATTGGGACTCGCGGAGCTTGGGATCAAACGGAAAGACTATACAAGCGCCAGGCAAAACGCCGAGCGCCTCTTGGACGCGGCGGCGCCATCGGGAGAAAAGACGTACATGGCTCTGGCACATGTTGTGCTCGGCGAGTCGCATTTGGTCAGGAAGGAAATGGCTGACGCACAAAGGCATATACGGAAGGCTTCAGAAATCGTCGAATCGGCGGATTTGCCCTTGGCTGCGTGGCGCGCCCATGGCGCGGCAGCCGCGCTGTTCGAAGCGCAGAACAAGAAGAAGCCGGCAGAAGAATCTCGGCGACGAGGCCAGGCGATTCGAGATCGGCTGCTTGAGCGCGGGTCTCTCGTTCAGTCCAGGAACAACGCACGGTCGTAGATGTGTGAATCATGCACCGCGCCGAATTACGCGCAGCGCGTCTAGGCGC
>Ga0075423_10000606_pt1 | contig 29387 bp, 37 predicted proteins | sample SoiMethybrSBSTD2_FD_80114 | JGI IMG/M metagenome (GOLD analysis project Ga0075423, IMG submission 80114) | Bulk soil microbial communities from a Populus tree surrounding site in Tennessee, USA - Soil MetaG P. TD hybrid SBSTD2 | ecosystem: Environmental > Terrestrial > Soil > Tree plantation...
CGGGGCTCGCTCAGACTCCCACTCTCCTGGTCCCTACCTCCTGAGCCCGAGCTCCTTGATCAGGGCGCGGTACCCCTCGAGGTCGTTCCGCTGCAGGTAGTTCAGCAGGCGGCGTCGACGGCCGACGAGCTTGAGCAGGCCGCGCCGCGAGTGGTGGTCGTGCTTGTGCGTGCGCAGGTGCTCCGTGAGCTCGTTGATCCGCCGCGTGAGCAGGGCGATCTGGACGGGCGCGGAACCGGTGTCCTTCCCGTCACGGCCGTGTTGGTCGACGATCTCCCGCTTCGCTTCCTTGGTCAGCGACATCCGCAAGAGGGTAGCAATCGCCGGGAAAAGTCCGTCACCGGCTTTGCCGATGACATGATGACTTTCCCGGAATTTCTCTGGAACTCGCGCCGTGGCGCGCCGGGCCGGGCAAAGCCCGCCCCCGGCGGCGAAAGATCCGATTAGGCGGCTTCGGCCGGTTCTGGCACTGCCTTGAGGCGGGGTTTTGCCACGTCGACAAGGATGTCCGCAAAGGCCCTGGGCGCCCAGCCGGCGTCGTCGCGATGGACGGCGAAGATTCGGCGCTTCAGCGGAACCGTCAGCGGGAGAACGGCTAGGTCGACTTGGAGGTCACGGAGCGAGAGCTCGGTCTCGAGCGCTGCGCCGACGCCCTCCGCGACGAGCCGTTGGAGCGTTCGATGGTCGTCGGTCTCGGCCACGATCCGCGGCTCGAAGCCGGCCACCTGGCAGGCGCGACGGGTGAAGGGACTGCACGGCCAGCGAGGCGTCGAGGTGATCCACGGCATGCCTGCGAGGTCGCGGAGGTCAACCTCGGCGGCGCCGGCCAGCTCGTGCCCGGGCGGCAGCAGGAGATGGATCGGATCGTCCAGCAGCCAGACGAGGGTGAGGCCGCTTCCGACCGGCGCGGGCACGAAGTCGTACTCCCAGACGAGACCGACGTCGAACTCGCCCGCCTTCACCCGCGCGGCACCCGAGACGGGCTCGGACTCCACCAACGTCACCGAGACCTCCGGATGCCCCGACGAGAAGGTCGCCAGCGCGGTCGGCACGATCGTCGCCGCCGCGGTCGGGAAGGAGGTGATGCGAAGCTCGCCACCACCCTTTCGCGCGACCGTTCGCATCTCGGCCTCGGCCTCGTGGAGACGCGCGAGGATGGACTCGGTATGCGCCACGAGGACCTGTCCGGCGTCCGTCAGCTTGACGCTGCTCGGGCGCCGCTCCAGAAGCTGGACCCCCGCCTCCTCCTCGAGCCGCGCCAGCTGCTGTGAGACGGCCGACGGCGTGAAGCGGAGCGCTCGGGCCGCGCCGGAGATCGAGCCCTGGACGGCGACCTCGCGGAGCGTGCGCAGGCGGCGAAGATCGAGCATAAGCAGCGCTTAAAGGTACCCCAACGAAGCGTCGTGGCCGCCGGCCCGATTCCATGGCACCGTTTGGCCCGTGAAGCGTGGTCGGACTTATGCGCGAGCGCTGCCCGTCGTGGTGGCCGCAGTCGGCATTCTCGCGGCTGCCGCGCCGGCACAGGCCGCGCGGGTGAGCGCATCGGACCGGCGCGAGATCAACGCAGTGCTCGATCAGTTCGTGCGGCATGCGGTCCTGCGCAAGCACCCCGAGAAGGTCTGGGGGCTGACCACGCCCACGCTGCGCGGCGGGACCTCGCGCCGCGAGTGGGCGCACGGCGGCGCTCCCGTCTACCCGTATCCGGCAGGCGGCCGAGTCTTCCACTTTGCGGCGGTGATCTGGGCCAACCGGAACGACGTCGGCACCGAACTCGTCCTGCAGCCGAAGCACCGGCTGCGCAAGCGCGTCGGTTCGATGGCGTTCAACGTCGGGTTTCTTCGCATCCACGGTCGATGGCTCGTCGACAACTTCACGCCCGAAGCCACGTTCGCTCCCCCTGGCGGCCCCGCAAAGGTCGTCGGGCCGATGGACTTCACCCCGGCCGTGACCGTCACGCCCCATCGTTCGACCCTCGGCGGCTGGTGGTGGCTCGTCATCGCGGCCGTCGTCGCGCTGGCCCCGGCGACGATGCTCGGCATCTGGGGCGTCGGTTTCGTCCGACACCGCAAGGACCGTGGCCCGCTTTTGCGCCGCAAGCGCGGCCCGCTCCCCCCACTGCGGATCCCCGTCGGCAGCCATCCGAAGCCCGGCAAGTAGCCTTGCGACATGCGCGCCGCGGTCGCGGCAGGCCATCCCGCGACCACCGCCGCGGGGGTGGAGATCCTCTCCGAGGGCGGGAGCGCCGCCGACGCCGCCGTGGCCGCCTGCCTGGCTTCCTGTGTTGCCGAGACCGTCATGACGGGTTTTCTCGGCGGCGGGTACTGCATTTACTTCGACGCCGCCACGGGTAGGGCCCGGAACCTCGACTGCTTTGTCGCAGCGCCGGGACTGCGCGCCTCCCGTCCGCCGGACGACCTCGTCCACCTTGACGTCCCGTTCGGAGAGGAGCTCGTGCACTACGCGGTCGGCGTCGCGTCGTGCGGCGTCCCGGGCCTTCCGGCCGGCCTCGACGAGCTCTGGCGCTGGTACGGCCGGCTTCCGTGGGACCGGCTCGTGGAGCCGGCCCTGGCTCTCGCGCAAGAAGGCGTGAAGATGCCCCGGGCGCACGCAGCATGCCTTGCCATGCTCGCGCCGGTCATGACGATGGACGCCGGCGCCAGAATCTACTCGCCGGGTGGTCGGCTCCTCGGCGAGGGCGACCGTTTGGATCAGCCGGGCCTCGTCGAGGCGCTCGAGACGATCGCCGCCGAGGGCGCCAGAACGGCGTACGCGGGGCCGCTCGCCGACGCGCTGCTGGCGCTGATCGACGACCGCGGTGGTGCGATCACGCCCGACGACCTCGAGGCGTATCGTGCCGAGTGGTCCGAGCCCGTCCCGGTGAAGTACGCGGGCACGCGGTTCCTGACGCGGTCAGGGCTGTCGGGCGTCCCCGAGACGCTCGAGCGCCTCCCCCGGTTCCGTCGGCTCGATGAGCCGGCGCGCGCGGTTGCCTGGACCGAGGCGCTCGGTGCCGAGCCGCTGCTCGGCGGCCAGACGCACACGACCAACCTGACCGTGGTCGACGCCGACGGCAATGCCTGCGCGCTCACGACCAGTCTCGGGCTTGGCTCCGGGGACTACCTCCCCGGCCTCGACCTGCACCTCAACAGCATGCTCGGTGAGGCCGAGCTCATCCGCGGGCGGCTCGAGCCCGGTCAGCGCCTCGGAAGCATGATGGCGCCGAGCCTCGCGATCGACCAATCAGGACTCGCGCTCGTCGCCGGCGCTGCGGGAGGCACGCGCCTCCGTGGCGCACTCCTGCAGTCGGTCGCGGGCGTCCTCGACGAGGGACTGCGGCCGTGGCGCGCGATCGAGCGTCCACGGATCCACCGGATCGGCGACGTCGTCCACGTCGAGCCCGGCTGGTCGGCTGACGCGACCGGAGCCCTGGCCTCCGCGGGGTTCGAGGTCAAGGTCTGGCCCGAGACGCACCACTACTTCGGCGGGGTCAGCATGATCGGTCGCCGGGGGGCTGCGGCTGACCCGCGGCGGAGCGGCGAGGCCCGCGCCGCGTGACTCGGGGCCGTCAGACGAGCGGCCGGGTGGCCGCCCGGGTCTCGTCGACGTCGCGCGCGATCTGCTCGACCAGCTCGTCCTCGCTCGCGAACGCGCGCTCGTCGCGCAACCTGCGCCACAGTTCGACGACCAGGCGCTGCCCGTAGAGGTCGCCTTCGAAGTCGAGCAGGAACGCCTCGACGCGGAGCTCCTCGCCGCCGTAGTGCGGGTTCGTCCCGATCGACACCGCCGCGCGGTTGCCTTCCGCCGCGCCGGCGTAGATGCCGTTCGCCGGCACCAAGAGCTCCGGATCGACCGCGATGTTCGCGGTCGGGAAGCCGAGCGTCCCACCGCGTGCGTCTCCCGTCACGACCGTACCTTCGACCTCGGCAGGGCGTCGGAGCAGCGGCGCCGCCCGGTCGACGTCGCCCGCATGGAGCAGCCGGCGGACGTTCGACGACGAGACGCCGTCCACGAGCGGCACCGGCCGGACGTCGAACCCGAGCCGGCGGAGGAGGTCGAGGTCGCCCCGCCGCGCACGGCCGAAGCGAAAGTTCTCGCCCGCCACGATCGCGCGCGTTCCCATGGCGCGAAGCACCCGGTCGGCGAACTCCTCCGGCTCGAGAGCGGCAAGATCGAGCGTGAACTCGAGGACGAGCGCGTCCTCAATGCCGGCGTCAGCGATCAGCTCGAGCCGGCGCTCGAGAGTCGTCAGGAGCTCGACCCGGTTCCCGAGTGCCGTCCGCGGGTGCGGGTGGAACGTGACGACGGTCGGCGTTAGTCCGGCATCCACCGCGGCTCGCAGCACGCGACGATGGCCCAGGTGAACGCCGTCGAAGGTCCCGATCGCCACGGCGCGGTCCGCGGTCCCGAGCTCGGCGACAGAGCGCGCCGCTCTCACGCGAGCACCGTCCCGCCGACCGCGACCAGCTCGTCCCCCTGGATATACCGGACGCCCTCCTCCCCGCGCTGCTGGCCCGTTCTCAGACGCCGTGCCTCCTCCTCCGTGACCGCGACGGCCGGGAGGAAGGGCAGGGCCTCGGCGGGTGGCAGGATCCGCTCGGGGTCCGCGTCCTCGACCCGAAACGGTCCTACCTTCGTCCGCCGGAGCGTCCGGCAATGGCCTCCGAGGGCGTCGGCGATCGCCCGCACGTACGTGCCCGAGCCGACGTGGACGTCGAGCGTCGCGACCTGGCCGTTATACGTGATGACGTTGAGCGCATGCACCCGCATCCGGCGGAGCGGCATCTCCACCTGGACACCGCGCCGCGCAAGGCGGTACGCGCGCTCGCCGCCGACCTTCACCGCCGACGCGGCCGGGATCGGCAGCTCCACCTCGCCGCGGAGGCCCTCGAGCCGAGCCGCCAGCTCTTCCCGCGCGGGCGGCTCCTGCTCGCCGACGACCTCGCCCTCCGGATCCCCCGTCGATGTCCGCGAGGCGAGATCGATATCCGTCATGTACCGCTTGTCCAACCCGACCAGCCATGGAACCAGTCTAGTTGCCCCGCCGGACAACACCAGCAGAAGTCCGCTGGCGAAAGGATCCAACGTGCCTGCGTGGCCCGTCCGAGCCCCTGTACGCGCACGGATCGCCCCCACGATCGCAAACGACGACGGGCCCGCCGGCTTGTCCACGAGCAGGAGACCGGAAGGCCGAAGCCCGCGCGGCGGCACGGCACTAGACCGAAGCCCGAGTCGCGGCCTCGAACTCGGCCCGCACGAACTCGGTGATCTCCTCGATCGACCGCTCGCTCGAGAATCCCGCGGCTTGCCGATGGCCCCCTCCGCCGGCTTTGCGGGCGATCGACGAGACGTCGAGCTCGTCCGCGCTCGACCGCAGGCTAGCCTTCCGGATCCCGTCCTTCGACGGTGGCTCGCGAATCAGAGCCGCCATCTGCGCGCCCTGCACTGCACGAAGGTAATCGATGATGCCTTCGGAGTACGGCTCGGCGGCGCCCACGTCGGCGAAGTCCTGCTTCACGAGGTAGGAGACGACGAGGCGTCCGCCGTCGTAGAGCTGCGCGTGGTCGAGCGCGCGGGCGAGCAGCTTCAGCTTCGCGAACTCGACGCTCTCGTAGACGTCCCGGAAGATCTGGTGCAGGTCGGCGCCGGCCTCGACCAGCTCGGCCGCGAGCCGGAGCGCGTGTGGGGTCGTGTTCGTGTACTGGAAGCGGCCGGTGTCGGTAACGATGGCGATGTAGAGGGCCTCGGCGATCTCCGGGGTCAGCTCGACCCCGAGCTCGGTGAACACGTCACGGACGATCTCCCCCGTCGACGACGCACCCGGAACGATCAGGTTGATGTCTCCGAACAGCGTGTTGTCGTGGTGGTGATCGATGTTGACGACGAGCGGAGCGCGCTCCACCAGCGCCACGTCGGACCCGAGGCGCTCGCGCTTCGCGCAGTCGACGGCGATCAGCACGCGGCCGGCCGCTACCTCCTCCGCGAGCGAGCCGCGGATGAGATCGCCGAGCGGCATAAAGTGGTACTCGCGCGGGAGCGGCACGTCGCCGGTCAGGTACATGACGGCGTCCTTGCCGAGCTGGTCCAGCGCGAGCTTGGTGGCGAGCATCGACCCGAGGGCGTCGCCGTCCGGAGCCTCGTGGGTCGAGACCACGAACCGTTCGTGTGGCCTGATTGCCTCCGCTGCTGCGGCGGGATCAGTCGTCGACTGGGGCGACATCGTCGATGAGTCGAGACATGCGAATCCCGCGCTCGACCGTCGGATCGTACTCGAAGGTCAGGCGAGGAGTCCGTTTGAGGCGGAGCTCCTCGTTGAGGCGCGCCTGCAGAAAGCCGTGTGCGGCCTCGAGCCCTTCGAGAGTCTTGTCCCGACGGCGCTCTGACCCCAGCACACTCACGAAGACGCGTGCCTGGCTGAGATCAGGCGCGGTCTGGACGCCCGTGACGGTGACGAAGCCAACGCGCGAGTCCTTCAGGTCGCCCACCGCCTCCGCGAGCACCTCGCGGATCGCCCCGTTCACCCTGCGCATCCGCTCAGTCATCGAGCGTCACCACGTCGCGGTCGCGGCCGCCCACCTCGAACGCCTGACCGGCGAGATAGCGTTCGGCGTCGTCGAGAAGCTGCTGCACGTCCCGATAGGTTCGACCCACACAGGACAGGGTAAGCCGCGATCGCTGCCAGAGGTCGTGATGGTCGACCTCGGCGACCGACGCCCCGAACCGCCGCTGCAGCTGCGCCTTGGCCGAGAGCAGCTCCTTCCGCTTGCCTTTGAGCGAGCCGGATTCCGGAAAGTGGAGCTCGACCGAGAGGATGCCGACGAACCCTTTGCCCACGTTGCAGCTATCTTGCCCACGACCGGTGAAGGGGTCTCGCGGCACACTCGCCCTCGCGGGCGTCGCTCTCGCTGTCCTCGCGTTCGCGGGGAGTGCAGCGTCGGGCGAACGACAACGGCAAACGGCGGCCGTGCGTAAGGCCCACGTCCAGCTGCTCGCTCACGTCGATCCTGGCGGTGGCTACACCGCCGACGTTGCCGCGCTCAAGGACTACGCATACCTGTCGAGCTGGCACGGCGACCGCTGTCCCTCCCAGGGGGTTCGCGTCTACAACCTCCACGACCCGCGGCATCCGACGCAGGTCTCCGCCTTCGCCGACGCGGCCGGAGAACCGGCCGTCGCCGGCTCGTGGACCGAGAAGACGATCGTCCGACAGGTCCGGACGGCCAGCTTCACAGGCGACCTCGCCGTGACGACCTTTCAGACGTGCAAGCCCGGCTCTTCCGCGTTTCACGGCTTCGGGCTCTACGACGTGACGAACCCGGCGCAGCCTCGCCGCCTCGCGCTCGTGCCGTTGACCCCCAGAGGCTCCCACGAGATCTGGCTCGCCGCCGCCCGGAGGCACGCGTGGGTGTACACGGCGATCCCGAACTCGGAGCTGGTCGGCTCACCGAACTACAACCCGAACACCGGCCAAGCGTCGACGCCGGGGCCGCCCGACTTCCGGATCTTCGACGTGTCGGATCCGCGAAACCCGACGCAGGTCGGCGGATGGGGCGCCTGGAAGCAGCTCGGAATCCGACCGAGCGCCGGCCGCGGCCACTTCCCGGCGAACTTCGTCCACTCGGTGATGACGAATGCGCAGGCCACCAGGGCCTTTCTCTCGTACTGGGATCTCGGCACGGTGATCCTCGACATCAGCCGTCCGTCGCAGCCCCGCTACCTCGGTCGTACACCGATCAGCGACGAAGAGGGCGACGCGCACTCGGCCTGGCTCGCCGACGGCGGCAAGGTGCTGATCGAGACACACGAGAACAGCGTCGGCAGGCCGTTCTTCTACGACATCTCGAATCCGCACAAGCCGAGGCTGATCACTCGGTTCGGCCCGGTCGATGCGAAGGCGACCTCGTTCGAGTCCGGCGTTCACGACCCGAAGGTGCTCGGCAAGCGCGCCTACTTCTCCTGGTACACGCGCGGCGTCCTGATCGCGGACATCTCGAACGCGCGGCGTCCCCGCCTCGTCGGCCGCCTGCTGCCGCGACCGGAGCAGGACACCTACGGCCAGCTCTGCCCGTCCTCGTGCAGGCTGACGTGGGGCGTCTTCCCGACGAAGAAGTACGTGCTCGCCGCCGACATCATCAGCGGGCTCTGGGTCTACCGCGTCAGCTGAGCGGCTCTAGCCGGCTGGCGGCGTCGGCGTCGGCGGCGCCGCGCCGTCGGAGAGGTCGGTGCGCTCCACCTGGCGGGTCTCGAAGATCTCGAGCACGTCGCCCTCCTTCACGTCATTGAACCCGTCGAGGAGGATGCCGCACTCGAAGCCCTCGGTGACCTCGCGCACGTCGTCCTTGAAGCGCTTGAGCTGTCCGACCGTCGTCTCGTAGACGATCGTGCCGTCGCGGACGACTCGCGCGCCCGCGCCGCGCCTGACGAGACCCTGCCGGACGTACGAGCCGGCAATCGTCCCCAGCCGGGAGACGCGGAACAGCTGCCGAACCTCGGCCTCGCCGAGCGTCTCCTCGACCGTCTCCGGACGCAGCATGCCGACGAGCGCCTGCTCGATGTCCTCGGTCAGCTGGTAGATGACGCGGTACGTGCGGATCTCGACGCCCTCGCGGTCTGCGGCGGCGCGCGCCTCCGGGTTCGGGCGGACGTTGAAGCCGACGACCATCGCGTCGGACGCAGCCGCGAGCATGACGTCGCCCTCGGTGATGCCGCCGACGCCCTGGTGGATGACGTTGACGCCGACCTCCGGATGCTGGATCTTCGCGAGCTCGGAGACGGCGGCCTCGACGGAGCCGACCACGTCTCCCTTGAGGATGAGGTTGAGCTCCTGCAGCCCGCCCTCCTGCAGCTGGGCGTAGAGGTCTTCGAGCGCGCGCGGCCGCCGGCTCGTCGCGAGCTGCTCGCGCCGGAGTCTCTCGCCGCGCGTCTGCGCCCGCTGGCGCGCCTGCCGCTCGTTGTCGAGCACGCGCGCGTGCTCGCCCGCGGGCGGTGTCTTGTCGAGACCGACGATCTCGACCGGCTCACCGGGACGCGCCTCCTTGACGCGATCGCCCGTGTAGCTGTAGAGCGCCCGCACCTTGCCCCAGGCGTCGCCGGCCACGAGGGCGTCGCCGACGCTGAGGGTGCCGCGCTGAACGAGCAACGTGGCGACAGGGCCGCGCCCGACGTCGAGCCGTGACTCGATGATCGGGCCGGACGCCTCGGCGTTCGGGTTCGCCTCTGGATGCACCTCGATGTCGGCGACGAGCAGGATCTTCTCGAGCAGGTCGTCGATGCCCTGCTTCTGCTTCGCGGAGACCTCCGCGTACTGCGTCTGCCCGCCCCACTCTTCAGGCTGGAGACCCTCCGCGGCGAGCTCGTTCTTTACCCGGTCCGGGTTCGCATCCGGGAGGTCGATCTTGTTGATCGCCACCACGATCGGCACGTCGGCCGCGCGCGCGTGCGAGATCGATTCGCGCGTCTGCGGCATGACGCCGTCGTCGGCGGCGACGACGAGCACGGCGATGTCCGTGACCTTGGCACCGCGCGCCCGCATGGCGGTGAACGCCTCGTGGCCCGGCGTGTCGAGGAACGTGATCGGCCGCCCGTCGTGCTCGACCTGGTAGGCACCGATGTGCTGCGTGATGCCGCCCGCCTCGGTCTCTACGACCGAGGTTTCGCGGATCGCGTCGAGCAGCGTCGTCTTTCCGTGGTCGACGTGGCCCATGATCGTGACGACCGGCGGGCGCGTCTGAAGCTCGGCCTCGGAGTCGTCGAACTCCTCGGGCTCGAACTCCTCCTCGGCGGCGTGCTTGATCGTCACCTCGCGCCCGACCTCCGCTGCGATCAGCTCGACCTCGTCGTCCGCGAGCGATTGCGTCGCCGTCTTCGGCACGCCCAGGCCCATGAGGATCTTGATGATCTGGGCCATCTGGACGCCGAGCGCCTGTGACAGGTCCTTGACGGTCACGCCCGACTCGACGGTGACCGGCCCGCTCGGAGCCTGGACTGCCTGCGCCTCCGGCTTGGGGCCGTCCTGGCGGCTGTCGCGCCGCTCGCGCGCGTCGGTCCGCGGCCGGGCCGCGCCGCTGTCGATCACGACACGGCGCCGCCGGCGTCCGACGCCCGCACCGCGGGGCCGGATTGGTCGATTCGGTCGGTTCTTTCCGTCAGCCATACGTCAGGTCAGGCTCCAGTGTAGAGGCGTGTAAGCGAGGGCTCGACTCGGACGGTGCGGCGCAGGGTACGCGCGAACGCCCGGCGCTCGGCGGCCCGCTCGAAGCAGGCGAGCCTGCGGCAGGTGTAGACGCCGCGCCCGGTGCCCGCGGTCGACGCGGTCAGCGTCCCGTCCCGCTCGACGAAACGGAGGAGTCCGCGCTTCGGCGCCTTGCGCCCGCAGCCCGCGCACGTCCGGATCGGGACATGCGTCACGCGGCGGGTGACTCCTCTCCGGGCTCGGAGCCGGCGGCCTCGGGTTGCGTCAGCTGCTCGACGGTCTCGAGCTCGCCTTCGTCTTCCGCAGCGACCTCCGCGGCTTCGTCCCGAGGCGTCGGCTGCAGTTCATCGGCGGGCGCCTCCTCGCGCACGGACAGCTCCTGATGGACCCCGCAGTAGCGTGAATCGGGCAGCGCCGCGTTGGGGCAGCGCTTGCCGTTCGAGAGGATCGCGCTGCAGCGGCCGGTGTACTCCTCCTCGTCGTCGCCGGAGAACGCGGCCTGCGCCTCCGCCTCGGCGAACTCCGTCTCGGACTGGATGTCGATGCGCCAGCCGGACAGCCTGGCCGCGAGACGTGCGTTGAGCCCTTCCTTGCCGATCGCCAGCGCGAGCTGGTCGTCCGGAACGACGACGGTGGCCTCCTTCGTGTCGTCGTCGACGAAGACCTCCCGCACGCGCGCCGGCGACAGCGCCTTGGCGACGAAGCGCGCGGGGTCGGTGTTCCACGGGATGATGTCGATCTTCTCCCCGCGGAGCTCGGAGACGACCATGCGAACCCGCGAGCCGCGCGGGCCGACGCAGGCGCCGACCGGATCCACTCCGGCGGCATGCGACTCGACCGCGATCTTCGACCGGTAGCCAGGCTCCCGCGCGACCGCGCGGATCTCGACGAGGCCGTCGGCGATCTCGGGCACTTCGAGCTCGAACAGCGTCCGGATCAGCTCCGAGTCGCGGCGGGAGAGAATCACCTGCGGTCCCTTCGTGCCGGACCGAACCTCCGTGATCACCGCCTTGATGCGGCTGCCCTGCTCGTAGCGCTCGCCGTCGACCTGCTCGGACCGCGGCAGGAGCGCCTCAACCTTGCCGAGGTCGACGAGCACGTTGTTCCGGTCGCCGGCCTGCTGCACGATCCCCGTCACGACCTCGCCGACGCGGTCGACGTACTCCTCGTACATCATCTCCCGCTCGGCCTCGCGGATCCGCTGCAGGATCACCTGCTTCGCGGTCTGGGCCGCGATGCGCCCGAAGTCGTGGGGCGTCACGTCGGCGCGCTTCACCTGCTCGGGAGGAACATCGGACCAATCGATCTGGAGGTCGTCGTCGTTGATGAGCGTGTGCGAGCGCTCGCCGTTCTCGGCCTCCGCCCGCTCGAGCTCCTGAATCGCACGCTCCCGCGCCTCCTCGATCAGGCGCTCCTCGACGTCGGATGGAAGCTCGATGGAAAACACGCGGAAATCACCGTTGTCGTCGAGTTGGACCATGGCGTGGCGCGACGCGCCCGGCGTCTTCTTGTACGCAGCGAGCAGCGCGTCCTCGAGCGCGGTCACCAGGGTGCCGCTCTCGATTCCCTTCTCTCGCTCGATGTCTCGAACCGCTTCGAGGATCTCCTGGCTCATGTCACAACCCTTCGTCAATCAGATTCGCCCGCACGATCTGGTCGTACGGGATGTCCACCTTGCCCTCCGCCCCAGTGGCGACGGTCACCGTCCGCTCGTCGGCGGCGATCAGCTCCCCGCGAAAACGCTTCCGGCCGTGAATCTCGCCGGTCGTCCGCAACGCGACCCGCCGGCCCTCGACGCGCGAAAAGTGCGCAACCTTCCGAAGCGGGCGGTCGGCGCCCGGCGAGGAGACGTCGACGGCGTATTCGCGCAGGTACGGCCGGAGCAGGTCGGTGACCCGCTCGCAGAGCCGGTGGTCGACCCCGGCCGGGTGGTCGATGTAGACCGTGAACCGGTCCGGACCGTTCATCTCCACTGCCAGCACCTCGACCCCTGGAAGCCCGGACTCGACGGTCTGGCCGACCTCGTGATACAGCTGTTTCTCCTTGTCGTGAACGCTCGCCATCTGTCCCTCTTCACGAAAAAGGGCGCCCGCAGCGCCCATTTCTCCAGACGGTGAAATGTGCCGGATTCAGTGTAGCAACGCCAAAACGCGGGCAAATGCGCAGCCCGCAGCGACGCGTTCAGGTGGCGGCGGGCGGGCTCAGGGCATTCGCTGGATGACGCCCCGCATCTCGTCCGCGGTGAAGGCCCGCATCGTCGTCGACCGGAGATTGCCCCCGCCGGCCAATCCGAGCAGCGCGGCGGACGCCGACTCGTCGTCCGGCCCCTCGATAATCGCGACGACGTCGTACGGCCCGACCGTCCAGTACGACTCCTTCAGCGTCACTCCGATCCCCTCGAACTGCGTCCGCGCCGCCTCCCACCGATCGACCGTGTCCTTCGCGCTCTTCACTCCCTGCTCGGTCCAGTTCAACAGCGCCACGTACGTCGGCATTGCTCCTCCTTCGGCTAGTCGCTCGGAAGCCAGCCGTCGCGGTACCGCGTCGGCTTGGCGGGCCCGAACCGGGCGTATGCCCGCTCCGGCTCCGTCGTCTCCTGCTCGACCCCGGCGCCGTGGCGGACAGCGGCCTCGTCGACCGTGTATCCGCCCCAGTCTCGCCCGGTGGAGCGATCCCGCGCACCGACCGCGACGACGACGCACGGCCCATCTCCCGCGCCGATGATCGTGTGTTCCGTCCTCGGAGGGCAGTGCACCAGGTCCCACTGCCGCAGGCGCCGCTCGTCACCCTCGACGAGCAGCAGCGCCTCCCCCGAGACGACGAGGAAGTCCTCCTGATCTACCTCCCAGTGGTACATCGACATCGGCTCGCCGGGCCGCAGCACCTGGACGTTGATGCCGAGCTGCGAGAAGTCGGGCTGGTCGCCCTCGAGCCCTTCGAACTCACAGTAGAAACCGCGACCGCCGCGCTCGTACCATGGCGCCTCGCGCGCGTTGAGCACGAACCACCCCCTGCCCGTTGCCACGAGCCCGTGCGCGGTCGGTTTCAGCGGCGACTCGTCGAGCACGGCGGGAGTATGTCGGAGCGCTACCGGCTCGTGACGGCAGCCGCAATCCGCTCGAGCTAGTCCGCAACGTCCTCGGGTGGCAGGCGCGAGTCGATCTCCGCAGTCCGTGCGCGAAGGGACGTCACCGTCATGGAACGCCGCTAGCCGACGTCGCGAGACGTCCGTGGTCGAGTTGCCGCTCGTACTCGGCCGTCCTCGGCAAACTCGGCAAACGACTCGACCTCCGCGGGCGTCCGCAGACGGACGACGGGGTAGGCCGACAGCGCCTGCGGCCACTCTCGTCGGCAGCGGAAGTGGGAGCGGATTGCCCAGCCGAACAGCGATTCGCCCCCCCAAAGGGCACCGTGCAGCGTCTCGCGGTTGTCGTTCCACAGCAGCTCCCGGCGGCGGATCCGCCGCACCGTGCGGCGGGTAAGGCGCGGCAGCCAGACCCGGATCGGCAAGTCGAGCCAGACGACGACCTCGGCGGCTCGAAGCACGAGATCGCCGAGCTTGCGGCGGTACTCGCCGTCGATGACCCAGCCCTCAGACGAGAGGATCGGCTCGATCATCGCCCGCAACTCGTCGTCCGGCGTCTCTGCCCAGCCGGGACCGTGGACGAGCGCATCCAACTCGACGAACGGCACGTCCAGCCGTCGCGCGAGCTCTCGCCCGAACGTCGTCTTGCCGTTGCCGCTCGCGCTCGCGATCACAGCGACCTTGCGCACGACGAAGCAATTTTCGCAGCGGCTCGTGCTTCAGAAGAGCCGCTTGCGAAGACTGACCTCGACCAGTCCGCGCGTGTGGCGGGACTCGCGACGGTCGCCGTCAGGCTCGAATCCAGCAGTCTCGTAGAGACGCCTCGCCGCCACCGCCGTGGTGGTGACATTGAGCTGAACGACGCGCCCGCCGCAGGATCGGATCCATGCCTCGACGTGGGACAGCAATCGCCGACCAAGTCCCTCGCGTCGCCCTTCAGGGGCGACCCACATCGCGATCACGTGGAACAGCATCGGCTCGGACTCGTCGCGGTAGGCGCCGACGATCCCCATCGGCTGCCGTTCGCGGTCGGCGATGAACGTGGCCATCTCGTCGCCGAGCGCGTCGTCGGCCGCCCACTGCATCCAGTCCCCCTCGGAGAATGCGGCCTCCCGCTCGTAGGTGGACCCGAAGGACAGCGGGTCGCTTCGAAGAGCGCGGAGCCGGAGGTCGCGCAGCACAAGCCAATCCTGGGGCGTGACGCGCCTGACGGCTGTCCGGCCCGCCGTCGCACGACGTCGACCCGTTGACGCACGCGCGTTATCCGGCATGACCTGGATTGCCGACATCGCGGTAAAGCGCCTCGACGTTGTTTCCATCCGGGTCGAGAAGGTACGCGGCGTAGTAGCCCGGGCCGTAATCTCGGTACCCGGGTGCGCCGTTCGACTGGAATCCGGCGTCGACCGCTGCACGGTGGAACGCGTCCACGTCATCTCTCGACAGGGCGTTGAAGCACAGGTGCAGGTTCTGCGTCGCCGGCCGGCTGTCGACGATGTTGACGTGCGTGAAGCAGGCCGAGCCGCCGCGCTCGTACAGCTTCGGGATCCCGAGCGGCGCCAGAGCCGCCTCGTAGAAACGGACGCTCTCGGCGAAATCGCTCGCATGGATGTCGAGGTGATCGACGACGTGCCGAGACCAGTCCCAATCGGGAGCCGTCACGGACGTGATCCTGTCAGACGCGGCGTCGCAGCCACCTCCCCTGATCAGACGTCGAGGACGAGGGTGACCGGGCCGTCGTTCACGATCTCGACGGTCATCCTCGCGCCAAAAACGCCGGTCGCGACCCGAACACCTAGCTCGCCGAGCGCCGCGCAGAACTGTTCGTAGAGCGGCTCGGCCTGGTCGGGCGGCGCGGCCTCGCCGAAGCTCGGCCGGTTGCCCTTGCGCGTATCGGCGATCAGCGTGAACTGGCTGACGACGAGCGCAGCCCCGCCGACGTCGAGAAGGGAGCGGTCGAACTTCCCCTCCTCGTTCTCGAAGATGCGCAGGCGGGCGACCCGACCCGCCAGCCGCTCGGTCTCCGCCCCACCGTCATCTCGCGACACGCCCAGAAGCACGCAGATCCCGGCGCCGATCTCGCCGACCGTGTCGCCGGAGACCGCGACTCGCGCCCGCGCGACGCGCTGGACGACCGCCCGCAACTACTTGCGGATCCGCGACCGGTAGTGCTTGCTGTCCGGCCGCAGCGAGCTGGCGAGCTTGTAGTGACCGCGAGCCTCGTCCGTGCGCCCGAGGTTCTCGAGGCAGCGGCCGAGCGCGTAGTGGGCGTAGTCGTCGGCGGGCGCCATCTCGAGGATGGCCCGGAACTCGGACTCCGCCTCGACGTAGCGGCGGATGCGGAAGTATGCGATGCCGAGCGCCTCCCTGATCGACGCCTTTCCGGGCTCGCGCTTCTTCGCCTTCTCCAGCGGCACGGTGGCCTGCGCAGCCATCCCTCGTCGGAGGTGGTCGCGGCCCTGTTGGAAGAGGTCGTAGGTCGTCTCGCTCATGGCGGTAGGTAGGGGAAGTTCCCCACCATCAAGTCTTCCGGATGCGTCAAGTCGCGCGTCGCGCGAACGGGAACCGCTGCCACGTGGAGGCCCGAGTCGATCGCCCGCTGGTATGCGTCCTTGAGCTCGTACGGCGGGCCCGGGAGATCGTCGAGAAACGGCGCCAGCTCCGGCCGAAGTAACCAGAGCGGCGAGGAGGTGAGCGTCAGAGCCGGATCGGAGTCCACCAGCGCCTCGACGAGGCCGTCGGCGGTACGGACGCCCGGCCGCGACGCAGCCCGCCCGGCACGCGCGCGGACCGCGAGCGCGCCCGCCGTGGCCGCCGCGCCTGCCGCGTCGACGAACCGTCCGACGTCTCCGGGCGAGAAGACCGTGTCCGCGGCGAGGATGACAAACGGCGGCGCGACGCCGGCGGCCATCGCACGCCGGATGGCGTCGGCCGAGCCGAGCGCCTCCGGTTGCCGGACGAACCGCACTTCGACGTCGAACGCGCGTCCGTCATCCGCGAGGGCCATGACCTGATCGGCCAGGTGACCGACCACGATCGTCACGGGCCCGAGGCGCGACCGGCCGAGCTCCCGCAGCAGCACGACGAGCACGGGCCGGCCGTCGATCGGCAGCACGGGCTTCGCCCAGCGCTCGGTGATCGGGCGCAGCCGCCGCCCTTCGCCCGCAGCCATCACGATGACCTCCATCGGTGAGCTAGCGGAAGCCGAGCGACCGGAGCGAGAGCAGCCCGCGGGCACGCTCGCCCCTCGTCAATCGGCGGCGGATCTCGCGCAGAACGCCGCGAAGCTCGCGCCGTGCCCGCCGTGCCTCCGTCTTCGCCGCGCCCAGCGGCGCGAACCGTGCCGCGGTTGCCGCGTCGACGAATCGCCGTGCGCTGACGCCGAGCTGCTCGTCGAGCGTCTCCCCCACTTCGGCCAGCGTGGCGCCCGGCACCGGTTCGAGCCGCTGGTCGCGGAGGAAGTCGATCAGCTCTTGCCGGCAGGCGCGGGCAATCCTGCGCGGGTCGCGCGACGCGTAGCGCGATCGGCGGAGCCCGAGCTTCGCGCCCGCGATCGCCGCCGCCCCGCCGAGGGCGACGAGCACGAGCACCAGCAGGAGGCTCGGGCCGTTCCTCCGCAGCGCGCTCCCGCCGCCATGTCGCCCGGCGCCGGCCGACGCTCCGATGTGCGGACCGCCTAGGCGCTCGCCCCGCGCGATCCGCTGCCGGATCTGCGCCGCTGACTGGTGGAGCGCCGGCGCCAGCTGCTTCGCCGCGTTCGCGCCGTTGAAGCTCAACGATGCAGCCGTGTACGAGGAGGCGAGCGAGCCGCGGGTCGGGGTCGGATCGAACGGCAGCCAGCCATAGCCGTCGAACCAGACCTCGACCCAGGCATGCGCGTCGTGGTCGGTCACGGTCCAGATCTTGCTTCCCGTGTCGTACGTCCCGCTCGTGAAGCCCTCCGCGACGCGGGCGGGGATGCCGAGGAACCGCAACATCAGCGCCATCGCTCCCGCGAAGTGCTGGCAGTACCCCGCCTTCGACGTCGTGACGAAGTACGCCAGCGGCGGAACGCCCGACGGCGGTTGCGGCGGCTGCTCGTCGTACGCGAACCCACCGGCCGACCGGAGCCAGACCTCGAGGGCCACGGCGGCCTCGTACGGCGTGTGGCTGGTCGCGGCGAGCGCCCGCACCTGTTGCCAGAGCGGCCGGTAGGCCGCGAGCCCGGGGTTCGCGGCGAGCGCGGCAGCCACTCGTGCCGACCGGCCCGGCGCATGGAAGACCGGCATCCGTGTCCCGTCAACCGCGAGGTCGTCGGCGACGACCTCGGCCGGGTACCGGATTCGCGTCCGCAGCAGCTGGGCGGCGGTGGGGTCGGGTTCGTAGCTCCAGGCCTCGTAGCGTTCGCCGCGCCTCGTCCTCCCGAACAGCGTGGCGACGCCTCCGTCGTTGTACGAGACGTCCGTCCGTGACGTCTTGAAGGCGACGGGTACGCTCGCGCCGATCAGGTGATCGTCTTCGAGGGCCTCGACCTCGATTGTCTGGTGGATCCAGTTCTTGCGTTTCGCCGCCGCCTTCGGGTACGAGGGCCCGACTGCCACGTTGGTCAGGCCGCGGTCGCTGGGCCGATCCGGAAGGTCCCGAAGCTGCTGGACCCACCTCGCCCCGTCGAAGGCGTCGAGCACGGTCGCGCGCCAGTAGAGCGATCGCCCCGGCCCGGCGATCCGGAGCACCGGCGTCACCTTCTTCGGGAAGTGGATCCCTCCGTACTGGGCGTCCCAGACGTAGGCGACGCTGACGGGCGCATCCCCGGAGTGGCGCGGATCCCAGTGCTGCCAGCCCAGGAACGCGCTCTTCGCCACCGAGGGCGAGCTCGTGGCGGCGATGGCAGCCAGGACGACCGCGACACCGGCCACCACCGCCGGCCGCGCCGCGATCCGGCCGCGGGCGCTGAGGCCGGCGAAGAGCAGGAGGACGACCGCGAGGACGAAGAACCCGAGCAGGAGGCCGTTTCGCGCCGGGATCAACGTCGCCGGCCAGGCCGCCCCCGCCGCAACCACGAGCGAGGCCAACGCAGCGCGCCGCGCCGCGATCGCTAGCGCGAGCGCGAGGCAGAACGCGAAGACCGCCACCATGAGCGCGCCGTGCATGCGGAAGTGAGCGGCAGGGTCGAACGGGACGACGACGCCGTAGTAGTCGAGAACGCCGTCCCAGAAGCGGCCCGTGATCCGCGTGTAGCCCTCTGGGTGGAGCGGCGAGAGCGCGAATGCCCCCGGCAGGACGAGCGCCGCGATCACGAGCGCGAGCGCGGCTCGGGCCCACCACCGGACGGCGAGCGCGGGGATCAGCGCAAGCCCGGCCGCGAGCAGCACTCGCCCCGCGCGACGCGGGTCCTCGAGCTCCAACCAGCTGAAGACGATCAGCGCCGCTCCCGGCACGTAGAGGAGCGCAGTCCTAGCCATGGGCTTCCAGGGGCGTCGGGGCTCCGCTGAGCACCGTTTCGAGGTCGTCGCCTCGCCGCACGACGGCAACGGCGACCCCGGCTGCCTGGAGGCGAAGCAGGGCTGCGGCATCTGCCCGATCCCGCGGCCGTCCGGCGAAGCTCGCCGCGTCCACCCAGACGACGGCGATGCCGGCATTGCCGACCGCGCGTTGCGCGAGCCGGCCGGCGAGCTCCGGCGTCACGGCAGCAGTGACGAGGACGAGCTCGCGCGCGCGGGCGGCCGGGCCGATGTCTTCCCCGAGGAGCGCCGATGCGGGCCGGCTCCCGCGCGGCTCGGCGGCAGCGAGCAGCTCCAGCGCACGGCGCCAGTCACCCTCGAGCGAGTGGACGCGGTGGGTCTCGACCATCCGGCCGTTGACGACCAGCGCGGCACGACGGCCGCGCCGCAGATGCGTGCGCAGGATCGAGCCGGCAGCGCGCACCTGGACGTCGAAGCTCGAATCGGGCGGCATGCCCGCGCTCCCGCATGCTGCGTCCAGGACGACGGCGACCTCGTCTCGAGGTGAGTCCTCGAGCTCCTTCACCATCAGCTGGCCGCGCCGCGCCGTCGTGGGCCAGTGCACGCGCCGCAACGACTCGCCCTGCATGTACTCACGCACGCCGTGCACGTCGTACCCGACCGGGCGGCGAAGCAGGATCCGGCGGCCCTGATGCGCCCCCGGGCCGCCCTCGGAGAAGAGCGTGTCGAGGTCCGCGATGCGCGGGAACACGAGCACCGCCGCCGTCGCCGCCAGCTCGACGGAACGTCGCTGGAAGCCGAACGGGTCTTCCATCAGCAGGCGCGAGTCGGGGAACGTGTACCGACCGCGCGGCAGGCCTCGGAGCACGTAGTGCGCGCCCGGCCGACCGCGGCGGCGAGTGAGCGGCGTCTCCCTCGGGCCGATGCGCTCGACCGTCTCGACGAGCGTTATCGAGGCCGACGGCAGACGGCGCTCGCACTCGAGCTGGACCTGGACGTCGACGTCGTCTCCCTCCCAGTGGTCGTGCTCCCGCGTCCAGCGATGGAGGCGCACGGGGCGATCGCTGAGCCGGACGCAGGCCCAGGCGAGGGGCCCGAGAAGGATGAGCCCGACCGCCACCGGATAGAGCGGCCGCGAGCCGAAGGCCCAGGCGGCGACGTAGAGGGCGACGCCCAGCGCCAGGGCCGCCCTTCCGCGCGTGGTCATACCGGGACCGGCGTGCGCTCGAGCGCCTCGCGGACGAGGTCGGCCGCGGACAGCCCCACCGAACGCGCCTCCGGCGCGACGAGCAACCGGTGCGCGAGCACGGGCTCCGCGACCGCCTTTATGTCGTCCGGGACGAGGTACTCGCGTGCGTCGAGCAGCGCCCGGGCCTTGGCCACGCGCAGCAGCGCGATCCCCGAACGCGGGCTGGCGCCGAGGTAGAGCCGCTCGTCCGCGCGCGTGTGCCGGAGAAGGGCGACGACGTACCGGTTCAGGCTTTCCTCGACGTAGACGCCTTTCGCCGCCTCGACCACCTCGACGATCTCGGTTGCCGTGGACACGGCCTCGAGCTGGTCGAGCGGCGGCTCAGAGGTCTGCTCGGTGAGCATCTGCGCCTCCTCGGCGAGGGGCGGATAGCCGATGGACAGGCGCATCGTGAAGCGATCGAGCTGGGCCTCCGGCAGTGGATATGTGCCCTCGTACTCGATCGGGTTCTGCGTCGCCATGACCATGAAGGGGCGGGCGAGCTCGTACGTGGTTCCGTCGATCGTCACCTGGTTTTCCTGCATGCACTCGAGCAGCGCCGACTGTGTCTTCGGGGAGGCGCGGTTGATCTCGTCGACGAGCAGGAGGTTGGCGAACACTGGCCCGGGCCGGAACTCGAACTCGTTCGTCTGCTGGTTGAAGACGTTGACGCCGGTCACGTCCGACGGGAGCAGGTCCGGCGTGAACTGGATCCGCGAGAACGACGCGTCGAGCGAGCGGGCGAGGGCCTTCGCCAGCATCGTCTTCCCGACTCCGGGGAAGTCCTCGATGATCAGGTGGCCCTCGCTGAGCAGGCAGAGGACGCAGAGGCGGAGCTTCTCCGTCGGTGCGTGGACGACGCGCCCGAGGTTCTCGGCGACCGCGTGCCCCGTCTGGGCCGCCGCCTCGACCTCCGGCTTTCGCTCAGCGGCCTCGTCCATCACGCTCCTCGAGGAGCCGCGCGACCTCGTCGAGCACCGCCGACGCAATCGCGGCCTTGGGCGCCTTGTCGATCCGCCGCTCCCCCGCGCGCGTGACGAGAACGACCTCGTTGTCCGGCGAGTCGAAGCCGATGTCATCCCTGCCGATGTCGTTGAAGACGACGAGGTCGGCGGCCTTCGACTCCAGCATGCCGCGCTTCCGCTGCAGACCGGCGTCTCCGTGATCCGCGCCGAAGGCGACGAGGACCTGGCCGTTCTGGCGATGGTGGCCGAGCGATGCGAGCACGTCGTCCGTTGGTACGAGCTCGACGCTCCACGGGTTCTTGTCCTTCGGCCGCTTGGCAGACTGCGGATCCGCCGGCCGGTAATCGGCCACCGCGGCGGCCATGAGGACAGCGTCGGCACGGGCGCGAGCGGCGGTCTCACGGAGCATGTCCGCCGCGGTCGGCGTCTCGACGACGGCGACGCCCGTCGGAGCGGGGACGCTGAGGTTCGCGGCGAGCAGCGTCACGTCCGCCCCGCGGCGGCGCGCTTCCACGGCGAGCGCGACGCCCATGCGTCCGGAGGAGCGGTTGCCGACGAACCGCACCGAGTCGAGCGGCTCGCGAGTCCCACCCGCGGTCACGAGGAGGCTCCGGCCCGCCAGCGATCCGGGCGCGAGCAGCTCGCGAGCGCGGGAGGCGATCGCCGCCGGCTCGGCCATCCGGCCGACGCCGTGCTCGCCCTCGGCCAGCTCGCCTTGCTCGGGCCCGATTACCTCCACCCCACGCTCACGCAGAATCGCCACATTCGCCTGGGTCGCCGGGTGCGCCCACATGCGCGCATTCATCGCCGGGGCGACGAGCAGCGGCCCGTCGTGCGCCAGTGCGGTCTCGGTGAGGACGTTGTCAGCAAGCCCGTGCGCGAGCTTGGCCAGCGTGTTGGCGGACAGCGGTGCGACCACGACCAGCTCGGCCCGCCGCAGATGCGGGTACGTGTCGCCGTCGTCCTTCCGCCGCGCGAGTGCGTCGAAGGTCTCCCTCGTCACGAACCGCTCGGCGCCGGGCGTCAGCAGCGGAATGACCTCGTGACCGTCCTTGACGAGCAACCGCACTAGCTCGCACGCCTTGTAGGCGGCGATGCCGCCGGTCACCCCGACGATCACCCGGGCCACAGCCCTCATTCTGCCTGCACAGAGAGCCCAAGTCGAAACGGCGGGCTTATCGAAGGAGGTTTGTTCTTGTTGGGCGGAGGCGGGCTTTGCCGCCGCAGCCACAGCGCGGGAAGCGCGTCAGCAGATTAAGGAGGGGCCCGTGGGGGAACCCCGGGTTCCCCCGCGTTAACCGCGGTACTCGTACCGGATTTTGCCCTGGGCGAGCTCTTCCAGGGCCATCGTCAGGTAGTTCTTCGAGCGCGATTCCACGAGCGGGGGCGGGAAGTCGTCGAACGTGCCCTCGCCGAGCTGCTGGTGATAGTTGTTGATCTGGCGGGCCCGCTTCGCCGCGACGATCACGAGCGCGTAGCGCGTGTCGACGTGCGGCGTGAGCTCATCGATGCGTGGTTGGATCATGTCCGTGTGATGCTACCTGCGGCATCCAGCACGCCGCGGAGAATGCCCGCGACCTCGTCGACAGCGCGGTCGAGATCGTTGTTGACGACGACGTAGTCGAACTCGGACGCCTGAAGCCGCTGACGCTTCGCCAGCTCGACGCGCTCTCCGATCTCGCCGGTGCTCTCGGTCGCCCGCTCCCGGAGGCGACGCTCGAGCTCCTCGAGCGGGGCGTCGATGAAGATGGTCACCGTTCCAGGCATCGTCTCGCGGACGCGCAGCGCCCCTTCGGTCTCGAGCTCGAAGACGGGAACGCGGCCCTCGTCGCGAATCCGCTCGAGCTCGCTGCGCAGCGTGCCGTAGCGGTGGTCGGAGACGTAGTCGACGTACTCGAGGAACTCGCCTGCCTTCACGCGACGTGTGAAGTCGTCGACGGAGAGAAAGTAGTACTCGCGGCCGTCCCGCTCTCCGGGGCGGCGCGGCCGAGTGGTCGCGGACACGGCGACGCCGAGTTCCGGGATGCGCTCTGCCAGCAGGCCGATCACCGACCCCTTTCCCGCCCCGGAGGGTCCGGTGATGACGACAACAGGCTTGTGCGCCAAGTGCGAAAGCCTAATCCACCCGAATCTGCCACCGTCCCGGCCGTCCCCGGCCGGCCCTGAAAACCCGGCCCGAGCAGGCACTTCCACCGGAGTAGTCCGCGGAGCCACCCAGGCCGTACCCGGCCGCTCTCAGAGAAACCGGACAGAAAGCGGACAGTGGTGAGTAGCGTCAAGTCCGACACCCGGAAGCTGCTCCGCGAGCTCCAGGACGTCGGCCTGACACTTCACAGACGTCAGCGTGGCTGGAAGGTGTACGACGGCCGGCGGCTCGTCACGGTCGTCCACACGTCGCCCAGCGACTACGGCTGGCGCCGCAACTTCGAGATGTACCTCCGCCGCGGCGGAGTCGACCTGAAGCACCCAACGACAGGGAGGAGACCCTGATGATCGACAGCACCACCATCACGCCTGCCGCTCGGATCACGAAGCGACTGAACGAGCTCCCCGGCCTCGCCGCCTTCAACGTCGAGCACGCCGCCTGCGACCACAGGCCGGAGGCCTGGACGGTCGAGATCAACAACCTCGACCCGCTCGCGGGAGGGCTCGGCTCGCTGGGGATGCTCCTGCGGATCATCCAGAACCGCGTCCCCGACCAGGACGACATCACCGTGTTCGTGGATTGGTGCAACTGCGACGACGGCGGGCACTTGTTCTTCGCCATCCTCGGCGACACCACGGCCAGCGCCGAGGCCCTAGCCTACGCCCTCACCCACGACATCCACGGCGTGCCGTGGGCCGCGGTGGGTCAGCTCGACGAGGAGGCCGAGCAGCTCCGCCACGCGGCCATCAATCTGAACGGGAACGGCGCGAAGCCGGAGGCGGGCTGATGGCGACTACCCAGACATCCCCGCCGCCGTCATCCGCGACCTGCACCGCCTCATCGAGCTGGAGCGGGAGGCGCATCAGGTCGGCCACAGCCTCAGCGAGCGCGGCTACAGCCTCCTCCGCGACCTCGGAGACGACAGCCGCAGGCTGATGGACAAGGATGCCCGCCACAACGTCGCCCACTGGATCACCTGCGAGTCCTGCTACCGCTGGGGCTTCGAGAAGCACGGCTACCAGGCGCCGCCGTTCGAGGAGCGGATCCCGGAGAAGAAGCCCGAGGACGCCGGTGTGTAGCAGCCTCGAATCACCGCGCAGGAACGCACAGGAGCCGCCAGGATCATCTGGCGGCTCCGAGGAGGGCGAGGGGTCGTGAACTCGCGTAAGCAGCCGCCGAAAAACCGCTACTACGCCCATCTGCGCAGTCAGGCGAAGCGGCAGCGGTGGCTGGATCGCACGAGCGGCCTAGGGCCGCGCAGTCAGGGCGACAAGGCCCGCCCAGCACGCAGAGGCCTCGTTCTCGCCGAGCCTCCAGCGGCAGCTTCGCATCGACCAGCTCGCGGCCGAATACCTGACGGCCACGCCAGAGCGCCGGCGTGAGATCGAGGCCGAGCTCCAACATCTCGGGTAGATGCGTCGTCCACCGGGACGACTAGGCTTCCTGTTGTAGGTGCGGAACGGTGCTCATCACGCGACCGACCCCTGAGGGGTAAACGCCTGACTTGGACGCAGGCGGACGCGTGATCGCGGGCACGTTTTCGGAGGGCCGGTGACTGGAGACCACCGGCCCTCACTTTTCCACCGCCAGCGTAGGAGCCGGCCACAGGTGTCGTCCGGTCGTGGGCCTAATCTGGTTGGAGCACCCGAAAGCCGCCACCGGCGTCCAAGGTCTCCAGATTCCGGCCGGCCCCATAAGCACTCGATCGACCTTCCCCGCCCTGGAAGGCAGCACAAGGGACAGGAGACACCGAACCTCAGCGGCGGCGAGTCCAGTGAACGCCCTCGTCGCAGGCGGCGGCGCATCCGGTGCAAAGCGCAGCCTCGTTGAGAGCCCGAAGGTAGCCACCTGGACGCCTACCGGAACCCCAGAGGCGCGAGACCCGGCTGCAACGTTGGTGCCGGCCGCGCTACAAGCCCGTCGTTCTTGGCAGGGCGCACCGAGTCACGGACAAGTTGCGGGTGACACCGCGTTGAACTCCTGGGCGTGAACTCGACCAGCAGGAACGGTCGAGGTAGGTGTGAGTCGAGAGCGTGGCGACGTCGTGAAACCCAGACGGCGCGAACCTCACAGACGAACCTGATCCTCCTGAGAAGCTGAAAAACAAGCGACTCGGGAGGGGCAAGGTGCGTCTCCAGCGGGCTCCGAGCGTTCGCCCTCCGGCGTCGAGAGAGACGCACCCGAAGGAACCCTGAAGGAACAACGCCCCGCGCCCCTGCGAGCGGCAACGCCCTCAGCACCTTCCAGACGAAGTCCCAAGCCGGCGAAGCCGCACACCGACGCAGCGAGCACCGCGACGATCACGCCGCCTCCTACCCGAGCCGCTGGAGCTCCTGGAGAACCTCGCTCCTTGGAGCTCGTCCACAGCGGAGAACGAACCACTACCGACCCGCGGCAACCCGCCGCAAACCCTGGTCTTCAGCATTCGGCTGGAGACGGTCTTCTACGAAGAGGAGGTTCGACTTGCGATGTCCAGCACACACCCCAAGCGAATGCTCGGCCCCGATCGGGGCAACCTGTTCTACTTCGCCGACGAAGAGACGCACACCGCCATAATGGCCTACCTGGACAGGCTCGATACCGTCTACGGGCCGGCCGAAACGAACGGCCTCCTGCACGAGCTGATCGTCCAGAAGCGCATCCGCGGAGGCCTGAATCTGCTGCGGGCGATCTACAACCGCTTCCAGCACCGGGCGCCCGACGAGGCCATCCTGATCGTCGACCCACCCGGCCCGCCGACGAAGGCCGGCCTCGACATCCTCGCCGACCTCGAAGAGCTATTCGCGCCGCCGCCACCACCGCCGCCGCCGCCGAAGCCGACGGCCCGCCAGAGCGTGATCGCCGCCTGCTGTCGCCGCGGCCTCACCGACGAGCAGATCGCCCAGGTGCTCGAACGCTTCGAGGCCGACGGCACGCTCGGCGAGCTCGCCGCCATCTGAACTTCGGTAGCCGGGGCGCATCCGGGAGGGAAGGAGTGCCCAGCGCCCCGGCATCGACCACCTACCGCGAGCGCAGCCGCCGAAACCCGCCGCCGCCTACGGCGCCGGCGGCAAAAATCCAGCTCGATGCCCGACCTCTTCCGCCTCGCCGTCGACTGGCTCTGGCGCCAGCCCAAGGTCGTGATGCGCTTCCGAGGCTGGGACGCCGAGAACGGCCAGGTCGTCCTTCCGCATCCAACTCGGCAACGACGGCCCCACGATCGCACGCCAGGTCACCATCGACGTCTACCTGGACAAAGAGCTGATCGGCCAAGCCGAGCCGCCGGCCGACGTGCCGCCGAACTCGCCGTACACAGAGCTCGCCTACGTGCGGCTTCAACGGCCCGACCAGGCCGACGTCGAGCCAGGCCCACGACTCACGCTCCACGATCGCAAGCTCTGGGCGCTCGCCCGAGCCCAGAACTCCGGACGAACCGCCACCGCGATTTTCGAGCTGCCCTGACAGGTAGCCGGAAGCGGAGTGGGACGAGAAGCGAGAACGTGACGCCAATCTCTTGTCAAAACAGGCAACGAACTCTCATTAGGTGCGCGGGGACTAAGGAACAGGAAGAGAGAACGACAACACCACATCCACCCCGCTACTTCACACGCTCAACACGTCGAACACGAAATCAACTTCAGCCCCAGCAACCAGCCGGCCCGACCACGACCGCACGGGGGAAGGGGGGCAGACCCGAGGCCCAGACCAGCGGCCTGGCCTCGCCGGGGCGCAAGACGTAGCGCCGGCCGACCGTCCAACGGCAGGAAGTTACTGCACTTCGCGGAGATTGTTGAGAGCGCAAGCATCGTCCGCCTCTTCACGCTCCGCTTGCCGTCTCCCCCCTCAATCCCCTACGGCTCGAGCCGCTCGCGCCCTCCTATCCAGTCCCCGCTTGCTCGGCCCACGCCCGGGTCTTGCCGCTGATTCGTCCCGACCAGGCGAAGCGACACCGCTTGCCGAAGCGGGCGCGAATACAGGTTCTGGTCGCGGCCTCCGGCGGGATCGCCCGCCTGTGCGACCAGACCGCGATCACGCGTCCGTGCTGCACACCGACACACTTGACGTGTTTCCGGCCGAACCGACAGCGGGCTACCGCATCCCGGCCGGAGACCGTCTTGTAGTGGTAGACCCGCAGCCCAACCGGATGGACGGCGCCGACCAGCGGCGGATGCCTAACCGGAATCTGCGACCCAGCACCGGTAGTTGCGCCGACCACAGCCGCCCCTGCGACGGCGACCGCGGTCAGCGTCAGCACGAGTAGCCACCTCACGGCCATCAAAGTAGACAACCGCCGCTCTCGCCGCCCTTCCCGCTTCCTCTTCCGCGCGGGTCTGGGTTCTTCCAGGCTTCGTCTCGCGTGTAGCTCGGACGGGGGTAGGTCGGGTGGCCTATTGAACTTGAGCGGCCGTTCAACGAGGATGTGGGCCTAGGCGGCTGCCAGCGCTCGTCGTCTGAGCCCGGAGTGTCCGTGGCTTGGGGAGAGCGACTTCGTTCGGCGCGACCGGCTCCGCTTCGTTGTCAGACGACCAAGAAGGGAATGCGTATGCGCAAGTACATCTGGCTCGTGGTGGCCGCCGTGGTGGCGGTGTCGCTCTCGGTTGGAGTAGCGACCGCGACCGCCGCGAAGGGCGGCAACTCAGCAAACGCGAAGCTGTGTCAGAAGGGCGGCTGGATGAACCTCCAGGGCTCAGACGGGACGCAGTTCGCAAACCAGGACGAGTGCGTGAGCTTCGGCGCACACGGCGGGACGATCGTGCCGAAGCCGACCTGTACGGCAGGCAGCGAGGACTTCTCCGGGGATGCTGACCTCTCGCAGCCAACGACGTTCGCGGGCGGCAGCATCGACGGCCCCTATCAAGGCCAGGGGGGAATCCACGTTGAGGGAATCAGTTGGGGCGGCTTCTTCGCCGACGGCACCCACCTGGAGTTCAACGGGTTGAGTTCGGCTCCGTTCCGGCTGACGTTCACCAACGCCGTCGGCAGCGTGATGCTCGACGAGCAGGCTGATTCTTTTGACACCGGGGTCACGGTTACGTTGAAGGCGTACGACTCGGCCGACGTGCTCGTAGGCAGTGACGCCGCAATAACCGACAACAACGTGAACACCCTGTCTGTCAACTCGACGAGCAACAACATCAAGTACTTCACAATGGAATCGAGCAACGAAGGCGGCGTGGGGTTCACCAACATCGTCTGGGACTGCGCCTAAAGCAAAGGCTCTAACCACCGAAACGAGGACAGCGGCGGCGGGCTTCACGGCTCGCCGCCGCTTCTTCTCGCATCCGCCTCGCCTCGCTCACGGGTTAGGCACCTGAGCGACGGGTAGCGCGGCCCCGGTCGAGCCGAGGCGGAGCACGGAACCGAGGCAGGAAGGGCTGGTGAGGAGGGCCGGTGCCTGCGGCGTCAGCGCCGGTGCGCACGACGGTCGTGGCCGGCGTGACCGCGGCGGAGCGCGGCGGCACCGCTTCGGAGACCGCGCCGAAAGACGGCACTACAGGCAGATCATCCGCAGGCAGTACGGCCCGATGCAAAGCCTATGGCTCTGGCACGAACCACCAGGGCCATCGCAGCGGATCGCTGATGACTCCGCCGGCACCGCTCCCGCCCGAGCTCCCCGGCCTCGAGTACGGGCTGCACCGCTCTTCGCGGACGCCGTTCACGTAGCACGTTTCAGGATGGCGCGGCACCGCCGCCATCCGGATGCCGCCCGACTGCTGGAGCGCCTGTTCATCAGCCGACGTCTGCGGAGGCGCTCCCGGCGGGCAGGGAACAAGGTCACGGTCGACCAGCACGCGGTGTGCCCACGTAGAGGTCGTCGCGCTGACGACATAGCAGTACCACTCGCCGGTAGCTGGAGTCAGCCCAGCCTCACCGCCGGCCATCGTCCGCGCTTGCGCCGCGCCAGCCGTCACGAGCATCGCCGCCGCCACCAGCCCAACGATCGCAAGCCTCATCTCGCCCCCTCCCTGGTCGCCCCCGCCCCGATTCAAGCATCGCCGCCGGCTTCCTTCAACCCCTGGCGGGCCGTGTCCGTCCACCGGACTTGATATACATTTTTGTATGAAGACAGCCGAGAGCACCAACAGCGCTCTGACGATCCCGGAGGCCGCTCGCGTCCTCGGGGTCAGCTAACGGCACGTCCGCCGGCTGATCGCACAGGCGCCGCATCTTGGCGGAACGCTTCGGCCCCGTCTGGGCCGTCGACGCCGGGTCAGTCGAGGAGTACGCGAAGGAACGGGCCGCGTGACCGAGCTCGCTTGGCAGGACTTCGCAGGGCGCCTCGCCCACGCGGTCGACCAGATCGACCCACGAGCACAGCGCAAGAAGGCCGAGCAGCGCATCGCAGTCGTCGAGCGC
>Ga0075423_10000608_pt1 | contig 29356 bp, 25 predicted proteins | sample SoiMethybrSBSTD2_FD_80114 | JGI IMG/M metagenome (GOLD analysis project Ga0075423, IMG submission 80114) | Bulk soil microbial communities from a Populus tree surrounding site in Tennessee, USA - Soil MetaG P. TD hybrid SBSTD2 | ecosystem: Environmental > Terrestrial > Soil > Tree plantation...
ATTAGCCTCCCTTTCGAGAGGGTATCCCGGTCTCGAGGGTGGGTTACCCACGTGTTACTCACCCGTGCGCCACTCGAACCGCCGATGTATTGCTACACCGACGATCCTCGTACGACTTGCATGTGTTAAGTACGCCGCCAGCGTTCGCTCTGAGCCAGGATCAAACTCGCCATAAAAAGCGATGAACCTGGTTCCTCAAGCTCGAACGTGTTACTGCGAACTACGTGCAGTCACTCGGCCGAGCGCAAGGTACTCGTTAGAACGGATGGTGCTCACACCTTTTCGGTGAGCCAGTAGCATATCCAGCTTTCAAAGAACACGACGGTCAGCTTGGAAGTGACCGGGCTTACATCCGAGCGCCCCGCGTCGCCGCGAGGCAACGACTGACTATACGTATCACCATAGGGCTTGTCAAGTTCTTAGCCACTACCCTCGAGCACGACACGTTTGAAGCGGCGCTTGCCCACCTGAATGAGATACGCACCGCCCGGAATCAAGGTCTCGTCCGTGCTGGTAATGCGCCGGCGGTCGATCTCGACGGCGCCTTGCTGGATCATCCGGCGCGCCTCCGACGTGGAGAGCACGAGACCGGCCTCCTTGAGCACGAGCCACACCGGCCAGGGCGCACCTTTGGGCGGCAAACCCTTCGCGTCGGCAGCTCCGCGTGCCGGCACGTGCGCGGTCTCGATCTCGTCGGGGACATCGCGATGCTGGTGCACCCGCGCGAAGTGTTCCGCGGCCTCTGCCGCGCCGTGGTCGCCGTGATACTGCGCCGCGATGGTGCGCGCGAGAAGCTTCTTGGCCTCCATCGGATGGCCCGTGCGGAGCGCGGCGATCTCGGATTCCGGAACTCGCGTGAGCAGCTCGAAGTAGCGCCACATCATCGTGTCGGACACCGACATCAGCTTGCCGTAGATGTCTTCAGCCTTCTCGTTGATGCCGACATAGTTGCCGTAGCTCTTCGACATCTTCTGCACGCCATCGAGGCCCTCGAGCAGCGGCACCGTCAGTGCGATCTGCGGCTCCTGGCCGTGCGCGCGCTGCAGATCGCGCCCGACGAGAAGATTGAACGTTTGATCGGTGCCGCCCATCTCGACGTCGGCACCCAGCTCCACGGAGTCGTAGGCCTGCGCGATCGGATACAGAAACTCGTGCAGGCTGATCGGGCGTTCCGCGGCGTAGCGCGCCGCAAAATCTTCGCGCTGCAGCATGCGCGCCACCGTGAGACTCGCGGTCTCGCGGATGAGGTCCGCGAAGGTCAGCTTCGCGAGCCACGTCGAGTTGAACTTCACCTCCGTGCGCGACATGTCGATGACCTTGCCGAGCTGGGCGCGATACGTCTCCGCGTTCGCGAGAATCTCGTCGCGTGTGAGCGGCTTGCGCGTCTCCGAGCGCCCGGTCGGATCGCCGATCATGCCGGTGAAGTCACCGATGATCACGATGATCTGATGACCGAGGTCCTGAAAGTCCTTGAGCTTTCTCAGCACGACGGTATGGCCCAGATGCAGATCGGGTGCGGTCGGATCGAGGCCGAGCTTGACCTTCAGGGGCGTCCGGGAGCGTCGCGAGCGCTCGAGCTTCTGGGCGAGCTCGGCCTGCACGATGATGTCGGCGGCCCCTCGCCTGATGACCTGGAGCTGCTCGTCGACCGGGCGGAACTCCACGAGACTCAAGGCACCGGCGTTGTATCACACCGGTTCCGGGGGGTGCAAGGCAACGGGCGGTTTGAGACGGGGTCGCCCTTATAATGTTCGGGTGATGGCTGTAGCGATGGACCGCCCCTCGGGTCCTCCGAAGCCCCCGCTGTGGCGCCGCCGCTGGTTCCGTCGGGTACTCATCGGACTCGGCGGCCTGACCCTGCTCGGCCTCCTGGTCGTCGGCGCCGCCGCGCTCTGGGCCTTCACGATTCTCCCGCGCTCGCTCCCCTCGGTCACCGCGCTGGAGACCTTACAGCCGATCCAGGGAACCAAGATCTACGACGACAACGACGAGCCGATCACCGAGCTCCACGTCGAGCGGCGCATCCTCGTGCCGCTGGCCCAGATCCCGCAGTCGCTCCGTGACGCGATCCTGGCCACCGAGGACCGCCGGTTCTACTCGCACTGGGGGATCGATCCGGTCGGGGTGGCACGGGCGATCATCCAGAACTACCGCCGCGGGCGCATCGTCGAGGGCGGCAGCACGATCACGCAGCAACTCACCAAGGTGCTCTTTCTCACGCCTGATAAAAGCCTCGAGCGCAAGATCAAGGAGGCCGTGCTGGCCCTCGAGCTCGAGCGGCGGTACTCCAAGGACCGGATCCTCGAAATGTACTTGAACCAGGTGTATTTCGGCCACGGCTCGTACGGTGTAGAGGCCGCAGCGCGCGCCTATTTCGGCAAATCGGTCTCCGAGCTGACGGTGCGTGAATCGGCGCTGATCGCCGGCCTGCCGCGCGCGCCCACGAACTACTCGCCGTTCGATCGTCCGGAGGCGGCCAAGCGTCGGCGCGAGGTCGTGCTGCGCCGGCTGGTCGACTTCGGCTCGATCAAGGACGAGGAAGCCAAGCGTCTGGCGAAGTCCGATCTGGGCCTGATCCCGCCGGAGCGGCGTCGCACGACCGGGCAGTACTTCATCGACTTCGTCCAGCAGACGCTCGAGGCGAAGTACGGACCGGATCTGGTCCTCAAAGGCGGGCTCAACGTCTACACCACCGTGAATCCGACGATGCAGCTCACCGCCGAGCAGTCGCTCCGCGAAGGGCTGAAGGCGCTGCAGGGACGCACGGCGCAGGCGACGACCTCGGCGGCCGGGACGCGTCCCGGCGAGGCGCCCGAAGGCGCGGTCGTGACGGTCGAGCCGCAGACCGGTTACGTCAAGGCGATGGTCGGCGGGTCCGATTTCTTCCGCAGCGAGTTCAATCGCGCCGTGCAAGCCAAGCGGCAGCCCGGTTCGGCATTCAAGCCGTTCATCTACATCGCGGCCCTCGAAGCCGGGTTCACACCCGCCTCGCAGATCGAGGACTCGCCGGTGTCGTTCGCGGTCGGCAAGAACGGTCAGGTGTGGAAGCCCGAGAACTACGACCGCAAGTTTCGCGGCTCGACCACACTGCAGCAGGCGCTCGAAGAATCCGTGAACGTGGTGACCGTGAAGCTGCAGGAGCGCATCGGGCTCGCCAAGACGATCCAGGTGGCGCGGCGGCTCGGCATCAGTAGCCCGCTCGACGTCAATCTGAGCCTGGCGCTCGGCACCTCGGACGTCTCGCTGCTCGAGATGACGTCGGCCTACGGCGCGCTGGCCAACCAGGGCACCTGGATACCGCCTGTCACGATTCGCTACGTCACGGACGCCCAGGGCAAGCTCCTCGAGGAGCACGTGCCCGAAGGGCGCGAGGCGGTGGCGCCCGAGACCGCGTACGTGATCACGCAGATGCTGCGCGGCGTGGTGGAGCGCGGCACCGGCCAGGCGGCCAAGGGTCTTGGACGGCCCGTCGCGGCCAAGACCGGCACGACCAACGACTACTCGAACGCGTGGTTCGTCGGCTTCACGCCGCGCCTGGCGACCGGCGTCTGGGTCGGCTACGACCGGCCGCGCAGCCTCGGCAAGGACGAGACGGGCTCTCGCGTGGCGGTACCAATCTGGGTCACGTACATGGGCAAGGTCCTCGGCGATACCCCGAAGGAAGACTTCCAGGTGCCGGAGCACGTGGTGTCGATGCTGGTGGACGAGGACCCGTCGGGCGAGTGCCTGCGTCCCGTGCCGATGGCCTTCATCAGGGGCACCGAATCAGGGATGGCCTGTAACGGTGTCGGGCAGCCGCGCGCTCAGCTCGTATCGCCGCAGCAGACGCCGCCGCAGCCTCAAGCGCCCGGCGCGACTCCCGCGTTGCCTGCGCCGCCGATGGGAGCACCGAGTGCACCGCCGGCAGGATCGCCGGGCGCGGCGCCCATTCCTACCGCACCGCCCCCAGGCCTGCCCGCGCCGCCTCCCCTGAAGGGCCAGACGCCCTAGGCGCGCGGCGCGGGGTAGCGCGCCGACACCTCGGACCACGCCGCGCCGTCGAGCAGCTCGCGGAAAACCGCGGCCAGCTCGGCGATCGGCACCCGGATCTGCTCCATCGAGTCGCGATCGCGAATCGTCACCTTCTGGTCCCCGGTCTCGCCGCGCTCGCTGTCGCCTACCGTCTGGACGTCGACCGTCACGCAATAGGGCGTGCCGACCTCGTCCTGGCGGCGGTAGAGCCGCCCGATCGCCGCGGTGTCGTCGTAGACGACCCGCCAGCGCTTGGCCAGATCGGCGCGGATCGCGTGGGCGGTCCGCACGATGTCGTCGCGCTTTTTCAGCAGCGGGAGCACCGCGACCTTGAGCGGCGCGAGCTCCGGGTGGAACTTGAGGACGACGCGCCTTTCGCCGCGCACCTCTTCCTCGCGGTAGGCGTCGGCCATGAACGCCAGCAGCGCGCGATCGACACCGGCCGCCGGCTCGACGACGTACGGCACCACGTGCTCCTTGCGCTCCTCGTCGAAGTACGTGAGCGACTTGCCGCTCCACTTCGCGTGCTGCTTGAGATCGAAGTCGGTACGGTTGGCGATCCCCATCAGCTCGCTCCAGCCGATCGGGAACTTGTACTCGATGTCGACCGTGCGCTTGGCGTAATGCGCCAGCTCGTCCTTTTCATGCTCACGAAGCCGGAGATTCGCATCGGTGAGGCCGTAGCGCCGGAACCACGCCATGCAGTCCTCGATCCACCGGTCGTGCCAGTACTCGTCCGCCGGACGGCCGTCGACGCGATCGTTCGGATTGACGAAGAACTCGATCTCCATCTGCTCGAACTCGCGCGTCCGGAAGATGAAGTTGCCGGGTGTGATTTCGTTCCGGAACGACCGACCGGCCTGGGCGATGCCGAACGGCAGCTTGAGCCGCATCGACTGCAGCACGTTGTCGAAGTTGACGAACATCGCCTGGGCGGTCTCGGGGCGCAGATACGTGACGGCCGCGTCTTCTTCGACCGGGCCCATGAACGTCTTGAACATCAGATTGAACTGCCGCGGCTCGGTCAGCTCGCCCTTGCCGCACTGGGGGCACAGGCTCCGCCGCTGCCCGCAGTGCCCGCACGGCTCACCCGCGGGGATCGTGAACTTGTTGCCCTTGGTGGCCGGACAGTAGTGCGTCCACGGCAGCGCGTCGACGTGATCGGCGCGGAAGCGATGCTTGCATTCGCGGCAATCGACCATGGGATCGGTGAAGTGCTCGAGATGGCCGCTCGCCTTCCACACCATCGGATGCATCAGGATCGACGCGTCGATGCCGACCATGTCCGTGCGGCTCTGGACGAAGTCGCGCCACCAGACACGCTTGATGTTGTTCTTGAGCTCCACCCCGAGCGGGCCGTAGTCCCAGACCGAGCCGGTACCGCCGTAGATCTCGCTCGACTGGAAGACGAAACCCCGGCGTTTCGACAGAGAGACGAGCGTGTCCATGTTCATGAGATCACCGGGGCTCCCGGGCCCCGCGGCGGCCAGCTTCGCATCGCGCGTTCATGGTCATAGATTAGCCTTGCCGGCAACGGCGCGGCCATCCGAGATCGGTGACAGGCGATGGAGCGCTCGCTGGAACTTCGTGGAGCGTGTCGGGTGGCCGATGAGTCGAGCGACCTGCGACTCGAGAAGTGCGGCCACCTCGGCCTCGATCCGGCCCAGGGGCAGGGCAAATGCTTCGTCCCATGATACCGAGCGCAGACGCTCGAAGGCGGTGATGGTCGCGGGCGACACGGCGAGCGCGTCGCCGCCCGGTCGCCGGCAGGCTTCGCACGTCAGCCCGCCCTCGCCAATGGCCGGTCGCGGGAACGGATAGGCGCGCCCGCATTCCACGCACGCATCGAGGCGCGGCCGATGGCCGAGCGCTTCCACGCAGCGCACCCCGAAGCTGATCGCCACCCGCGCCGGCGGCCGCATACCTTCGAGCGCGCGGAGGCCGCGGACGAGCAGCGCGAACAGGGCGACGTGACGATCGCGCTCGCCGGTCAGTCTGGCCACGCACTCGACCATCCATGCCGCCTGCGCGAGCCGGTCCAGGTCCTCGCGCACGCGATCGAACGGGCGCGTGATGTCGAAATGATCGATGCGGACCAGCTCGCTGCGCCCGCTGTCGAAGAAGACCAGCTCGCCCAGCGTGCAGAGCTCGAGCGCGCTACCAAACCGCGAGCGCATCCGCCGGGCCGACTTCGCCACGCCGCGGATCTTTCCGAAATCGCGCGAATAAAACGTGACGAGGCGATCGCTCTCCCCCAGCGGGAACGATCCGATCACGACGGCGCTGGTCTTGCCGAGCATCAGGACGTCAGGAGGAATCCGAACTCGCGGAGCGCCCGCTCGTCCCGGCGCCAGTGCCGCCGTACCTCCACCGTCGACTGGAGAAACACCTTGATCCCGAAGAACGCCTCGAGGTCGCGGCGGGCGGCGGTGCCGATCTGCTTCAGCATCGCGCCACCCTTGCCGATGAGAATCCCTTTCTGCGAATCCTGCTCGACGAACACGGTCGCTCTGATATAGAGACAGACGGGGTCCTCGCGCTCCGTGAGCTCCTCCACCCGGACGGCGACCGCATACGGCACTTCCTGCCGCGTCAGATGGAAGATCTTCTCGCGGATCACCTCGGCGACGTAGAACGTCTCGGGCTGATCGCTGGTCGCGTCGGCGGGGAAGAACGGCGGATGCTCGGGGAGCTTGGCGACGATCATCTGCAAGAGCTTATCGCAGTACGTGCCGGCCAGGGCCGAGACCGGCACGAGCTCCGCGAACGGATGGCCTCGGCGCCACGTCTCGATGAGCGGCAGCATCCGGCTCTTCGGGCGCACGCGATCGGTCTTGTTCAGCACGCAGAAGACCGGCCCGGCATAGGCGCGCAGCGGCTCGAGCACGATGCGGTCCGGACCGTCCCCCGCCGACGCGTCGACCACGAGGCAGACCAGGTCGACGTCCTCGACCGCGCGATGGGCCGTCTTGAGCATGAAATCGCCGAGCTTGCCGTCGGCCGGGTAGAGGCCGGGCGTGTCGACGAAAATCACCTGGGCGCCCGTGAGGTTCTTGATCCCGGTGATGCGGTTGCGCGTCGTCTGGGGCCGCGGCGAGACGATCGCGAGCTTTTCGCCGACCAGGCGGTTCAAGAGCGTCGACTTGCCGGCGTTGGGCCGACCGATCAGCGACACGAAGCCCGCGCGGCTCGTCATCGGACCGCGATCCGCGACGGCCGCCGTGCCCGGCGATGCTTCGGCTCCGGGCGTGCCTGCCCCTGGCGCGCGCGACTCGGCGCCGTCTCCGGCGAGTCCAGCAGTCCGAGCCAGAGCCGGGCCGGCGGCCGGCGGCGGCTCGCCGACAGGATTTCCCGCTCGCGCTCGTGCATGAGCCGCGCCTCGACGGGATCGCGGTCGTCGTAGCCGACCAGGTGGAGGACGCCGTGCGTGACCAGCAGGTCGAGCTCGGTCGCCAGCGGTACGTCGAGTCGACGGGCCTGACGCCGCGCCGTCTCGGCCGAGATCACGATCTGGCCGACGAGCCGGCTGGGGGTGCCTGGCGTCTCGAGCGGATACGCCAACACGTCCGTACGGCGGCCGACGCCGCGATGCAGCCGGTTCAGGCGCTTGATCGCGGGGTCGTCGACCACGAGCACGTCGACGTCGCCGGTTCGGCGACCCACCGCGGCCAATGCGCGCTCCGCGCACCGGGCGAGCCGTGCCGGCGACACCGCCACCCGACGCTGGTCATTCGTGACCGCCGCCGACATCAGGATTGGGTCGGGGTCGACCCGCGCTCGCTCTTGCGAGCGTCGTGCGCATCGTAGGCACGGACGATCGCCGACACGAGCTGGTGCCGGACCACGTCGCCGTCGTCGAAGAAGACGAACCGGATGCCAGGAACGCCCCGGAGCACCGACTGCACCTCGATGAGCCCGGAGCCGCGCGAGGCCGGCAGGTCGACCTGGGTCACGTCGCCGGTGATCACCATCTTCGAGTTGAACCCGAGACGGGTCAGGAACATCTTCATCTGCTCGGCGGTGCTGTTCTGCGCCTCGTCGAGGATGATGAACGCGTCGTTCAGGGTGCGGCCGCGCATGTAGGCGAGCGGGGCGATCTCGATCGCGCCCTTCTCCATGAAGTTGTTGACGCGCTCGGTCTCGAGCATGTCGTAGAGCGCGTCGTAGAGCGGCCGGAGATACGGGTGGACCTTCTCGTAGAGATCGCCCGGGAGGAACCCGAGGCGCTCGCCCGCCTCGACCGCCGGCCGCGTGAGCACGATCCGCGCGACTTCGCGCTTCATCAGCGCCGCGACCGCCATGGCCACCGCCAGGAACGACTTGCCGGTTCCCGCCGGGCCGATGGCGAACACCATGTCGTGGGTGCGGATCGCGTCGACGTAGCGCTTCTGGTTGACCGACTTGGGGGCGACCCACTTCTTGCGCGAGGGCACGGCGATCGCGTCGGCGAACACGCTCTTGAGATCCGCCTGGTCGTCGTCCGAGAGCATCCGGAGCGCCGCCCGCACCTCGCCCGCCCGGAGCGGGGTGCCGGCCCGGACCAGCTCGGCCAGCTGGACCAGCGCACGCTCGGCCTTCTTCACCTGCCGCTCGTCGCCCTTCAGCATGATGTCGTGACCGCGGGCGACGATGCGGATGTCGAGCTCCGACTCCAGCGTCTTGAGGTGATCGTCGTTACGACCGAGGAGCGGGAGCAGATCGAGATCGTGGGCCAGCGAGATCCGGCGCGTGATCGCGTCAGTTTCGTTCAACTCCGGAAATCCTTCCTCGAGTCTTCACTCGGCAAATCGAGCTTGAGGTGCAGCTCCTTGAGTCGCTCGGGCGGGACCGGCGAGGGCGCGCCCATCAGGAGATCCTGAGCCTGCTGGTTCATCGGGAATGCGATCACCTCGCGGATGTTCGTCTCGCCCGCCAGCAGCATCACGATCCGGTCGATGCCGGGGGCCGAGCCGCCGTGCGGCGGCGCCCCGTACCGGAACGCGTTCAGCATGCCGGCGAACCGCGCCTCGACGTCCTCTCGCGTGTATCCGGCGATGGCGAACGCCTTGAACATGATGTCCGGCCGATGGTTGCGGATCGCGCCGCTCGAGAGCTCGACGCCGTTGCAGACGATGTCGTACTGATAGGCCTTGATCGTCAGCGGATCCGCGCGCTCCAGCGCCTCGAGCCCGCCCTGCGGCATCGAGAACGGGTTGTGGCTGAACTCGATCTTCTTGGTGTCCTCGTTCAGCTCGTACATCGGAAAATCGGTCACCCAGCAGAAGCGGAACGCGTTGGCCTCGACGAGCCCGAGCTCCTCGCCCAGACGGGCGCGCACACGGCCGGCGAGCTTCTCGGCTGCGGTCTTCTTGTCGCACACGAAGAACACGGCGTCGCCGTCGCGGGCGCCGGTCGCGGCGGCGAGCCGGCCGAGCCGGTCGCCGTCCAGGAACTTCGCGAGCGGCCCCTTGGCGCTACCGTCGCCCAGGACGACGTAGCCGAGGCCGGGCGCACCCTGATCCTTGGCCCACTGTCCGAGCTTGTCGAAAAAACTCCGCGGCTGGCGCGCCGCGCCCGTCGCCGGCACCGCGCGGACGACCGCGCCGCCCGCCACGGCGGTCGCGAACGCCGTGAACCCCGAGTCGCGGAAGATCTCGGTGGCGTCGGCGATCAGTAGCGGGTTGCGCAGGTCGGGCTTGTCCGACCCGTACTTCGTCATCGCCTCGTCGAACGGGATGCGCGGAAATGGCGCCGGCGTCACCGCGGCGCCGCCGGCGAATTCCTGGAAGACGCCGTGCAGGACCGGCTCGATCGTGGCGAAGACGTCGTCCTGGGTCACGAAGGCCATCTCGAAATCGAGCTGGTAGAACTCGCCGGGTGAGCGGTCGGCGCGCCCGTCCTCGTCGCGAAAGCACGGCGCGATCTGGAAGTACCGGTCGAACCCGGCCGTCATCAGGAGCTGCTTGAACTGCTGCGGCGCCTGCGGCAGCGCGTAGAACGAGCCGGGGTGCACGCGGCTCGGCACCAGGTAGTCGCGCGCGCCTTCCGGCGAGCTCGAGGTCAGGATCGGGGTCTGGAACTCGGTGAAGCCGGCCTCGATCATGCGCCGGCGAATCGACGCGATCACGCGGCTTCGCAGCACGATGTTGCGATGCAGCTTCTCGCGCCGCAGATCGAGGAAGCGATAGCGCAGCCGCGTCTCCTCGGGAAACTCCGCATCGTTGTTGACCTGGAGCGGCAGCGGATCGGCCCTGGACTGCACGATCAGCTCGGTCACCGTCAGCTCGACTTCGCCGGTCGGCAGCTTCGGGTTGATCGCGGCCGGCGCCCTCGGGACGACCGCGCCGCCCACCGTGATCACGCTCTCGAGTCGCAACGACTCGGCGGTCTTGAACAGCGGGCTCGAGCCGTCCAGCACGCACTGGGTGATCCCGTAGTGATCGCGGAGATCGACGAACAACAGGTTCCCGTGATCTCGCTTGCGATGGACCCAGCCCGAAAGCCGGACGGTCTGACCGACGTGTTCGCGACGGAGCTCGCCGCACGTGTGGGTCCTGAGGCTAGGCATCGGACCCGCCTCCACCGGCTCGTCGCGCCAGCGGCTTGATCTCGACGGCCGAGTCCGCGCGGAAGACGCTGTACGAGCCGAAACCCTCGCCGGCCAGATCGTCGAGCTGCTTGGCGAGATTCTTCCGCTTGAGCGTCAGCGACACCACGCGATCGCCGCTGCGCAACCGACCGGCGGATGTGACGACGTCGGTCATCGGATCGTCGCGATCGAAGAGGAACGCGATCCGCTCGCGCGGGGCTCCGCCGCCGCCGGCGCGCTCCTCGAGAATCGACACCACGCGCTCGAAGCCGATCGAGAAGCCGCAGGCCGGAACGTCGTTGCCGAGGAGGCGGCCGACCATGCGATCGTACCGGCCGCCACCGGCGATCGCGGAGGTGCCACCGCCGTACACCGCTTCGAAGATCGGGCCGGTGTAGTAGCCCATGCCCCGCACCAGGCTCGGATCGAACTCGATGCTCGTGCGGTCACCCGCCTCTCGCGCGACCGCCCGCACGATCGTGCGCAGGCCGTCCGCGGCGCCGGCGGCCGCCGGAACCGTCCGGGCCAGTCGCTCGAGCCTGTCCTCGGGCGAATCGTCTGCCGACAGGAACAGCTCGAAGAGCTTCCCGATTGCGCCCTCGTCGTAGCCGGCCTTGCGCAGCTCGCGCTCGACGCCCTCGCGTCCGATCTTGTCGAGCTTGTCGAGGATAATGAAGAACTCCCCGTGCCGAGTCGCGTCGACGCCGCAATGGCTCGCCATCGCCGAGAGCACGCGCCGGTCGTTCAGGCGGATCCGCGGCTGCTCGAGCCCGAGCGCGACCAGCGCCTGGGACGTCGCCAGGATGAGCTCGATCTCGGCGATCTCGGAGGCCACGCCGAGGATATCGATGTCGCACTGGATGAACTGCCGGAACCGTCCCTTCTGCGGGCGCTCGGCGCGCCACACCGGGCCGATCTGGATCGCCTTGAACGGATCGGGCAAGGTGGCGCGATTGTGAGCGTAGTAGCGCGCCAGCGGCACGGTGAGATCGAACCGCAGCCCCAGATCGGCGAGATCCTCTTCCCTGGTCGTCGCCGCATCGAGCTTGGCGCCGCGCTTCAACACTTTGTAGATGAGCTTCTCGTTCTCTCCGCCGCCGCTGCCCAGGAGCAGCTTCAGGTTCTCGAGGGCCGGCGTCTCGACCCGGCGAAACCCGTAGCGCTTGTACGTCGTCAGGATCGTGGCCGACGCCTGATCGCGCAGCTCCACTTCCGGCGGCAGCAGATCCTTCATGCCGCGCGGCGGCGCGGTGTCGAGCTTCACGACCATGAGCAGACCTTCGCGAGCGCGGTCTGGTGACGCGGAATCATGAGGACGGACGCGAGAGCAGGCCGACGGACGGACGCGTGCCGGGGTTACTCCGAGGTCGTCATGATGATCTGCGTCTCGCCTTCGGTGTTGCGGAGATTCGTGTAGCGAACGACCGCCGCGACGAGCGAGGGCGCCGCGCCGTCGACGGGAACCGCACCGAGCGCCATGACGGTGCCTTCGAATCCGGAGTTGACGGTCTGGAAACGGTAGCCGGCCGGGCCCTTGTAGACCACCGCCAGCCGGCCCGGAATCTGATTCTGCGGGACGACGATCTCCTCGATCCCGTCGCCGTCGAGGTCGACCGAGATCGGCATCGGCTCGGGGTAGTACACGTACGTCCGCCCGCCTCGCTCGATCTGTGACTCGACCCCCAGCTTGGTCATGCCGGTGCCGACGGGAGCCGCAGACCGAAACGCGTCTTCCGTGTCGAGCGCGACTCGCAGCCGATTGTCGGTGTCGATGTAGGCCAGGGCGCGAGCGCCCTTTCCGGGGATGTTGCTGTAGACCGCGCCGGTCGCGCGGAAGTTACTGGGCACTCGCGCGCGCCCCTCGGACACGAGCTTGCCGTTCTTGATGCTCACGCGCGTCGCGTCGCCCTGCTTGAAGAAACCGGTCTGGGCGAACGCTTGCGCCCAGAGCGTCTTCTTGACGCCGTCACCGTTGGCGTCGACGGCAATGAGGACGTCGGTCACGTCGTCGACCGCGACCACAGCCTTCTGATCCTTCGTCACGAGGATCAGCGAATTGAGCAAGATCGCCGGGATCTGGCTGTAGCGGTTCACGACGACGTGGATGGCCCCGTCGCTGGACAGCTCGGCGATCTGCACCTGGAAGACCCGCGCGCGGCTGTCGGTCTTGTAGGTCCACTCGGGCTCGAGCACGCGCTCGGGCGTGATGCGATAGAGGAACACGCGCTCGCCGTCGGTGATGACCATCCGCGCGATCCTGTCCTTCGAGCCCACCGCGACGTCCATCGACTGGACGAGGAACGGAAACTTCGCGACCTCCTTCAGCGGGATCGCCGACTCGCCGCTCGAGTAGGTGCCGGCGTCGAGCTCTCCGTAGAGCAAGCGCGCCAGGAATGAGCGCTGCTGGTTCGGCGTCTGGCTCTCGCGGCGGCCTCCGGCCGAGTAGTCGCCCTTGGCGACCGGCTTGATGGAGGCGGGCACGAAGAGCGCCGTGTTCAGACGCGCGCTGGTGCCGGGGAAGCTGAAAAGCCGAACGTCCATGTACGGCTTGTTCTGGACGCGCGAGAACGCGACGACCAGCAGGTGGTCGACCTTGAAGCGCTCGGCGGCGGCGTCGAGACCCTTGCCGGCCAGGACATCGTCGCGCTTCACGCCTTGCTGGGTCAGGTGGACCCCGATCGCGTCACCCAGGCCGATCTGAAAGCGCCCGGTCTTGTTCAGCGCGTCCATCAACTCGTGGACCGCGGCGTCGGCGAGCGAGTCCCTGACGCCCGGCTCGACGAGCGGCACGACGCTCAGCTTGATTTTCCCCGCCGAGATCCTGGCCCGATCGCCCGGCTGAACCTCACTACCCGGGTTGGCCACACCGGTCGAGTAGGCCTCGAAAACCTTTTGAACGGACAGCCGACCGAGCTGCTGCTCGGTCCGTCCCAGGACCTCACCCGTCTTTGGGTGGCGAAGCTCGCGCCCCTGTCGATAGAGGGCGAGCTCGACGCCGGCGACCAGACCGTCCCGGCTACCGAGCGACAGGGTGACCGTCCCGTTCTGGACCTCGATGACCTCACCGTCGACCTTCGGGAACAGAGCCTGGACCTGATCGACGAGCACACCGAGGGTGGGCGCGGCCGTCTGGGCTCCCGATGTCCCGGCACCCGAGAGAGCGACGAGGACACCAAGGGCGAGGATACGAGCCGCGAAAAGGCTCATGCGGGTACTGACGCCAGCATCAGCCCGAGGCTAGCCCAGGGGGTAGGGAGAGTCAAGGAATGGGGAAAAATGAACGGAGCATGGGCGATCCTGCCACCCATGCCCCGTTCCCACTGCGACGACTAGAAGGACAACCGCACGCGGGCCGACGCGTAGTAGGCGTCGTGCTGATCCCGCTTCACCGGAACGCCGTTGAGAATTTCGGTCATCTTCAGCGCCGGGCCGGCCGCCAGGTAGTAGCCGGCCAGGTCGAACGCCGTATTCGCGGCGAACCGCCAGGTGATACCGCCGTTGACTTCGGTACCGATGTAGCGGGAATCACCCTCGACCAAGCTGCGGTCCGATACGATGATCCGCGCCGTGCAGCCCGCGTTGCTCGTCGCCACCGTCAGCGCCGGGCAACCCGTGTCCGTGTCCACCTTCTCGGCCGCCCACGTCGGGGCCACCACGCCGTAGATGCTCAGTGCCGGCGTGATGCTGTACGTCGCCCGCAGCGCGAACTGCGCGCGCCCGTAGCGGTCGTAACCGATGTTGGTGTCCATGCTCTGGTTGGCGCCGCCACCACCGTTGAAGTAGTCGACGCCGAGCCCGAGAATACCCAGCCAGCCACCGCTGAAGTAGCCGGTGTCGAGGTTGAGCGGCTCATAGTACCGCTTGCTCAGCGACAGGTTGTCCCGCGCCTTGTTACCCGTGGTGTACATAGCGCGGGCTTCCAGGAGCAGCGGACCGAGCTGGAAGCTGCCGATCACGTCGAACAGCCACGCCGAGGCGTCACCCTCGACCCGGCCGATCGACCCATTCGACCGCTGAGCCTGGGTGTCGTACTTACCCCACTGGTAGGAGACCGTGGGATCGAGCCCGAACGGCCCGATGCGCAGCCGCGCGTCCAGACCCACCGTGTAGCGGTCCTCCTGGTTCGTCGAGTCGCCGGCCGGCGCGCCTCCGCCAACCGCCGCTGCGCCGGCGATGTTGCCGCCGACCGTGCGCACGTTGGCAGCTGTACGCCGCGCTGCACCCGCCGTCAGGCCGTCCGCGTGGAACCACGAGAACATCGGCTTCAGGTCCAGCCCCTTGAATGGCGTGATCTCCGGGCTGATGATGAACGCGTAGTCCTCACCGCGGCTCGTGCGCGTCGTCGCCGTCGACCGGTTACCGCCGGCCAGCTGGTCCTCGACGACCACGAACGCGAAGTGGTTCTTGATGTCCGGCGTGAACGTGGAGTAGAGATCCAACCCCGCGAAGTCGCCGTTGGCGTAGTAGATCTTGTAGTTGGCGATCGTCCCGAACGGCTGACCGCCCGCCCGCGCCACCGTCAAGAACGGAATGAACGGCAGGAGGCTGTCCTTACCCGTGAGGTCGAACTCCGTGTAGATCCACTTGATCTCGAACAGGCCCGCGACGTCGGTGTTCAGGTCTAGCGCACCGCCTGTCGCGCTCTTCGTGCCGCCGGCGAAACCACCGGGCTGCCCCGAGTTGTTACCCGGGAAGCCGCCGTCGTTCGCGCCGCCCTGACCGTACATCAGGTCCAACTCGATGCCGAGCACGGCTCTCGTCCGGCCGACCGCGAACTCGAAGTCGGGACGGAAGCGCGTCCGCGCGTACCACTCACGATCGTTGTCACGGGTGTAGTTGCCGTCGTAGAAGTTCCGGCCAGCGGTGGTCAGCTGGTCGAACGTCCCCGTGATCGTCACCTTCGGCGCGGGCGGCGGCGTCTGTGCGAACACAGCCGGCGCCAGCATCGCCAGGATGACGAAGGTGAATACAGCGGTGAGCAAACATCTCCTCATTACCGCCTCCTCAGATGTGGTGAGCAGCAATCAGCTAGTTGCCGAAACTCAACGCCGACATCACCAACAACTGCACCGACAGTAACGCCCGGGGATTTGCATCCATAGGCGCCACACTCAGAACGCCAATCGCACGCGCGCAGCCAACTGGTAGGCATCGTGGGGATCGCGGCGCGTGTGCACCCCGTTCAGCACTTCCGCGCTTCCCAATGCCGCGCCTGCGAACAGATACGAGCCCTCGAGGTCGAACGCCGTGTTCGGGGCAAACCTCCACGTGAGTCCCGTGACCGCCTCGGTGCCGATGTAGCGGGAGTCGCCCTTTACCCAGCTTTGATCGTCCACGGTCGTCCGGCTGATGGAGCCCGTGCCAAGACCTGGCTGGGCACCAGTGTCGGTATCGACCTTTTCAGCGGTCCACGTCGGGCTCGCGATGAGGTACAGAGCCAATGCGGGCGTGACGCTGTACGTGGCCCTGACAGCGAACCCGGCGCGGCCATAGCGGTCGTAGCCGATGAAGCGGGCCATGTTGGTTAGCAGCGAGCCGTTGAAGTAATCAACCCCGCTAGCATTGATCGCGCCCCAGCCGGCCCAGTAGCTACCGTCCATGGTGAGTGGCTGGTAATAGCGGATGCTTTGCGCGAGGTTGTCGCGCGCCTTGTTGCCCGGGGTATAGACACCGCGCGCTTCGAGCAGCAACGGACCCAGTTGGTAGGATGCGGTGAGGTCGACGATCCAGGAGCTTATGTCGGCCTCGACGCGCCCGACCGTACCGTTCGTCCTCACCGCCTGGTGGTCAGCTGTGCCCCACTGGTACATGAACGATGGATCGAAGCCGAAGGGGCCCAAGCGCCAGCGCATGTCGACGCCGATCGTGTGGCGCTCCTCCTGGTTGGTCGAGTCGCCCGCCGAGGCGCCGCCGCCGAGCGACGCCGCCGCGTTGATCGCGCCGCCCCCGACGAACGCCCGATTGATCACGCTGTGTCTCGCGGTGCCGGACGTCGCGCCATCGGCGTGGAAATACGAATACAGCGGCTTGATGTCGAGCCCCTTGAACGGCGTGATCTCCGGGCTCACGATAATCGCCCAGTCCTCGCCGCGGCTCGTGCGCGTCGTCGCCGTCGAGCGGTTACCACCCGCGAGCTGGTCCTCGACAATGACGTACGCGAGCTTGGCGGCGACCTGAGGCGAAAACGTCGTGATTGTCGACAATCCGGCGAAATCGCCGGTGGCGTAGATGGTTTTGTAGTTGGCCAGGGTGCTAAAGGGCTGGCCGCCGGCGCGCGCCATCGTCTCGACCGGAATGAACGGCAGCAGACTGTCCTTCCCGGTCAGCGGAAACTCGGTGTAGATCCACTTGATCTCGAGCATGCCGCCGACGTCGGTGTTGAGGTCGAGGCAGCCGTTCGAGTTGTTCTTGCAACCGCTGTTCGAGTTGGCGGTGTTTCCGCCTGCGACGTTCAACACGCCGCCCGCCGTCCCGGTGTTGTTGCCGGGGAATCCACCGTCGTTGGGTCCGCCTTGACCGTACTGCAGGTCGATCTCGATGCCGAGCACAGCCTTGACCCGCCCGACCGCGAACTCGAAGTCGGGGCGGAACCGGGTCCGGGCGTACCACTCCCGGTCGTTGTCGCGAGACAGGTTTCCGTCGTAGAAGTTCCTGCCCGCCGACGTCACCTGGTCGAACAGCCCAGTGATCGTGACTTTTGGCGTCGGAGCCTGAGCGAAGACGGCGGGAGCGACGACCATGAAAAGCAACTGAGCGAGAAAAGCGGGAGCGAGGATCCTTTTCATCTCGATCTCCCCGAAGCCGGGCGGCACTGCCCTGAAAGTTCTCGCGTGTGGGCCGTCACTGCTGTCAAGTGTGCATGCCAAAACCCTGCACACCGCGCAATTTTTACTGTATTGGCAGTTGTATCGTCAATAAAAAACGACGCCTGAAGAAACAACTACTTATTGATTCTAGGCGGGAGCTAGCTACCTTCCCCTAGTGCCTTGAGCCGGTCGAGGGCGGCCCGGCCGACCGGGGAATCGGGACCGAGTTGGCGGGCTTGTCGGAAGGCGGCCTTCGCTTCGTCACGCCGATTCTCGGCGACGAACACGAGACCTAGGTTGTAGTACGCGGTCTGCATCTTCGGATCGAGGCTGATCGCGAACCGCAGCGTCTGTTCGGCTTCTCGGTATTGCTTCAGATGATAGAGAGCCAGGCCGAGGTTCTGGTTCGCGGTCTCGGGTATCGACAACGTCGGCAGCTCGAGCGCCTTGCGATAGCTGACGACGGCCTCGTCCCAGCGTCGAGACTCGGCCAGCGCGGTACCCAGATGGAAGTGAGCGTCCGCGTACATGGGGTTGAGCTCGATCGCCTTCTTGAAGTGCTCTAGCGCCATGTCGGGGCGTCCGAGCTCGAGCAGCACGACGCCGAGCGTGTCCCGGTAGATCGGGTTAGTCGGGTTGACGTTGATCGCCTCCTGGAGGGACGCGAGCGCGCCGGCCGGCTGCTTGTCGTTGAGATAGCTGAGGGCACGATCGTACGCCGCGCGCGCCTGAAGCTTCTGAACCTCGGCCTGTTTCTCGGCCTGTTTCGTGTTGCTACATCCGGCGATCAGGATGAGTGCGATCAGAGTCAGACAAAGCCCGTGTCTTCTTGACACGCTCAATCCTCCCCATGTAGCCTCAAAAGGATGCCTACCTACGAATATGAATGCCTCAAGTGCAAGCGCGTCTTCGAAATTCGCCAGCGGATCTCCGAACCCGCGCTGAAAGTGTGCGACGTTTGCGGCGGTGAAGTGCGCCGCCTCCTCTCGGCCGCCCCGTTCATCTTGAAGGGGGAGGGCTGGTACGTCACCGACTATCCATCGGAGTCTCGCAAACAAGCGCTCCAATCGGAAAAATCGTCGTCGGAGAAGCCCTCGTCCTCGGAGAAGCCAGCGGACAAGCCGGCCGACAAGCCGGCCGCCAAGAGCAGCGACGGCACTACGACCGCCTCCGCGCCCGCCGCACCACCGGCGAAGAGCGACTGACGACGACGGGCGTGCCGCGTCGGGCCCTGAGCGTGCGGGCCGCGCTACCGGCATTGACCGCGATTTCCAGTCGATTGGTCGAGCCAACCAGAGCTCCGGGGTCCCCGCGCCCCAATTCACCGTAGGTCCGAACCAGCGGCAGCGTCCTGCCCGCGACACGCACGGCGATTTCGGAGCCGAGCGGGGCAAGCGCTTCGGCGTGGATCGACGTCACCAGATTGCCGAAGCGGTCGATGTGGACGACGGCGCCCCCCACCCTCCCGGCGCCGACACGAACCTCGGGCCACGAGAGACGTACCGGATCGGTAACGGGCGGTCCCAATCGCGCTGGCTCGAGGCCTCGCGCCAGATGCGCCGCGGCCGGCGCGAAGATGTCGCGCCCGTGAAACGTGGGGCTCACGAGAGCGCCGCGGAATTCCGCGGCCGTGAGCTCGAAGGCCCGCCAGCGACGATCGGCGAAAAACGACGTGAAGAGCCCGTTGTCCGGGCCCACGAACAACTGGTCGCGCGCGGCGACCGCGAGCCCGCGGCGCGCGGTGCCGACACCCGGGTCGACCACGGCCACGTGGACCGTCGCCGCCGGAAACCGCGGCGCCGCGGCCTCGAGCGCCAGAGCACCCCCGAGGATGTCCTGGGGCTCGATCTCGTGCGTGATGTCGACGACGTGAACATCGCGGGTGATCGACAGGATCGCGGCCTTCATTTCGGCCACGTAGGTGTCCCGCGTGCCGAAGTCGGTCGTCAGCGTGATGACCGCCGGGTCAACGATCGCGATCCACCACGAAGTCCGCGACCAGCGCCAGGGTTTCTCGCTCGTCCGAGGGCACGAAACCCGCGAGCGCGGCCTTGGCCGAGCGCGCGTACTCGTGCGCCTGGGCCATGGCGTACTCCACGCCCTCGTGCTCCAGGACGTAGCGCCGGATCTCGTCGATCTCGTCGGCGCCGAGCGCGTGGCGCTTGAGGAGACCCATCACGCGCTCGGACTGGGTGGGCGTGGCCCGGGCCAGCATCGCGATCAGCGGCAGGGTCCGCTTGCCCTCGCGAAGATCGGCACCGATCGCCTTGCCGAGACGATCCTGATTCGCCACGAAGTCGAGCGAGTCGTCTGAGATCTGGAAGGCCACGCCGATGTCCATGCCGTACTGGGTGAGCGCGTCGATCTGCGAGGCCGGCAGCCCGCCGAGCAGCGCGCCGATCCGGCAGCACGCCGAGATGAACGACGCGGTCTTCTGCGTGATGATCCTCAGATAGTCGGCCTCGATGGTGACGCCGCTGCGCTTGAGCTGCAGCTGGAAGACCTCGGCCTCCGTCATGGACACCGTCGCGCGCGCGAGGGTCTCCATCACCGCCCGGTCGTTGTCCCGTACGAGCATCGCGAAGGACTTCGCATAGAGGTGATCGCCGACCAGGACGGACGCGTCGTCGCCCCACTGCGCGTTGGCCGACGGCCGCCCGCGCCGGAGGGGCGCCTGGTCGACGACGTCGTCGTGGATGAGCGTCGCGGTGTGGAGCATCTCGACCACGCAGGCCAGGCGCACGCTACGGGGACCGGCGTACCCGGCCAGGCGCGCCGCCAGCAAGAGCAGCATCGGCCGCAGCCGCTTGCCCCCCGCGCCGGCGATGTAGCCGCCCATCTCCTGGATCAGCGGGACCGGCGAGTCGAGCTCGCGGCGGATCTCGGCCTCGACCCGCTCGAGATCGGCGCCGACGAGACCGGCGACGCGCTCCTTCAGGACCCGCTCGAGGGTGGGCGTGGCCACGCGAGCGGCTACTTCGGGACGACGCGATCCTTGACCTGGATCCGCGCGCCCGGGGCCACCGTCTGAACGTCGGCGACCGAGAATCGCTCGCGCATCTCGGTGACACGCGCCGTACCGACTTCCTCGTCGAGCTCTCCCAGCACCTCGCCCGTCACGGGATGCACGAGCGGAATCGCGTCCCGGCGCAGGCTCACGAGCGTTCCGGTCCGGATCCCGTCGGCCGCGGTCAGGTCGATGACGATCCGGGTCGTGTCCACATACACGACGAACCCCCTCTTCAGCCCCTCCGGCGCCCTGCCGTTGGTCGGGGCGGCGGGCGTGGCGGCGGCGCCGCGGGGGGCGGCCGGGGGCGCCTGCGTCGACACGGCCGGCGCCGTCTGGGTCGGCATGCCCTGACGCGGGCTGATCTTTCCGCCGCCCGGCGGCGCGCCGTACCGGGCGACGATTTCCGGAGGCGCGATGATCGATCCCTTGCCGAACACGACGGTGCCCAGGGTCACCGGCGTCTTGTCTTCCTCGACCCACACGTATTCAGGCTCGCTCGGCACGTCGCCGAACCTGGGATTCTTGATCAGGAGCCACCTGGTCTCGGCAGACTTGATCGTGACGGAAGGGTCACCGGCATTGGGGACACCGATGACTTGCTTCGCCGTCGAGCAGCCGAACGCCGTGACGGCGACGACGACGAGAAACGCGAGACGACGTCGCACGGTCATGGTGCCGGCCATACCATATCAGGATCGGTGCGGCAAAACATCAGTCTTCGCTGGCCGGTTCCCACGGAAACCGCTGCTCCTCCGCCGCCGCGGGCGGCAGGAGGGGCGCACGACGTGAGAAGAGCGCGGTTCCGGTCACGGCCGAGATCCACGTCGTGTCGAGATAGATGATGCCGCGACGCTCGATCAGGACCGGGACAAGCCAGCCCGCCACCTCGAACTTCTTCGAGACGCGCACGGCGCGCTCTGGCAGGGCAAGGATCTCCTGCACGTGCGCGCCGCCGCTGGCGAAGAGGTCGCTCACCGCGAGCGGATCGGCCACCTGGAAGCGCTTGGAGCCCTCGAGCGCCACCGCCAGGAGATACGGCACACGGCGCAGGTCCGGCTTCGCTTTGGATTCGGTCAGATCCAGGACCGGCGTGACCGCGACCTTGATGCGCCCTCGGGTGATCCTGACGCCGTCGTCGGGCTGCGGCCCGGGCTTCCCCTCGATGGGGACGAACAGCGCCTCGGAGAAGCGCGGCTGCACGGTACGGACCTGGGCGAAGCCGAGCACCTCTTCGTAGCGGCCCAGGACTTTGCGCGTGATCGGGTGGTGGAACTCGTCGCCCTTGCGGAAGATCGTGAACTCCTGACCGACCTGGGCGCCCCCGCTCTCACCGATGTCCAGATACAGCGTGCCGCCGTCTTCGCCGATCACGAACCCCTCGAGCGGACTGAATGCCTTGCCGAACTCGTCGACCATCAGCGCGAAGGTCGCGCCGATCCGGTCGGCGGTTCCGGCGGCGGCGCTGCCGGCACTCGCGAGCGCACCCAGCAGGAGGAGGCCGCCGATCGCCCAGGACCGCATGCTCAGAAGGTAACCGATGGCCTGTGAATACCGAACACTCCTCGCAGCCGGTCGCAGATCTCGCCGAGCGTGACGCCGGCCTCGACGGCCGAGATCAGGAGCGGCAGCAGGTTGTCGCGGCCCCGCGCCGCGGCCTCGAGCGTGTCGAGCGCCCGCGCGGTGGCGTCGCGATCACGGCCGGCGCGCGCGCGGGCGACCCGCTCGGCCAGGGCGGCGCCGACGGCGGCGTCGACCTGGAAGAGGTTGGCCGGCGGCAGGTCGTCCGTCACGTACTCGTTGACGCCGACGACGATGCGCGAGTGGTCCTCGACCTCCTTCTGGTAGCGGTAGGCGGCATCCTGGATCTCCCGCTGCATGAACGGAATCGCCGCGACCGCGCCGCCGAGCTCGTCGATCTTCGTGATGTAGACGCGCGCCGCCTCCTCGATGTCGTCGGTCAGCCGCTCGAGGGCGAAGGCACCGCCGAACGCGTCGGCCACGTCGGCCACGCCGGATTCGTGGGCGAGCACCTGCTGGGTCCGCAGCGCGATCCGCACCGCGCGCTCGGTCGGCAGCGCGAGCGCCTCGTCCATCGAGTTGGTGTGCAGCGACTGGCAGCCGCCCAGCACCGCGGCGAGCGCCTGGACCGTCACCCGCACGATGTTGTTCTCGGGCTGCTGCGCGGTCAGCATGCTCCCGGCCGTCTGGGCGTGGAACCGGAGCGCCAGGGACCGCGGGTCTCGCGCCGAGAACCGCTCGCGCATGATCCGCGCCCATAGACGGCGCGCGGCCCGGAACTTCGCGATCTCCTCGAGCAGATCGTTGTGCGCGTTGAAGAAGAACGAGAGCTGCGGGGCGAAGACGTCGACGCCGAGCCCGGCCTCGACCGCCGCCTGCACGTACGCGATGCCGTTGGCCAGGGTGAACGCCACCTCCTGCACCGCGGTGCACCCGGCCTCGCGCATGTGATAGCCGGAGATCGAGATCGTGTTCCAGCGCGGTACCCGATCCTTGCAGTAGGCGAAGGTGTCGGTGATCAGCCGCATCGACGGCACCGGCGGGAAGATGTAGGTCCCGCGCGCGATGTACTCCTTGAGGATGTCGTTCTGCACGGTCCCGCTGAGCTTCTCGGCCGCGACGCCCTGCCGGCGCGCGGTCGCGACGTAGAGCGCCAGCAAGATCGACGCGGTGGCGTTGATCGTCATCGACGTCGACACGCGGTCGAGCGGAATGCCTTCGAAGAGGTCCTGCATGTCCTCGAGCGACGCGATCGACACGCCCACCTTGCCGGTCTCGCCGCGCGCCATCGGCGCGTCGGGGTCGTAGCCCATCTGCGTCGGCAGATCGAAGGCCACCGAGAGTCCGGTCTGGCCCTGCTCGAGCAGGAACCGGTAGCGCTTGTTGGTCTCGACCGCGGAGCCGAAGCCGGCGTACTGTCGCATCGTCCAGAGGCGCTTGCGATGCATTTCCGGATGCACGCCGCGGGTGAACGGAAACTCGCCGGGCATGCCGAGCTGCGCAGCGAGACGCTCGGCGGGAGCGTCCTCGGGCCCGTAGACGGGCTTCAGCGGCTCACCCCACGACGTCTTGAACTCCTTGGGCCTGTCCATCACAGGGGGAGATTACCGTGCTTCTTGGGTGGATTGCTGTCGCGCTTGGTCCGCAGGAGCTCGAGCATCTCGCACAGCCGCGCGCGCGTCTCTCTGGGCTCGATGACCTCGTCGATGTAGCCGTGCTCGGCGGCGACGTACGGCGTCGCGAGCATCTCGCGGTATTCGCGCGCCTTCTCGGCCTTGAAGCTCGCCGGATCGCCCGCCTGGTCTGCCTCGCGCTTGTAGAGGATGTTCACGGCGCCCTCGGGGCCCATGACCGCGATCTCGGCCGTGGGATACGCGAAGTTCGCGTCGCCACGGATGTGCTTGGAGGACATGACGCAATACGCGCCGCCGTACGCCTTGCGCGTGATCACGGTGAGCTTCGGCACCGTCGCCTCGCAGAACGCGTAGAGGAGCTTCGCGCCGTGCTTGATGATGCCGCCGAACTCCTGGGTCGTCCCGGGCAGAAAGCCGGGGACGTCCTCGAACGTCACCAGCGGAATGTTGAAGCAGTCGCAGAAGCGGACGAACCGCGCGCCCTTCAGCGAGGCATTGATGTCGAGGCAGCCGGCCAGATGCGCGGGTTGATTGGCAACGATCCCCACCGGCCGGCCGCCCAGCCGCCCGAAGCCGACGACGAGGTTCGGCGCGAACCCCTGGTGCACCTCGAAGAAGTAGTGCTCGTCGAGCACGGTGCGGATGATGTCCAGCATGTCGTAGGGCTTGTTCGGCTGGTCCGGCACGATCGACTGCAGGCTTTCGTCGCGCCGGTCGACGGGATCGCCGGTCAGTCGGCGCGGCGGCTCCTCGAGATTGTTCTGCGGCAGGAACGACATCAGCTCGCGGATCAGGGCCAGGCACTCTTCCTCGCTGTCGGCGGCGAAGTGGGCGACGCCGGAGGTGGTTGCGTGCGTGCGCGCGCCGCCGAGATCTTCCGCCGAGACCGCCTCGTGGGTCACCGCGCGGATCACGTCCGGGCCGGTGACGAACATGTAGGAGGTGTTCTTCACCATCAGGATGAAATCGGTGAGCGCCGGCGAGTAGACGGCGCCGCCCGCGCACGGGCCCATGATCGCCGAGATCTGCGGAACCACGCCCGAGGCGAGCGTGTTACGCAAAAACACGTCGGCGTATCCGGCGAGCGAAACCACGCCCTCCTGGATACGCGCGCCACCCGAGTCGTTCAGCCCGATGATCGGCGCGCCGGTCTTCACGGCCAGGTCCATGATCTTGCAGATCTTGCGCGCGTGAGCCTCGGAGAGCGAGCCGCCGAACACGGTGAAGTCCTGCGCGAACACGAACACGGGACGGCCGTGGATACGGCCCGAGCCGGTGACGACGCCGTCACCCGGCGTGCGCTGCGCGGCCATGTCGAAGTCGTGGCTCTGGTGCACCACGAGCCTGTCGATCTCCGAGAACGAGCCGGCGTCGAGCAGAATCTCGAGCCGCTCGCGCGCGGTCTTCTTGCCGGCCTTGTGCTGGCGACGAACTCGCTCCTCGCCGCCGGCCTGCTCGGCCTCCGCGTGGCGACGATGAAGCTCGTCGAAGCGATCCTGGTGCGACATCAAGGTCCTAGTTTCATTGACTTTCGGTCGATTTTCCACCAATAATTCAGCCCCATGCCATTCTGGGTCCAGATGCTCCTCTCCATGGCGGCCTTCGCGCTGCTCCTGGCGCTCGTCGCCGCGGTCTGGGCATTGAGAGCGGTGGCGCAACGGGCTGAGGCCGTGCTGGCCATCGTCGAGCAGGAGCTCCGACCGTTGATCGGCCAGGCACTGGCGCTCACCGAGGACGTGCGGGGGCTCACGCGTGAGGCGGGGCGCGAGCTCGAGCGCGTCGGGGCCGTCACGGACCGGGTCGAGGACGTAGCAACCGGAGTCGGTCGGATCGTCATGACGCTCGGCAGCCTGACCCGCGCCGGTCAGATCGTCGGCGTGGCGGCGGGCGTGAAGAAGGGAATCGACGTATTCGTCCATCGACTCAGGCATCAAGGAGATCACCATGAGCAATGATCGCGACGCAGGGGGTTACATGGGCTGGTTCCTGCTCGGCGCCGTGCTCGGTGCCGGGGTCGCGCTGCTGATGACGCCGAAGACCGGCGCCCAGGCGCGCGAGCTCCTGGCCGAGCGCGGAGGAGACGTGGCGCGCCGGGCCCAGGAGTTCGCCAACGACGCGCAGGGCCGCGCCGGGGAGTGGCTCGACAAGAGCCGCGAGATCTTCGAGGAGCAGACGCAGCGGCTCATGAGCGCGTTCGAAGCCGGTCGCGACGCCATGCGCGAGGAGATTCGCCGAGGATCCAGCGAGTCGCGTGGCTGAGATCGAGGTACCCAACCCGGACGAAATTCGCGAGCGCGGCGAGACAGCATTCGGCCGTCGCGCCGCGCTCACGACTGCCATCTACGCGATCGTGCTGTCGATCGCCGCGCTTGGTGGCAACAACACGGTCAAGGAGATGCTGCTCGCCCAGCAGCAGTCCTCGGATCAGTGGGCGTTCTACCAGGCCAAGGTGATTCGCGAGCACCAGTACCGCGGCCAGAAACTGGTGCTCGAGATGCAACTGACCGAGCCCTCGGCCCTCAAGGGTGCAGAGCGCGCCAAAGTCGAGGCGCTCGCCGCCAAGTTCGCTGAGGAGGAGAAGCGCTACAACGCCGAGAAGAAGGAGATCGAGGCCGAGGCCAAGAAGCTCGAGGCCGCGCGCGACCACCGTCGCGAGCGCCATCCGTATTTCGAGTTCGGTGAAGTGCTGCTGCAGATCGCGATTGTCAGTGCGTCGGTGGCCATTCTCTCCGCCTCACGCCAGATGTTCTGGTTCTCGCTGTGCCTGGCCGTTGTCGGGGCGGCGCTCACCGTCAACGGGTACGTCCCGCTCTTCACGCTGCCCTTCCTGCACCATCACTGATCGATCGCGGTCGGCGAGTGGAGTCCGGCGTCAGTGAGCGCCCGGCGTGTCGCCGGCGCTGCTGGTCGCGCGCGGAATCACGCTGATCCCGCCGTTTTCCTCCAAGATCGCGACCCGCACCTGCGCGACTTCGTCCACGCCGCTGCGGCGAAGCGCGGCGTTCAGGTCGTCGAGGGTGACACGCTCGCTGGCGAGGTTGTCATAGAGGATGCGTCCGTTGTGCACCAGCAAGGTGGGCTGCGCCTCCAGGAGCCGCCGGGCGCGCTGGGACCGGAACGTGATCTCGACGACGAGATAGTTGGCGAGAAAGATGACGGCCGCCCCGATGAGGCCGCCGCCGAGTGAGTTGTCCGGCCCGATGATCGCGTTCTGAACGACGTTCGAAATGATCAGCAGGACAACCAGATCGAACGGCGTGAGCTGTCCGACCTGTCGCTTGCCCAGCACGCGAAACGCCAGCAGTAGGAACAGGTAGACGATGAGGGATCTGAGCACCTTCTCCCAGACCGGAACCTCGGGTAGCCAGATGCTCGGCATCGACTCCTAGATGTGAATCGCCTGGCCGAGCGCGGCCAGGGTGGCCTCCAGGGCGGCCTCCGACAGGGTGGGATGGGCGTGGATCGTGTGGATGATCTCCTCGAGCGTCGCCTCGAGCGTGCGGCCCACCGCGAACTCGTGGATGATCTCGGTCGCCTCGGGGCCGATGATGTGGACGCCGAGGATCTCCCCCGTCGCCTTGTCAGCGATCACCTTGATGAAGCCCTCGGTGTCGCCGAGCGCGACCGCCTTGCCGTTGGCGGTAAACGGGAAGCGCCCGATCGATACGTCGCGCCCGGCCTCGCGGGCGCGGGCTTCCGTCGAGCCGATCGAGGCGATCTGCGGGTGGCAGTACGTGCACGAGGGCACGTTGCCGTAGTCGACCGGCCTCGGGCTCTTTCCGGCGATCGCCTCGGCGGCGACGACGCCCTCGGCCATGGCCTTGTGCGCCAGCAGGGGGGCGCCGGCCATGTCGCCGATCGCGTAGAGGCCCTTCACGGACGTCTCCATGGTCGGCGAGACCTTGACGAAGCCGCGCTCAAGCTGGACGCCGATGCCCTCGAGCCCGAGGCCGGTCACCTTCGCCGCGCGACCGACGGCCATCAGCACCTGCTCGACCTCGAGCTTCTCGCCGCCGAGATCGAGCACGGCGCCCGGTCCGCCGGGCTTCACCGAGGCCACCTTGGCGCCGGTCTTGACCGTGATGCCGTGGCGTGTGAACGTGCGCGTGAGCTCCTTCGACACGTCCTCGTCCTCGATCGGCACGATCCGCGGCAGCGCCTCGAGCAGGGTGACCTGGACGCCGTACGAGGCGAACACGTCGGCAAACTCGACACCGACCGCGCCGGCGCCGATGATCGCAATCGACTTGGGGTGCCGCTCGTTGCGCACGGCACCGTTCGAGGAAATCACGATCTTCTCGTCGATGGTGACACCCGGTAGCGACTTCGGCTCCGAGCCCGTGCCCAGAATGACCGCGCGCGCCTCGAGCGTCTCGGTTCCGCCCGGGCCCTTCACCTCGACGACGTTCTTGCTCTTGAGCGAGCCGCGCCCCGGGAACAGGGTGATCTTGTTCTTCCGGAAGAGGAACTCGACGCCCTTGGCCATCCGATCGGCGACCCGCCGGCTCCGCTGCACCGCCTCGGGATAGCTCGCCTCGAAGCCGGTGAGCCGAATGCCGAAGTCCGCGGCGCGGCCCATGAGGTTGACGACCTCGGCATTGCGGAGCAGCGCCTTGGTGGGAATGCAGCCCCAGTTGAGGCACACGCCGCCGGGACGATCGTCCTCGACGGTGGCGACCGAGAGCCCGAGCTGCGCGCACCGGATCGCCGCGACGTAGCCGCCGGGGCCGGTGCCGACAACCACCACGTCGTACTTGTGAGTCGCCATCGCGCTAGACGAGCAGCCGCAGCGGCTCTTCGAGCAAACGCTTGACGTCCTGGAGGAACCGGGCGCCCATGGCGCCGTCCATCACGCGGTGATCGCACGAGATCGTCAGCATCATCCGCCGCCCGACGCCGAGCCCCGCGTCGTCGACGACGGGAACTCGGCGCACCGAGCCCACCGCCAGGATCGCGCCCTCGGGCGGGTTGATGATCGCGGAGAACTCGGTGACGTCGAACATGCCGAGGTTGGAGATGGAGAAGGTAGCGCCGGACAGCTCCTGCGCGCGAAGCTTGCGGTTGCGCGCGCGCTCGACCAAATCGCGCGCCTCGACGGCGATCTGGGCCAGCGGCTTGGCGTGGCAGTCGCGCAGCACAGGCGTGATGAGCCCCTCGTCGAGGGCGACCGCGATGCCGATGTGCGCCCGGTGATAGACGCGGATCGCGTCACCCTGCAGCGAGGCATTCACCCCGGGATGCTTCAGGAGCGCCAGCGCGCACGCGCGGATCACGCAATCGTTGACGGAGATTTTCGGCTGCCCCTCGAGCGCGTTGAGCTGCTCTCGAAGCTCCCACGCATGGTCCATCGCGACTTCGCTCGACACGTAGAAGTGAGGCACCGGCGCCTTGGAGAGCGGCATCCGGCGCGCGATCGCCGCCCGCATCTGCGAGAGCGGCACGTCCTCGAACTCCGCCCCCGCGACCGCCGGTATTGCGGCGGCGACTGCAGCAGCGCCACTCGCGGCGCCCGACCCCGCCGCCTCGACATCACGCCTGATGATGCGCCCCCCAGGCCCCGACCCCTGAATGAGCCTCAGATCCACCCCCGTCTGCGCCGCAATCTTCTTCGCCAGCGGCGAAGCCTTCACCCGTCCCCCCTGCCCCAAGCCAGCAGGCACGGCGGCAGGCGCACTAACGACCGCGGCCGGCCGAGCAGCCGCGGCCACCGGCGCCGCAGCCGGCGCCGCCGGAACCGGGCGAGCGGCCGGCGCCACCGAAGCGCCAGCGGGGACAACCGGAGCCGGGCGAGAGGACGGAGCGGCCGCCG
>Ga0075423_10000609_pt1 | contig 29321 bp, 26 predicted proteins | sample SoiMethybrSBSTD2_FD_80114 | JGI IMG/M metagenome (GOLD analysis project Ga0075423, IMG submission 80114) | Bulk soil microbial communities from a Populus tree surrounding site in Tennessee, USA - Soil MetaG P. TD hybrid SBSTD2 | ecosystem: Environmental > Terrestrial > Soil > Tree plantation...
CGACGCCGCGGAACATGGCGATGCTCGTTTCACCGACCGGCGAGGTCGTCAAGTACGCGAAGATCCATCCGTTCTCGTTCGCCGGTGAGGACAAGGTCTACACGGCCGGCGACCGAGTGGTGACAGCGGAAGTCGAGGGCGTCCGCGTCACCCCGCTCGTCTGTTACGACCTTCGCTTTCCGGAGCCGTTCCGCACGGCGGCGGCCGAGACGGATCTCTTCGTCGTGGTGGCGAACTGGCCGGAGCTGCGGCGCGAGCACTGGAGGACGCTCTTGCGCGCGAGGGCGATCGAAAATCAGGCGTACGTCGTCGGCGTGAATCGAGCCGGCGAGGGGGACGGCCTCCGGTATTCCGGGGACTCCGCCGCGATTGCGCCGCTCGGCGAGACGCTCGCGGAGGCGGGCGAGCACGAGCAGGTGCTGTTTGCCGACGTGGACCCCGCCGTGGTGACGAAGCTGCGAGCCCGGTTCCCGGCGTTGTCCGACCGCCGCCCCTCCGCCTACCACCGGTAGAGAAGGTCACGTCTCCACCACTTGCCACATCGGGGTCAGGTCTCCGACTTTCTCGTATTCCCTTCGTCCCTCGACTGGAGATCGGATAGCAGTTTCTCGACCCGTCTCCGCAGATACATCCGGCGCTTCCGGCCCATCTCGACCATGATGTTCCCGACGCGCCCCCTCTTGATCCCGAAGGCGTCTCCGACCTCGCGCGCCGACTTGCCGGACAGCCTGCGCGACAGGTAGATCGCCGCGAGCTTCGCGTCTCCGGCTTCCCGCCCGGTGAGCTCCTCGGGTTGGATACCCCATTCTTCGGAGACGAGCCTCAGGATCTCCTCGATTTCGACAGCAAGGGGCTTGCGATGGGCGACCGGGACCTCCGGACTCCGCGGACGTTGCTTTGCGTAATTCGACATCTCCGCGAGAAAGCGACGGTCGCCGAGGTAGATCTGGCGGCGGACGCCCTCGAGGGGCGAGCCGGGTCGGCCCGCGCCTTCGGCGACGAACCGGACGTACGCGCCCGTCGCGCCGGAACCGAAGCTGGAGAACAATGCGAGAGTTGAACCGACTTCGAGCCATGGAGGGTACGCGACCGTCCCAGACGTTGCTCGGTAGTTGCTCCACGGCCAATCCTGAGGGCGTCGGACGATTCCCGCCCGAACGGGATTCAGCACGATGTATCGATGGAGCTCGAGTAAGTGCGCCTGCTTCTGTACGACGATCGCCTTGAAGCGCCCCTCGAACACGTGACCGGCGCGCTCGTGCCGTTTGTTGAAGTGCTGTGAATACCGGGCATTGAGGGAGTGCATCCCTCGCGAGAGCGTCGCGCGGGCGGTTTCCAGGAGCAGGTGGTAGTGGTTGCCCATCAGGCAATAGGAGTGAAGAAGCCAGGCCTGGTCGGGGACGACCGACGCGAGAAGTTTCAGGAACAGGTGGCGGTCGCGAGAGTCGCGGAAAATCGGTCCGCGTTCATGCCCACGGCTGGTGACGTGGTACAGCGCGCCGGGGAACTCCAGGCGGATCGGTCTCGACACATGCACTCGCTTCTACTAATTGTCATGTGGCAAGTGGAGACCTGACCCTCGATGTGGCAAGTGGAGACCTGGCCCTCAATGTGGCAAGTGGAGACCTGACCCTCAATGTGTCAGGCCCTCAATGTGTCAGGTGGAGACCTGACCCCATGCCATCAGGGCTTCGAGGCCGGCGGCGATCGTCTTCTCGGGCACGGAGAACGAAAAGCGCAGATGTCCCTCGCCCTCCGGGCCGAACACCAGGCCGGGCACGGTCGCCACCCGCGCGGCGTCGAGCAGCAGCGCGGCCGCGGCCCGCGAGTCGGTTCCGAGAGCCGGCGGGATCTTCGGAAACAGGTACAGCGCCGCCCGCGGAGTCTCGACCTCGAAGCCCGCGGCCCGCAGCCCCTCGGCCAGCCGATCGCGCCGGCGCCGATACCCCGCCTTCCACTCCTCGAGGAACTCCTCGCCCATCGACAGCGCCTCGAGCGCCGCCCACTGGGTCGGGGTCGAAACTCCGTTGGTCGAGTACAGCACGGCGGTCGCGATCGGAGACTGGTAGCGCGGGGGAGCGATGACGTAGCCCGCGCGCCAGCCGGTCATCGAGTAGCTCTTCGACAGCGTGAAAACCGACAGAGTCCGGTCAGCCATGCCCGGCAGGGACGCCGGCGAGACGTGACCGTCGCCCTCGTAGATCAGGTCTTCGTAGGCCTCGTCGGAGATCATCGCGAGTCCGCTCCCCGCGACGAACGCGCATACCTCTTCGACCTCGCGGCGGGAGAAGACGTCTCCGGTCGGATTGTTCGGCGAGTTCCAGTAGAGGACCTTCGTTCGAGAGGTGACGGCCTGCGCGAGCGTCGCCGAGATTCCCCGCATGCGTGCGCGCTCGGTCGAGACGAGCACGGGCACGCCGCCGTTCCACGTGATGACGTCGACGATCGGCGTCCAGTACGGTGAGAACGTGAGAACCTCGTCGTCGCGATCGAGCAGGGTCGCGAACGCCGCGAAAAGTCCCTGCATTCCGCCGTTGACGACGATCGGGCTCTCCTCGTCGGCCGGGATGCGGTTCTTGCGGCGGACTTTCTCCAGGATCGCGCGACGCAGCTCGGGGATCCCGGACGACGGCGCATAGCGGGTCTGGTTGCGCTCGAGCGCCCCGACCATCGCGCGCTTGATGTTCTCGGGAGTCGTCATGTAGGGCTCGCCGCCCTCGAACCGGTGGACCTCCTGTCCCGCGGCGAGGAGCTCCATCACTCGATTGCGGACCTGGACGATCTCCGAGAAGCCGACTCGATCGAACCGGCGCGAGGGAGCGGGGATCGAGGCCGAAGGCATTCAGACCACCTTGCGGCGCCCCGGCCCCATGAGGAAGTAGAGAACCATCCCGAGGACCGGCAGGAAGATGATCAGGAGCGCCCACAGAATCTTCGTTCCGCTGTCGGCCGAGCTCTTGAGCACCGAAACGAGAGCGATGATGTCGAGGACCAGGACGAGGAGACCCCAGAGTCGAAACATGGCGCCCCCCTTTCGACGGTCTGCTACAGCTTCTCGGAGATCGCCTTCGCCTGGGTGAAGAGGTAGAGGTATTCGCGCCCGCCCGCCTTCGAATCGGTTCCGGACATGTTGAAGCCGCCGAACGGATGGACGCCGACGAGGGCGCCCGTGCACTTGCGGTTCAGGTACAGGTTGCCGCAGAAGAGCTCGCGCTTTCCGCGCGCGAGCCGGTCGCGATCCCGCGAATAGAGCGATCCGGTCAGCCCGTACTCGGTATCGTTCGCGACGGCAATGCCCTCGTCGAAGTCCTTCACGGTCAGGACCGCGAGGACCGGGCCGAAGATCTCTTCGCGGGCGAGCCGCGCGCCGCGCTTCACGCCGTCGACGATCGTCGGCATCACGAAGAAGCCGTCGCCCGGGCCCCGGTCGCCGCCGACGACGATCTTCCCTTCCTTGCGCCCGAGGTCCACGTACTCGAGGATTCTCTTCTGGGCGCCGGAGTTGATGACGGCGCCGATCGAGTTCTTCGGGTCGCGCACGTCGCCGACCGTGAGCGTCTTCGTCTTCGCGACGATCTTTTCGAGGAGCTCATCGTGCACTTTTTCGTGCACGATGAGGCGCGAACAGGCGGAGCACTTCTGGCCCTGAAACCCGAACGCCGCCGCGACGACGCCGTTCGCCGCCTCGTCGATGTCCGCGGTCTCGTCCACGAGGATGAAGTCCTTGCCTCCCATCTCGAGGATGGTCCGCTTGATCCAGAGCTGGCCCGGGGCGACGCGGCCGGCCTTCTCGCTGATCTGCAATCCGACGTCGCGCGAGCCGGTGAACGCGATCATTCGCGTCTTCGGGTGCTCGACGAGCGCATTGCCGACGGTCGATCCGGGACCCGTTACGAAGTTCAGGACGCCCGCGGGGACGCCGGCGTCTTCGGCCGCTTCGAGGAACATCGTCGCGATCGCCGCGGAATCCGAAGACGGCTTCAGCACGACGGTGTTGCCGGCGACGAGCGCGGCGGTGGTCATCCCCGCCAGGATCGCGAGCGGGAAGTTCCAGGGTGGAATGACGGCGCACACGCCGAGCGGAATGAACTCGAGGTCGTTTTTCTCCCCCGGGTAGGGCGTCAGCGGCTCGGGTTGAGCGAGTCGCTCCATCTCCCGCGCGTAGTACTCGCAGAAGTCGATTGCCTCGGCGGTGTCGGCATCCGCTTCGGCCCACGACTTCGACTCCTCGAGAACCATCATCGCGGAGAAGTCGTGCTTGTGACGGCGAAGCGTCGCCGCGATGCCCAGCAGGAGAGCGGAGCGCTCGTCGGGCGGCACCCGGGACCACGCGGGGAAAGCGTCCCAGGCCGCCTGGACGGCGCGCTCCGCGTCCTCCCGGGTGCCCTGCGGAAAGCGGCCGATGACCTGTTTGGGATCGCACGGGTTGACGGACTCGAAGTGTTCGGCGGCGCCGACCTCTTTGCCGCCGATCCGGTTCTTGCCCGCGATCGGGAGGCGCGCCTCGATCCGGGCGAGCGCGGCGCCGAAAGCGTCGTAGTTCGATTCAACGGAGAAATCCGTCAGCGGCTCGTTGCGAAATTCGGGAAGCAAGGCGACCTCCGGCCGCGCGAATTTACCAGAGGACAACACCTACTTAGGGATAACAACGACTTAGGAGACCCCCCCGGGGGATATGCAGGGCCCTACTCCACCTCGACCGAGGTCGTCGAGTGATTCTCGCCCTCGGCGATGATCCATGCCTTCCAGCGGTTCGTCGTGTCGCGGCGTTTCGTCACCAGGCGGCGAGCCGCGACGGCGTACTCGTTCTTCTCGGTCGTGTCGAACCGCACCTTGAAGATGAAGCGCCGCACCTCGGTGTGCACGCGGATCTCCGAAGCCAGCGGATTCCCGCTCGCATCGATCCACACGCGGGCGCTCCGGGTCACATTGAATCCCTTCTCGCGGTCGAGACCCCGAGGGGCGCGCATCACGAGCTCGAGAGCGCGCGTGGAACGTCCGCGGCCGGAGTCGCCGGACTCCGACTGCAGCCGCGCACCGGTCAAGTCCTCGAGGAGTTTCTCCGCCGGCCGGAGCAGCTCGAGAACGCGCAGGGCATCGAGATCGCGCACCGCGTCTCCCGGTCCCCGGGAGTCTCGCCGGCCCGCCGGCTCCCGGGCCGCCTGCGTGAGCGCGGCGTCGTCGTAGACGAGCCGCAGCCCATGCCCGACTCCACCGTCCTCCGCGACGACCGACGCGCGCGCCTGGCGCGTCCTCTTCTGTCCTTCGTCGCTGTACTCGCCGGTCGACTCCTGCGTGATCCGCGCGCGAATCGGCTCGCGGGCCCGAAGCTTCTCGAGCGCCGAGCGAAGCTCGTCGAGCCCCGTTGCTCCCGCGAGAGACGCGCCGAGCGTGAACACCGCCGCGACGATCGCCACGCGCCTCATGCTCTTTTCGCCCGCCGGGCAGCGATCGCATAGAGGACGACTCCCATGGCGACGAACGCCGCGGTGCCTCCCACGAGGAGAACGACTCGCAGCAACTTGCGCGGCTCGTCCGCCGGCGGAACGCACGAGAGGACGATCGAGAGCGCCGTCACGACGAACCCCGCGAGGTTGACAGCGACGTTCCCGACCCTTCCTCCGGGAACCGGGATGGCGCCATCGCTCCGTGTGACTTCTCTTCCGAGGACGATTCCGGACGCGAACATGTACAGGTAGGGGATGAAGTAGAGCACCAGCGTGAAGTCCGCGAAGAAGAGGTATGCCTGCTTGACGCCGGACCCCGCGGTCGCGAGCACGGTGAACAAGATCGCGATGGCGCCCTGCGCGAGGAGCGCCAGCGCCGGCGTGTGCCAGCGCGGGTGGATCCGGGAGAACGCGGGCGGCAGGTAGCGATCCAGCCCGGCGACGAAGAGCAGCCGTCCCGTGCCCGCGAACCACGCCGCGAGCGCCCCCAGTCCGGCGAGCCACATCATCAGCGCGGTCGGCGCTCCGAGAAACGCGAGCCCGACCCGCGCACCCGACTTCGTGACCGCCTGATTGATGCCCGTCAGGATCGAGGTCTCGGCGATCGGGAGCGAGACGAGCAGGGCGAGCGTTCCCGCGAGGTACACGAATGCGATCGACACGGCCGAGAGAAGGATCGCCCTGGGGATGGTCTTTCGCGGGTCGATGATCTCCTCGGAGACGAGCGGGGCGAGCTCGAATCCGGCGAACGCAAAGCAGAGCTTCGAGAAGGCGAGGATGAGAGTCAGATCCGCGAGATGCGGCAGGAGTGAAGCGAGCGTGATCGGATTCGACGAGCCGAACCGTACGAAAGTGAGGACCGCGATGACGAGAAGAAAGACGATCGGGAGCCAGTTCGCCGCGCCGCCCAGGTTCTGAACCCACTTTCCCGACTTCCAGCCGACCACGCTGGCCGCGACGGTGATCGCGACCAGTACGAGCGAGCTCGCCATCCCGTAGGCGCGGCTCTGCTCGAGATGCGCGTATCGGGTTCCGAAGACGTAGAGACCCATGCCCGCCGTCGCGAGGGCGAGCGAAGGGTAGTAGAAGAGGTTGTTGACCCAGTAACACCAACCCGCGACGAACCCGTGAAAATCGCCGAACGCGCGCTTGCTCCAGGCATAGAGGCCGCCCTCGCGAGGAAATGCGGACGAAAGGGCCGTGACGCACAGCGCCTGTGGAACGAAAAAGAACACGCCCGCCGCCACCCAGAGCGAGAGCGACGCGGGACCGGCGGCTGCCGCGAAGGCCATCCATCGGGGCGAGAGGATCGCCGCCACGTACATGAGGATCAGATCGCGGGAGCCGAGCTGGCGGCGGAGTTCGGCCATCGGTCTTCTTCTCCTGTCATTCCGAGGCCCGAAGGGCCGAGGAATCTCTTCCGAGCCGTGAGATCCCTCGCTTCGCTCGGGATGACAAAGACGGAAGAACCGGGATCATAGAGAATTTGCGGGGATGAACCTGAAAAACGCGGCGCCCGAGAAGTTCGGGCCGGTGAAGACGTTCTTCTACCGGCTCTGGGCGGAGCCGTCGATCGAGCCGATGCACCGCCGCATCGCGGGCGAGGTCCCGATCGATCGGGGGCGGCTGCTCGACGTCGGATGCGGCGCGGGAAAGCTGGATCGCCTGATCGCCGCGGCGCGCCCGAACCTCCGCGTCGTCGGTCTCGACTCCTCCGAGCCGATGATCCGCGCCGCGCGGAAACGGTCCGACCGGCCGAACGTCGAGTTCCGCCTGGGAACCGTCGAAGTCTCCGGATCGTCCGCGGAGTTCGATTTCGCGCTCAGCGTTCTTTCTTTTCACCACTGGGACGCGCCGGAGGAGACACTGGCCGCCGTGCACCGTGCGCTCGTCCCGGGGGGTCGGTTCTGGATCTACGAGATGGACCCCGACGCCTCCGCCGAAGCGATCCGGACCGACCGCGCGCCCCTGTGGGGATTTCTCCGGCTTCCCGTACGGATGCAGCGGCGGATGGCGCGCGATCACGGATTCTCGGCGCCCGAGGTCGAGACGGTCGTGCGCCCTTCCGTCGCGCGGACGCCGTTCCGCGACCTTCGCTTGACGCGAACCGGATCGATGTTCAGGCTGGAGATGGAGAAGTCTTGAACCTCGTCGATGCGATCGGTGGCACCCCTCTGCTCGATCTGACGCGCATCGCGTCGGACGTGCCCGGCCTGCGCCTTCTCGCCAAGGCAGAGCACTTGAACCCCGGCGGCAGCGTCAAGGACCGTCCCGCTCGCGCGATGATCCTCGACGGGATCGCCCGCGGGCCTCTCACGGAAGGCCGGACGATCCTCGAGGCGACTTCCGGAAATACGGGTATCGCCGACGCGATGATCGGCCGCGCGCTCGGCTATCGCGTCACGCTCTGCGTGCCTGGAAACATCTCCGAAGAGCGCCGCGCTTTCCTTTCCGCGTACGGCGCCGAGATCGTCCTCACCGATCCGCTCGAAGGCACCGACGGCGCGATCCGAAAGGCGCGCGCTCTCGCGGCTGAGCGGCCGGACCTCTACTTCTATCCCGACCAGTACTCGAACCCGGCGAACTGGCGCGCGCACTTCGACACGACGGGCCCGGAGATCTGGCACGACACGGGCGGCCGCTTCACGCACTTCGTCGCCGGGCTGGGGACGTCGGGGACGTTCGTCGGAATCGCCCGCTACCTCCACGCCACCGATCCCTCGATTCGCTGCGTCTCCGTCGAGCCCGACGGGCCGCTGCACGGTCTCGAGGGCATGAAGCACATGGCGTCCGCGATGGTGCCCGCGATCTACGATCCCGCGCTCGCGGACTCGCGCCGCGAGGTGGCGACGGAGGATGCTTACGCCATGTGCCGGCGGCTCGGGCGCGAGGAGGGGATCTTCGTCGGCCCGTCGTCGGGGGCGAACGTCACCGCGGCTCTCGAGGTGGCGCGCGAGCTCGCGGGAGCGCCCGCGACGATCGTGACGATTCTCTGCGACGGCGGGAGCCGGTATCTTTCGGCGGGATTCTGGAGAGAGAAGTGATACAGATCGGGAAAGACCTCCTGGAAGCGATCCGCGAGCACGGGCGGGAGACGTATCCCGAGGAGTGCGTCGGCGCGCTCCTGGGGCGCAAGGGCGAGCCGTCCTGTGTCGTCGGCGTCGAGAGGATGGACAACATCCGGACGGAAGAGCGGGCGCGGCGGTACGAGATCTCACCCAAGGACTACATCCGGGTCGAGGGTCTCGCGTCCGAGAAAAGCCTGGCTCTCCTCGGCTTTTACCACTCGCATCCCGACCATCCCGCGGCCCCGTCCGCGTACGACCGCGAGCACGCGTTCCCCTTTTTCCACTATCTTGTGTGCGCGGTCGCCGGGGGCCGGCCCGGGGACGTGACGGCGTGGACTCTCTCGGAAGAGAGCGGAGAGTTCGAGAGGGAACCGATCCTGGAAGAAGAGGCGTAGGTTAGAGACGATGGCGCGCATACATCTGCCCACCCCGCTGCGGCCGTACGCCGAGGGCGCGGCGTCCGTGGACGTCGCGGGATCGACCGTCGCCGACGCTCTGACCGCGCTCGTCGAGCGCCACCCGCAGCTCCGGAAGCACCTCTTCGACGACGCGGGTCGGGTCCGGTCGTTCGTCAACCTGTACAGGAACGACGAGGACGTGCGCTACCTCGAGAAGGAAGGAACCCCGCTCTCGCCGGACGACTCGCTCTCGATCGTGCCGTCGATCGCGGGCGGAGCCGACCTCTCCAACGAGGAGATCCGGCGCTACTCGCGGCACCTGATCATGCCGGAGGTCGGCGTCGAGGGTCAGAAGAAGCTGAAGGACGCTCGAGTGCTCGCGATCGGCGCGGGCGGGCTCGGTTCGCCGCTCGCGGTCTATCTCGCGGCCGCCGGAGTCGGAACGATCGGTCTCGTCGACAACGACGTCGTGGACGACTCGAACCTGCAGCGCCAGATCCTCTACGGCGTCTCCGACGTCGGACGCCCGAAGCTCCGGGCGGCGGCGGAGCGCCTGCACGACATGAACCCGAACGTGAACGTCGTACCGTACGAGGCTCGGCTCTCGAGCGAGAACGCGCTCGAGATCTTCCGCGACTACGACATCGTGGCGGACGGCACGGATAACTTCCCCACGCGCTACCTCGTCAACGACGCGTGCGTGCTCACCGGCAAGCCCAACGTTTACGCGTCGATATTCCGGTTCGAGGGTCAGGCGTCGGTGTTCTGGGCGGAAAAGGGGCCGTGCTACCGATGCCTGTACACCGAGCCTCCGCCGCCCGGGCTCGTTCCGTCGTGCGCGGAAGGCGGCGTGCTCGGAATCCTTCCCGGGCTTCTCGGAGTCGTCCAGGCGACGGAGACCGTCAAGCTCATTCTCGGGAACGGCGAACCGCTCATCGGGCGGCTCCTGCTCGTGGACGCGCTCTCGATGCGCTTCCGCGAGCTCAAGCTCCGCAAGAACCCGGACTGCGTGATGTGCGGACCGAATCCGACCGTCACGAAGCTCATCGACTACGAGCAGTTCTGCGGCATTCCGCAGGAGGAGGCGAGAGTCGCGACGGCGACGGGCCGGATCCCCGAGGTCACCGTCCAGGAGTTGAAGGCGATGCGCGATCGCGGCGACGACTTCGTCCTCGTGGACGTGCGCGAGCCGCACGAGTTCGCGATCTGCGCGTTCCCCGAATCGGTGAAGATCCCGCTCGGGACGCTTCCGCAGAACGTCAATCGTCTCTCGACGGCCGACGAGATCGTCGTGCACTGCAAGATGGGCGGCCGCAGCGCGAAGGCCGTGCAGTTCCTCCACGACGCCGGGTTCCGGAAGGTCCGGAACCTCGCCGGCGGCATCGATCGCTGGGCGGAGGTGATCGAGCCCGGTATGCCGCGGTACTGAAGACACGCATGCGACAGGTCGGAATCATCGTTCTCGTCGTCGGCCTGGCCGGTTTTCTTCTCGCGACGCGCGAGAGAGGGGGCTACGACTCGGTCGAGGGAAAAGTCCGGGCCGCACTCTCGACCGAGGAGCGCAAGAAGCGCGACACCTGGGAGACCCTGCGCTGGATTTCGCTCGGAGTCGGCGTGTTCGGCGCGGTGCTGGTGGTCTTTCCGGGGAAGAAGACCTAGCCGGCGACGTCCGACGGCAAGGGAGGGCTTTCCAGCAGCCCGTCGACTTTCGCCGCGAGAATGAAGTCGTTCTCGTGGAGGCCGCCGATCTTGTGAGTCCAGAGCGTCAGCTCGACTTTGTTCCAGTGGATCGTGATGTCCGGATGATGGCCCTCCCCCTCCGCGAGGTCCGCGACTCGGTTGACGAACTCCATCGCGGCCTTGAAGTCTTTGAACTCGAAACGGCGGAAGAGGCGGGTGCCGTTTTCGGTGAGGGTCCACTCCGGAGTCGCCGCGGCGTACTCGCGCGCCTTTTCCTCGGTGAGAGGCGGGATCCCGCCCCGGCACGGGACGCAGGTCTTCGCGGAGAGCGAGTGGGCGTCCATCACCGGTCGATCGTCGCCATCAGCTTCTCGTTGTACCGCGGCCCGGCAATTCTTTCCGGGGCGAGCGCGGCGTCGAGCGCGCCCATCTCTGCCGGGGACAGCCGGATCGCCACAGCGCCGACGTTCTCTTCGAGATACCGCCGCCGCTTGGTGCCCGGGATCGGGACGATGTCTTCCCCCCGGTGCAGGAGCCACGCCAGCGCGACCTGCGCGGGCGTCAGACCCTTTCTCGAGGCCAGCTCGCGCACGGCGGCGGCCGCCTGCATGTTCGAGTCGAAGTTCTCTCCGGCGAAGCGCGGGTCGCCCTTGCGGAAGTCGTCGTCGGGATACTCCTCGGCCCGCTTCGCGCCGCCCGACAGGAACCCGCGGCCGAGCGGGGCGAACGGGACGAGGCCGATTCCGAGCTCGCGCAGAAGCGGGATGATCCGCGCTTCGAGATTCCTCTCCCACAGCGAGTACTCGCTCTGGAGCGCCGAAATCGGGTGCACGGCGTGGGCGCGGCGGATCGTGCTCTCGCCCGCCTCGGAGAGGCCGAGGTAGCGCACCTTGCCCTCGCGCACGAGGTCCGACATCGCGCCGACGACCTCCTCGATCGGAACCGCCGGATCGACCCGGTGCTGGTACAGCAAGTCGATGGAATCGGTCCGAAGGCGCGAGAGCGACCCCTCGACGGCCTCCCGGACGTGCTCCGGCCGGCTGTCGAAGCCGGACTGTTTTCCCTCGACGATGCGAAACCCGAACTTCGTCGCGATCACGACGTCGCGCCGCCGGCCCTCGAGCGCGCGGCCGACCAGGTCTTCGTTCGTGAACGGACCGTACACCTCGGCGGTGTCGAAGAACGTGACGCCGAGCTCGAGCGCGCGGTGGATCGTGGCGATCGACTCGGTCTCGTCGGCCGCGCCGTAGGACTGACTCATGCCCATGCAGCCGAGGCCGATTGCCGAGACCTCGAGCCCCTGCCGTCCGAGCTTGCGTTTCGGAAGGGCGCTCATGGCGAGATCCTACGTCACGCGCTCCGGCGCCCGGGCACCGCTAAGCGGGACTTGCGCGAGGCGGATGGCGCGCGGTTTTCCCGGGGAAGGAAGTGGCGCCGCCACGCCGATCGGCGAAGAGAGGGACACCGGCGTCCCTGCCAGAGCCGCACCGCCTGTCCGGCGAAGTACGTGTATCCGACCAGTGCCGCGATGCAGAGAGCGCTTCGGAATCCGGCTCGCATCGAGATCGCCGCCGCGGCGCCGGCCGGAGCGAGACTCGCCACCGCGAGGAACGTGAACGCCGCGGCGATGGAGTCCCTGCGGGATCTCGAGATCACCCTCATGGCTCGTCGCGGCTCACACCTGCGCGCGAACCGGCAGGACCACCATCGGAACGCCGAGCCACTGCAACCGTTGCTGGATGAGCTTGGGCGTCTCGTTGTGGAGGACCCGGTCGAACCACGCCTCTTTGCGGAAGACGAGCCGGCCCGTGATGATCGTCGCCTTGGGATAGCGATGCGAAACGTCGGCGCAGAGCCTCGTCGCGACTTCGAGCACTTCTGTGCCGACGTCGGTGAGCGCCTCCGCCGGGAAACCCAGGCCGCGGGCGACGCGAACGTAGCTCGCGAGATCCTCGGCGGTCTGCCTCTGCAGGGCGTCGACCTCTTCCTTGCCCTTGAACACGCCGGAGTCGACGACCGATACGGAGACGAAGACGAACTGCTTGTAGAGTCCCGGGAAGAACCGCAGCGTCGACAGCAGGGTGTGGATGCCGAGCCCGTTGAAGCCGTTCACGAGCTGAACCGCGGTCGGAGCGTTCCGGTCCAGTGGGCCGCGGTTGGGCTCGCCGCGCGTCGAAAGCGAGCCCAGGATCTCGTCGAGCTTTCGCAGACCGCTCCGGACGCGGTCGTAGTGCGCGCGGATGGCGAAACAGAGGAGAACGACGACCGTCGTGATGGCGACCGTCAGCCAGCCGCCGTGCGAGAACTTCTCGTAGATCGTGATCGCGAGGATCGTCGCGCACATGACGAGCGCCACGACGTGGAGCGTCAGGTTGCGCTCGCGCGAGGGCGCATCACGGCGCCCCAGGAAAAACCTCGTCATCGAGAGCTGCGATAGCGTGAACGTCACGAAGACGTTGATCGAGTACATGACGATCAAAGTGTGGATGTCGCCCCGGGTGTAGAAGAGCATCGCGAGCGCCGCTCCGCCCATCAGGAGCACGCCGTTCTGCATCGTGAGGCGCTCGGAGAGCGCCGCGAAGCGATGGGGGAAGAACGAATCGACGGCCATGTTGGCCATGACGCGCGGCCCGTCGATGAATCCCGCCTGCGCGGCGACGAACAGGAGCATCCCCTCGGAGACGAGCGTGATCAGGACGAGCGAGTAGCCGATGCTCCCTCCGGCGAGACGCCACCCTCCGAAGACCGCCTCCGCGAGCGACGCGTTCATCGTCATTCCCGCCGCCGGACGGGTGTGGAGGAGCAGGTAACCGACGAGGATGCCGGACGCCGTCACGGCGAGCGAGACGGCCATGTAGGTCATCGTGCGCTTACCGGTCTCGGCGCGGGGCTCCCGCATGATCTGCAGCCCGTTGGATACCGCCTCGATCCCGGTGAACGTTCCACCTCCGAGGGAATACGCGCGCAGGAAGAGCATCAGCATTCCCGTCCAGCCGAGCGTCGCGAGACCCGTGGAGAAACCGGTCGAAACGCTCGCGGCGACCTGCGGCACTGCGCCAGCGTGCGCCAGGACGGCGCCGCTGATCAGGAGGGCGTGCGTCGCGAGGAATACGAGAAAGATCGGCAGGAGAACCTTGACGGACTCTTTGACGCCGCGCAGGTTCAGGACGATGAGCAGTGCGATCGTCGCGTACTCCGCGGGCAGCTTCCAGCGATGGAGCGAGGGTCCGACGAAGCTGAAGACGGCATTGCCGCCGCCGGCGATCGAGACGGTGATGGTCAAAACATAGTCGACGATCAGCGCGCATCCGGAGACGACGCCGGCCTTTGGTCCGATGAAGCGCGACGCGACGACGTAGCCGCCGCCGCCGCCCGGAAACTCGTCGATGATGTTGCGATAGGAGGCCGAGAGGATGAGGACGGTCGCGGCGGTCGCCACGGCGAGCGCCACCGCGAGATACGTGTGCTCGCCGAGCGCGCGGAACGCCTCCTCGGGACCGTACGCGGACGAGGACAGGCCGTCGGCGCCGAGGCCGACCCACGCCAGGAACGCGATCAACGACATCCGGTGGAAGACGTGACGGTCGGTGACGTCGCGCGGAGCGCCGAGCAGGCGGCGCTCGATGCGCTCTCGGAGCGTCGGGGTCTCCTTGGGACGCGGCGTCGCCATGACAGCCACCGACGCTAGAGCGCGGCGGCGGAAGAAGTCCGGAAGAAGGGCGAAGGAGAACGGTAAGCCGGCCGGAATCCGATGTGGCAGGTGGAGACCTGACCCTCAATGTGGCAGGTGGAGACCTGACCCTCAATGTGGCAAGTGGAGACCTGACCCTCAATGTGGCAAGTGGAGACCTGACCCCTACTTCGGCTCGGCGATGAAGCGGTAACCCACCCAGGGCTCGGTGACGATGTACTTCGGGACGGACGGCTCGCGCTCGAGCTTTCGGCGGAGGGATCCGACGTGGACCCGTACGGTGTCCGGCGTCGCCTCGCCGCTCTCCCACACGCGGCGCGCGATCTCTCGGCTCGAGACGGGCTTACCCGCGTTCGTCGCGAGGAGCTCGAGAATCGCGAGCTCCGTCGGCGTGAGATGCACTTCGCGTCCGCCCTCCCGGACCAGCCGCCGCTCCCGGTCGATGGTGAGCTCGTTGAACTCCAGCACGGCGCCGTGCGGCGCGCCCCGGCGGAGCTGGGTCCGCACCCGGGCGAGAAGCTCCGAAACGGAGAAGGGTTTCGTCACGTAGTCGTCGGCGCCGAGGTCGAGCGCTCGGACCTTGTCCGATTCGCCGCCGAGCACCGAAAGGACGATGATCGGCGTTCGGTCCCGCTGACGGATCGAGGCGATCACGCGGAATCCGTCTCCGTTCGGCATCGCGATGTCGGTCAGAACGAGGTCGGGTGCGGCGTTTTGAAAGGCGGAGATCGCGTCCCTCCCGTCCGCTGCGCGCATCGTTCGATAGCCGGCCGCCGCGAGCTCGTCGCAAAGCGTTTCGCGGATCGTCGCGTCGTCTTCAGCGACCAGGACGAGCGGCGCGGCCATGTTTTCCCCCTTCCTCGCTCGACGCGACCGGCAGGTCGAGCCACGCACTGGTCCCCCCGCCGGGGCGCGGCGCGAGAACGACGGCGCCCCCGCTCGCCTCGGCGAAGCGGCGCGCGATCTCGAGCCCGAGCCCGCGGGGCCGGACCTCCGCGGCATCCAGTTCCGTCGCGTCCAAAACGATGCCCGGCCCCCGGTCGAGGACTCCGAGGCGAACCATCGCCGGGTCGTCAGGGTGTCGATCCGCGACGAGCTGAATGGGGGCGCCGTCCGGCGACGCGCGGCGCGCGTTCTCGACGAGGTTGACGATGATCTCGAGCGCGAGGGACGGGTCGGCGAAGACGTCCGGGCAATCGAGCGCAACCTGGACGTCGAATCCGGCGGCCGAAAAGGGTCCACCGAGGTTTTCGCGGGCTGCCCGGAAGAGGTCCGGCGCGGGAATCGGCTCGGGCCGCGGCGCGATGCTTCCGGTCTCCAGCCGCGCCATCGCGAGAAGGTTGTCGATGCGCCGGCGCAGCCGGGCGACCTCCTCCGCGAGGACCCCGACGGTCCGTGCGGCCGACTGTCCCGAGAGCTGACGCGCGAGGGACGCGACCTGCATCGTGATCGCGGTCAGGGGAGTCGCGAGATCGTGCGAGACCGCTCGCAGGAGCGCCGTCTTCATCGATTCGCTCTCGCGAAGCGCTTCGACGTGCGCACGCTGGCCGAGGAGCTGCTCGCGTTCCATCGCGAGCGTCAGGAGCCGCGCGGTCGATTCGACCGCGGCGCGCGTGGCCGGTGTGCCGAGGGCGACGAGCACGCCGCCCGTCGCGCCCGCCGGCAGTATCGGAACGTAGAGGTCGCGCACGTCGCGCGACGGAAACTCGAGAGTCCGACGGTGAATCCGAATGCTCGCGGCTCGCTCCCGGACGGTTTCACCCGGCGGAGAGCCGATCCATCCGAGGCGGCGGTCGCCATCCGGTTCGAAGAGAACGACTCCACCGCCCTCCGCGCCGGTGGCCGCGAGCGCGCGGGCCGCGGCGTCCGCGAGAGACTCGGCGCTCGACGCCGCGAGGAAGAGCTCGACCGACAGGTCATAGAGTGTCTGCACCTCGGTCGCACGCGCTCCGGCCCGGTTTGCCTGGGTGCGCGCCGCGGTGACCAGGCGGCTCGCGACGACGGAAACGACGAGGAAGACCGCGAGCGCCACCCAGTTCTCCGGATCCGCGACGTGAAACGTGTGAATCGGAGGGAAGAAGAAGTAATTGAAGGCGATCGTCGCCGCGAGCGAGGCGGCGATGCCCGCGGCGAGACCCCCGACCGTCGCGCTGAAGAGCACGACGAGAAGAAAGAGAAAGCCCGCGGTCGGAGGGTTCGCGCCGGCGAGCCGCGTTCCCGCAGTCGTCACGCCGACCGCGAGAAGCGAGAGCAGAATCGCCGCGCCGCGGGCGGGCCGTTTCACAAGCGTATTCTGCGCGCCTCTGCGAGCCGGCGGCCGCCCCCGCTAATTCGAAAGCCCGACCGGGTGGATCTCTTCGACTTCGAGAGCGGCCTTTCCCTTGCTTCGGTCGACCCGCCGTTCGAGCTCGTCCCAGATCTTGCGAACTTCCGCGGGCGGGTCGTCCGGTATCGAAGCGTCCTTCCACGTGAAGATCTCGAGAAAGAATCCGTCACCGCGATAGAGGTCATGCTCCGGTCCGACGAGCCCGAGCCGCCGCGTGACGGCCCAATGGTCCTGGATCGCGCGCAAGAGCGCCTTCTCGCCTTCCGGCGTGAAGCGGTAGGTGACGGCGACGGTCTCCGGAGGGGAAGCCAATACGAGCGAGGCAACGAGAGTCGTGAGAAGGATGATGAGAAGTCGTTTCATAATGGGAATGATAAAGAACGAGCTGGTTGGGAGCCCGAGCGCAGCGAGGGCGACGTGTTGGCTGGGAGGCAGGGACTCGAACCCCGATTCACTGGTCCAGAGCCAGTTGTCCTACCATTGAACGACCTCCCAGTCGTTCGAAAGAACGGGAGATTATTCTCGAAGCCCTGTCCGAACGCAACGACTGTGCCCCGCTCTTCCTCACCGAGAGAAAGAGGGCTGGATCTTCTTCGTGCCACCCGGCGTACACTCGGGTTGACGATGATCCCGGAAGTCTTCGAGTGCCCGCGCTGCGAGAGGCAGTTCGTCATCGACGGAGTGCCGGACACCGGCAGCGAAGAGGTCCACTGCCCGCAGTGCAGCCGGTTCCTCGGCGTCCGCGACATCGCGTTCGTGCTTCGCACCGAGCTCGACGAGCTGATCGAGCGGCTGTCGTTCGAGAAGGACCGTCTCGAGAAGGACGAGGCGATCTACGGGATGACGGACTGCGACCCCGAGATGAAGTACTACGGTCGCGAGGTGTCGCGGGTGATCGGGGTTCTCCGGGGCGCCTTGAAGGACCTTCATCGGCTCCGCGAGGATTACCGGACCAAAGCCGACTAGCTCGCGAGAATCTCGCCCACACGATCGGTCTCGCACTTCGAGCCCCCGCTGTCTATTTGTCGCTCCGGATCCTCTCCACGAACTTCTTCAGCCTCGAGAGCGCCGTCTTTTTCCCGAGCAACGCCACGACGTCGAAGAGGGGCGCGCCGACGGTCACGCCCGTCAACGCGAGCCGCACCGGGTGGATGAGGCGCGACGCGGATACCTTCATCTCCGCGGCCAGCTGTCGCAGAGCCGCGTCGAGGTCGTGCGCGGTCCAGGATTCGACCTTCTCGAACGCCGCGATCAGCCTTTCGATCTCGCCCGCCGTCTCCGGCCGGACGTGCTTGCGCAGCCCGTCGGAGTCGTACTCTTCCGGATCCACCGCGTACAACGAAAGTGCCCGCCCCATTTCGATGGCCGTGCGCGCGCGCGTCCGATGGAGCTCCACCGCGGCGAGGGCGGCGTCCTTCGCCGGCAGACCGGCCGGAGCGTACGGTTCGGCGCGGCGCAGCAGCTCGTCCGCCGGCATTCGCGCCATGTACTGGGCGTTGACCCACAGGAGCTTCTCCGGATCGAAGACCGACGGCGAAGCGCCGATCCGGTCCAGCGAGAACTCCTTCTCCATCTCCTCGCGCGACAGGATCTCGCGATCCTCGCCGGGCGACCAGCCGAGCAGCGCGAGGAAGTTGACGAGCGCTTCGGGAAAGATCCCCTGCTCCCGCCACTCCTCGACGGCCGCGGCGCCGTAGCGCTTCGAGAGCTTCTTCCGGTCCGTTCCGAGAATCATCCCGAGGTGGGCGAACGCCGGCACTTCCGCGCCGAGAGCGCGGAACAGCGCGACGTGCTTGGGCGTGTTCGCGAGGTGGTCGTCGCCGCGGAGAACGTGGGTGATGCGCATGTCCGCGTCGTCCACGCAGACGGTGAAGTGGTAGAGCGGGTGGCCGTCGGAGCGCACCAGGATGAAATCGTCGAGCGCGTCGGCGGGGAACTCGACGCGCCCCCGGACCAGGTCGTCGACGACGATCGTCTCCGACGGCATCTTCAGCCGGACGACGAACTTCTCCCCGGCGCGCGCCCGTCGGTCGCTCTCGTCCGGCGCGATCTCTCGCCCCGCGCCGGAGTACCGGTACGAGCGACCTTCCGCCTCCGAGCGCTTGCGCGCGACGTCGAGCTCCTCCGGCGTTTCGAACGCGCGGTAGGCCTTGCCCTCCGCGATCAGCCGATCGGCGGCCGCCCGATAGAGGTCGTGGCGCAGCGACTGGTAGTAGGGGCCCTCGTCGTGCTCGAGGCCGAGCCACTCGAGCGCCGAGAGAATCTGACCGGAGAGCTCCTCGCGAGAGCGCTCGACGTCCGTATCCTCGATCCGAAGGATGTACGTGCCCTTCTCGCGGCGGGCAAACAGCAGGTTGTAGAGCGCCGTGCGCGCGCCGCCGACGTGCAGGAATCCGGTCGGGGAAGGCGCGAAGCGCACGCGCGGGAGAGCGGTGTTCGCCAAAGCGCCGCATGCTAGCTTACGGAGAGTCGCCCCGCCAAAGCATGAGCGAGACGGAACGCCTCGAGCCGGTTTCGTTGCGCCTGCGCACGGACCTGGCGCTCGTCGCCGTCACCCTCGTATGGGGTTCCTCGTTCGTCGTCGTCAAGAACGTCGTCGCCGGGTCGCCGCCCCTGGCGTTCGTCTTCTTCCGGTTTCTCCTCGCGACGCTCTTCTGCCTGCGGCTCGCGTGGAGGCGGCCGCGGACCCCCGGTCTCCTTCGCGACGGCGCGATCATCGGCTCTCTGCTCGCGGGCGGAATGATCCTCCAGGTGCTCGGGCAGGTCGAGACGTCCGCTTCCAAGGCGGCCTTCCTGACCGGCCTGTCCGTCGTCCTGGTGCCGTTCGCGGCGTTCGCGCGAACGCGCAGCCTTCCGTCGCTCGAGAACGGGATCGGGATCACCCTGGCGGGAATCGGATTCGTGCTGCTCACGCTGCCGCAGGGCGGCGGGCCGATCAACCGCGGAGACGTCCTCGTATTCGGTTGCGCAATCGTCTTCGCCTTCTTCATCGTCGAGATCGCCTTGCGCGCCGGTCGCCACGACGCGAGCTGGCTCACGGCGGTCCAGCTGGCCGTGGTCGCCGCCGCCGCCGGCATCGTGAGCACCGTGTTCCGGGCGGCGGGATCGGCGGTCGAGGTCCGTCCGATCGTCTGGGAGGGAACGTTCCTGCGGGGAGTGCTCTACCTTGCCACGATCGGGACGGTGGGGACGTTTCTGACGCAGACGTGGGCACAGCGGCACATGTCCGCGACACACGCGGCGATCATCTTCGCGCTCGAGCCGGTGTGGGCCGCGGTGCTCGCCGCGTGGCTGCTCGGGGAGAGGCTCGGACGGACGGGCCTGTGGGGCGGCGCGCTGGTTCTCGGCGGGATCGTCGTTTCGGAGGTTCGGCTTCGATCCGGCAGGAATTGACATCCGCGACCCGCCTCCGTATACGGTGTTCGCCACCGGCAACCACTTGGAGACTCTCTACGGACAGGTCGTCTTTTCCGCGGGCAGTCAGGAGTACTGCTGGGAGGACGTCGTCCTGGCCGCCGAGCTCTGGGGGGATTGGACCCGCGTGCGAGGCCGCCTTCGTCAAGGACTCGCCTGTCTTCGCGCGAGCGAGGAACGCGACACCGGTCCCGATGACCCGGACCTTGAATCGGCCGCAACGGAATTCCGATATGTCCGTGACCTCGTTTCCGCCGAGGAAATGGAAGCGTGGCTGGCACGCTGGAACCTGACCGCCGAAGGTTGGATGGACTACGTTCGCTGGTCGCTGCTCTCGCAGATGTGGTCCGACGAGCTCGCCGATCTCGTCTCGAAATACTCTCCCGAGAAAGACGAGGAGGACCGGCTCCTCCTGGTCGAGGCGGTCTGCTCGGGTGACCTCGATCGCTTCGCTCGCGAGCTCGCCGGCCGGGTTGCCGTCAGCGAGCGAGAGACGAGCCGGGAACCGGATGACGCCGAGATCGCCGAGGTCCTCCGAGAGTTTCCGACTTACCTGACCGAAGGAGGCCTCTCGGGAGTCGCTTCCGAGGCCTGCCGTGCGAAGATGGAACGGCTGGCTCGTGTGGAAGTGTCTTTCCGCCGGTTTCAGGAAGAGGGTGCGACACCGAGGAGGATCGCGGCCCTGATCCGCTCCCGCCGGATCGACTGGACGCGACTCGACCTCGATTCGGTTTCTTTTCCCGAGGAGCCGATGGCGCGTGAGGCGACACTCTGCGTGCGCGAAGATGGAAGGAGCCTCGGCGAAGTCGCCGCCGATGCCCGCCGCGAGCTTCGCCGGTCGACGACGTACCTCGAAGAGCTGGATGCGACGGTGCGAGATGACTTCCTCGCAGCCCAGAAAGGTGAGTTGCTCGGTCCGTTCCCCGGCGGCGAGGGTTTCATTCTCTACCAGGTCCGGGACAAGACGTTGCCTTCCCCGGACGACGCCGCGTTGTCCGCCCGCGCGAAAGATGCCGTTCTGCGGCTCCAGCGGGATCGAGAAATGAACGATCGGGTGAAGTGGTCGCACTCTGCCTGACCCGGGACCATTTGTGGACCAGCAAAAGACGTTACACGAGCTCCCCCTGCTGAGGTTCCTTCCGCAGGACGTCCGCAAGCTCGTCGTGGACAGCTTCGAGCCGATGACGCTTCCTTTCGGCAGTCCCATCGTCCGCGAAGGCGAGGAGGCGGACGCGTTCTACGTCCTGTCCTCGGGACGCGCCCGCGTGGTCAAAGCGGGTGATCACGGCGAGGAAATCTCTCTGAACGTGCTTCGGCCGGGCGACAGCTTCGGCGAGATGGGGCTTCTCGAGAAGACGACGAGAGCCGCGACCGTCCGCGCCAGCAGCGAGGTCCAGCTCTTTCGGCTGGACCGGTCGGTCTTCGACGCGCTGGTCGAGAACAACCCGGAAATCCGGAAGTATCTGAAGCTGCACTCGCGCCATCGAAGCCTTCAGAACTTCTTTCAGCTCTACCGACCGTTCGCGCGACTGCCCGCCGACGCCTTGAGCGTTCTGCTGGACGAGCTCGAGCCCGTGACCGCCGAAAAGGGGCAACGAATCGTTCGGCAGGGAGATCACTCCGGTCCGCTCTATGTCGTGGAGGAGGGCCGCGTCCGCGTCTACACCGAGGAGGATGGCCACAGAAACTACGTGGCCTACCTTCGAAAAGGGGACGTCTTCGGCGAGATTTCGGTCTTCCGGAAACTGCCGCGCAGCGCGACGGTCGAGGCGGTGTCGCCGTGTCGGCTCCTTCGCCTGAATCCGGAGTCTTACCAGAAGCTCCTCCGCGACTTCCCGACCTTCGAAAGCGAGATCGAAGAGCGAATTTCCCGCTACGACTACAAACACGTGGCTCGCGTGCCTCTCGATTTTGCCGAGGAGCTTCTTCCGGCGGAGACCCGGGCGCACGATAAGGTTCATCCGGAGCAGGTGGAGCACTCGGAGGACGAGGAAGCGCCCGCGTCCGACGCCCCCTTCGCTTTCGAAGGCCGCTTCGTCAAGAAAGCCAAACGGATCCGGCGCTTCCCTCACGTGCGCCAGATCGACGAGATGGATTGCGGGGCGGCGTGCGCCGCGATGATCTGCCGCCACTTCGGCCGTCGCGTGAGTCTTGCCCGCATCCGACAGCTGCTCTTCACGAGCACGGACGGCACCAGCCTCCGCGCGCTCTGTCGGGGGGCCGAGGAGCTCGGCCTCGCTGCTCGTTCGGTCAAGGCCTCACGCCGCAACCTTTCGGCGATGCCCCTGCCGGCGATCGTTCACTGGGAAGGGAACCACTGGGTCGTGCTCTACGACGTCGAAGATCAGCACGTCCGCATCGCAGACCCGGCGACGGGACTGCGGCGAATCGGGCGGGCGGAATTCGAAAAGAAGTGGACCGGCTACGCCGCTCTCTTCGATTACACCGCCCGGTTCGAGAAAGCGCCCGTCGGACGCTCGAACCTCGGGTGGCTGTGGTCTTTCCTGCGGCCCTACTCCTCGATTTTTGCGCGGGCAGCAGGCCTGGCTTTGATCGTCAGCGCCCTCGAGATGGTGATCCCGTTTTTCACCCAGGTCATCGTCGACCGGTTGCTGGTGGAGCAGGACGTCGGCCTTCTCAACATCCTGATTGCGGCGATGCTCACGGTCGTGGTCTTCACGACGGCAGCGATGATCATCCAGCGGTACCTGTTGAGCTTCGTGGCGGTGCGGATCGATTCGGCGTCGCTCGACTATCTGACCCGGAAGATGCTCGCGTTGCCGATGACGTACTTCAACTCCCGGCGCACCGGCGACATTCAGCGGCGGCTCGCCGGCGTCCGGGAGGTGCGGGAGTTTTTCGTTCAGCAGGGAGTCGGCGGTCTCATGGCGGTGACGCAGCTCGCCGCGGCACTCGTGCTCATGTTCGTCTACAGTCCGGTTCTCGCCCTGGTCTTTCTCATCACTGCGCCTCTCTACGTCGGGTTGATGTACTTCTCCTCGCGATGGCTCCGGCCGATCTTTCACACCCTCGAAGAGGCTTTCGGCAGGTACAGCTCGCATCAGATCGACGCCATCAAGGGGATCGAGACGGTGAAGGCGATGGGAGCCGAGAGCTCGCTGCGCGGACTGATGCTGCGCCAGTTCCACGGGCTCGCGCGGCGACAGTTCAAAGCGGACTTCACGATGATGACCTACGAGGGTGGGATCCAGACGGTGACGTTCCTGACCACGGCGCTCTTCCTGTGGGTGGGCGCCCACCAGGTGATGAAGGGTCACCTCACGATCGGCGGACTCGTGGCGTTCAGCTCGCTCGTCGCGCTCTCGAACGCGCCTCTCTCGATGATCCTGCGGCTCTGGGACAACGTGCAGCGCAGCTCCGTCCTTCTCGACCGCCTGAGCGACGTCTTCGAGCAGGAGCCGGAACAGGGCGCCGATCGGTCGCGTCTGAAACCGGTCAAGACGTTGGAGGGAAAGGTCCGCTTCGAGAACCTCGGCTTCCGTTATGGCGGTCCCGAGTCCCCCAGGATCCTCGACGGGATCACGTTCGAGGCGCCGCCGGGCAAGACCGTCGCCATCGTCGGACGGAGCGGCTCGGGGAAGACGACGCTCGTCAAGTGTCTGACCGGGTTACTCGAGCCGACCGAAGGCACGATCCTCTTCGACGGAATCGACATGAAGACGCTGAACTTTCGCGATCTACGCCGCCAGATCGGGTTCGTGCTGCAGGACAACCACCTCTTCGACGACACGATCGCCGGCAACATCGCGTTCGGCGAGGAGGAGCCGGACATGGACCGCGTCCTCTGGGCGGCGCGGCTGGCGAACGCGCACGAATTCATCGAGCGCCTGCCGCTCGGGTACGAGACCCGGATCGGCGAGTCGGGCATCGCCCTGTCGGGAGGCCAGCGGCAGCGCGTCGCGATCGCGCGCGCTCTCTATCCCCGGCCTCCCGTGCTGTGCTTCGACGAGGCGACGAGCTCCCTGGACACGGAATCCGAGCGCATCGTCAAGGAGAACCTGTCGAAGCTCCTCGAGGGAAGGAGCTCTTTCATCATCGCTCACCGGCTGAGCACGATCCGGGAAGCGGACGTGATCATGGTCCTCGAGAAGGGAAGACTCGTCGAGCACGGCACGCACGAGCAGCTCATGGGTCGCCAGGGGCTCTACTACTATCTTTCGAGCCAGCAGATGGGACTGTAGAAGCAATGAGTCTCGAAACTGCCCCCGGCGCCGACGAGCCCGAGGACGAAGCTCCGTTCCTCGAAACCGACCCGCCTCACTGGGCGGCCCGAGGGCTTGCCTACGTGATGATTCTTCTCTTTTTCGCGGCTGGGGTCGTTTCGATCTTCCTGCATCTTCCGGAGACCGTGTCGAGTCCGTTCAAACTCGTGCCGATCCGCGGTACGGATGCGGTGCGGACTCCCCGGAGCGGCGTCGTCGTGGAGGCCCCGGTCTCCGAGGGCCAATCCGTGGCGAAGGGGGCGACGATCTTCGTCATTCGATCCCGAGACGTCGGCGATCGCTTCTCGGAGCTCGAGACGCTCGAGAATCAGCTCCGGAACAACGTCGAGAGCCTGGCGAACGCACGCCAGAAATACGAAAGCGGACGTCGCGCCGACGAAGAGGAAGGGCGAAGGCTGGAAGCGACGCGCACTCACCTCGCGCAGATGCTCGCGCTTCGAACGGAGCAGGTGTCCGTGGCCCGGGAACAGCTCGAGAGGTCGAAGAAGCTGGCGGATCAGGGTCTCACGAGCTGGGTCGAATACACCGACTACAAGCTGAAGGCGAGCCAGGCTGGCCTCGAGCTTCAACAGCTGCAGACTCAGGAGCGGGACAACCTTGCCGCCATCGAGAAGCTCCGCCATGACGCGGCAGGACGGGAGACGGAGTTCCACGAACTCGAACGGAGTCTTCGGGAAACTGCGGCAACATCCGGCTTTCGGGCAAAGGCGTTGTCGGGAGACCTGGCCGGGAGCGCCGGGGACGGCTTCGTGGTGCCGGCGCCGTGCTCCGGAACCATGTTGCGGCTGGAAGCGTGGCGACCGGGCGCGGTCGTCGGAGAGGGAGCCGTCGTGGGCGAGATCGCCTGTTCGGGGGAACGACTCCAGGCCGAGCTCGCCGTGCCTCAGACGGGGCTCGCGCAGATCCGACCCGGCCAGCCCGTCAAGCTGCTCTACGATGCATTTCCCTATCAGCGCTACGGTGTTCAGTATGGAAACGTCCGTTGGACGAGCCCGGCGAGCGTCACGGTGAACGAAGCCCCCTCGTTTCGCGTTTTCGTCGACCTGCGCGACGAAGCCGTCAAGGTCAACGGCGAACCGAGGCCGCTCATGGCCGGCATGGGCGGGACCGCGCGAGTCGTCGTCGGCAGCCGCTCGCTGATCAGTTATGCGTTCGGGCCTCTCCGCCAGCTGCGGGAGAACCTGGCCGCGCCGCCCAGGCCGAAAAGCTCGGGATGAGCCGGAGTTCGGAGGGAAGGTCGACCGGAAATCTCGGGTTGGATCCCTGGCGCTGCTCGCTCGAAGACTTTCGCAGCGCCGATCCCGGGATGGCGAGATGCCTGGAGCGGGCGAGAGTCGCCTCGCAGACCGACCTGCCGATCCTGATCCTGGGCGAATCCGGGACCGGCAAGACGCTGCTCGCGCGCGCGATCCACAACTCGTCCCGGCGAGCGGACCGTCCTTTCGTTTCCTTCAGCGGGGCGGCTCTCTCCGACACACTGCTGGACAGCCAGCTCTTCGGACACGAAAGGGGCGCTTTCACGGGCGCCGAGCAGCGCCTGAAGGGAAAGTTCGAGCTGGCGGACGGCGGCACTCTCTTCATCGACGAGATCGCCGACATGAGCCCTCTGGCACAGGCGAAGATCCTCCGGGCCGTCGAATACGGCGAGTTCGAGCGGCTCGGCTCCGAAAGACTTCAGGTGGCGGACGTGCGGCTGCTCTCCGCGACGCATTTTCCGTTGCGCCGATTTCTCGACTCGGACCAGTTCCGAAAGGATCTTTTCTATCGAATCAACGGACTGACGCTGACGATCGCGCCGCTCCGGGACCGACCGCGTGACCTGCGCGCGCTCGTCGCCGCGAAGATCGCCGCATCCGCCGGCCGGGACGGCAAGACCATCACCGGACTGAGCTCCGAGGCCGCCGACATGCTGTTCAACTATCGCTGGCCCGGAAACCTGCGCGAGCTCGACCGCGTCATCCACGCGGCCGTCGCGATGACCACCGGAAGCATCATCGGGGCCGAAGCCGTGATGCTGGAGGGAGAGTGGACTTCCGACCCGCCGGCTCCTCCGACCCGAGGGGGCGGCGCGGCGATCGATGACGCCAATTTGAAGGCGATGGAGCGAAGACACGTCCGCCGGGTACTCGAGAGGCTGGGCGGGAACAAGGCGCGGGCGGCGAGGGCGCTCGGAATCTCCCGCTCGACTCTCGACCGGAAGCTGGCCGCAAGGGCCTCATCGTGAGCGCCTCGGATCGAGACAGCCATGTCTCGAAACGCTGCACTCGGATACCCGGCCTCCGAACGGCTCCTTTAAGTCGCGCTCGCTCAATGGCTCGCGAGATCGCGCCTGTGGCTCGACGGTTGCTCTAATCTTGATGGAAGGATTCATGAAGAGAGCTCGGAAGCAAGGCCGCCGCCGGAGCCCGGACGTCATCTCTCTGGAGGACCTGACTCCTCGAAAGAGTCCGAAGGGGGGAGCCGGGGGATCGACGAAGATGGTTTTCGGCGAGCGGCCGATCTTCTCCGGTCGGGACGAGACGGAGGAGGTGGGTCGTTCGCGTCGAGAGACTTCCACAGGCGATCAGAAGAAGAGGCGAAAGTAGGCACAAACAGGAGGCAGAGATGACCACGAAAAAGTCGACCACGGGGAAAAGCGGCGCCAAGAAGCTGAAGCTGAAGAAGCAGACCGTCAAGGATCTCAACGCCGGGAAGAGCAAGGACGTCAAGGGCGGAATGAATCGCTGGTCGATGGTGATGCTGACGTGTCGGGACACCGAATACGCCAAGTGCTGACGGAGTCCGGAACAGGCACCGGCCGCCGGCCGTAGCTGCGCCCGAGCCGGCAAGACTGAAAGGTTCGACCCGGACGGCCTGGCGTCCGCTTCTCTCGGGGTCGGAAGCCCGGCGGGCGCTCGGCGCGATCGACGACATCGCCGCCGCCATCCTGCCGGAAGGATCCGGACGCGCAGGACGGCGCTCCGATTCCGTGACCGGCCGAGAGGCATCACTCGCTGGTGGGACCGCCGGCCTGGCGGTCTTCTATGGTTACTTGAGTCGCGTCAATTCGAGGGCTCGAAACGAGAAGAGAGCGTCGCGCTTCCTGGCGGAGGCCCGGGATGCGGTCGCAAACGTGACCATGGCCCCCGCGCTCTATGGCGGCTTCTCCGGCGTGGCATGGGCCATGGCGCACATGGACGGAAGACCCTTCGCCCGGAACGGCGGGAGCCGCACCGGCGAAGTCGATCGGGTCCTGCAGCGCTATGTGAGCCGGCCGGGCTGGGTCGGCGAGTACGACCTCGTGAGCGGTCTGGTTGGAGTCGGAGTCTACGCGCTCGAGCGGCTTCCGGCCCCGGCCGCGGTCGGAGCCCTCGAGGGAATCGTGGATCGCCTGGCGGAGACCGCGAAGCGCCGCGCCGGCGGCATCACCTGGTTCACTCCTTCGAAGTTGGTGCCGGAGTGGCAACGCGAGTCCTGCCCGCGCGGCTACTACAACCTGGGTCTCGCCCATGGCGTCCCGGGCGTCATCGCGATTCTCGCCGGAGCGTCCGCCGCCGGGATCCGGCCACGCAAGACTCGAAGGCTCCTCGATGGGGCGGTCGCCTGGCTCCTTCGCCAGGAGAGAACGGAAGAAGAGGGCTCGCGCTTCTCGGCGTGGACGCTCGCGGGCTCCGGGCGGGAAAGCAGCCGGTCGGCGTGGTGCTATGGAGACCCCGGCGTCGCCGCGGCACTGTTCCTGGCGGCACGGTGCGTCGGCGAGCCGAAATGGGAACGGGAAGCTCTGAGGATCGCGCGCGGAGCCGCGGAACGTCCGACGGAGGAGTCGCGAGTCGTGGACGCCGGCCTTTGTCACGGCGCCGCAGGACTTGGCCACCTGTTCAACCGGATGTACCAGGCGACGGGCGACGAAACGCTCGGCCGGGCTGCTCGACTCTGGTTCGAGCGAACGCTCGAAATGCGGCAACCGGAACGGGGCATCGCGGGCTTCCGCGCACTGGCGGCCCGGGAGGACGGCACGAGATATTGGGAAGACGACCCCGGAATCCTCACCGGCGCCTCCGGAATCGCGCTGGCGCTCCTCGCCGCGACGACGTCGATCGAGCCCGACTGGGACCGCATGATGCTGCTTTCGACTCGAAAGCTTCACTGATTGGCGGGAAGGGCGAATGGGAGATCCGATCTCCCGGCTGTCCGGTCGGAGACCGGATTCGCCCCCTCCGGCTTCTTCGCGCTTCGCACGCCGCTTCTTCCGCGGGACGAGCTCACGGCGTGGAGCGAAGGCCTCGAGGCGGAGGCGGCGCTCGACGATCCGACTCGTCTCGAGGACGCTCTCGCCGAGGACCGCGTGCGGCTCCGGGGCCGGCTCCGTGCCCTCGTCTCGCGGCCGACCATTCGCGACGCCCTCTTCGTCGCTTCGCCCGACCTCGACGAGTCCCTGGATGTCTGGATTCGCGATCCGGACAGTGAGCGTGGACGGCGGATCGAACGCGCTCTCGTTCGCTACTTCTCGCGCATGTCCGGGCGGCCGACGCCTTTCGGGCTCTTGGCCGGAACGTCGGTCGGAACGATCGGCGATCGAACGCAGCTCGTGGTCGAAGGCCGCGAGACCTACCGGCGCCGCAGCCGACTCGACATGGACTACCTCTCCGCGCTCGCCGACGCGATCGCACGGGATCCCGCCCTGCGAAAGAGTTTTCTCGTTCGGCCGAATTCGAGCCTGTATCGCGCCGCGGGACGCTTTCATTACGTCGAGGCGAGGCTGGACGGCAAGGACCGTACGCACCATCTCGTCGCGGTGGAGGATTCCGGGGAGCTCCAGGGCACGCTCGAGCGGGCCCGCGAGGGAGCCGACGCTGCGACGCTCGCGGCGGCGCTGGTCGACGACGACGTTTCGGCAACCGAGGCCGACGAGTACGTCTCGGAGCTGATCGACAGCCAGATCCTCCGGCCCGAGCTCGACCCGTTCGTGACGGGTTCGGACTCGAGTGAAGCGCTCGCGACGCAGCTCTCCGAGCATCCGGAGACGTCCGCCATCGGCGATCGACTGGCGAAAGCCCGGGCGGATCTCGCGGCG
>Ga0075423_10000612_pt1 | contig 29290 bp, 24 predicted proteins | sample SoiMethybrSBSTD2_FD_80114 | JGI IMG/M metagenome (GOLD analysis project Ga0075423, IMG submission 80114) | Bulk soil microbial communities from a Populus tree surrounding site in Tennessee, USA - Soil MetaG P. TD hybrid SBSTD2 | ecosystem: Environmental > Terrestrial > Soil > Tree plantation...
CACCCGTTCGCCACTTTACTCGGGTATTGCTACCCTTTCGCGTTCGACTTGCATGCCTAATCCACGCCGCCAACGTTCGTTCTGAGCCAGGATCAAACTCTCCGCTGTAATTTTTCACAACGAAGTCGCGCCCTACCGTGGGTCGCGATGAATTAACAGGTAAAGATCTCCTGGGTCCGAGCATCCGGACCAAGAGGGATCCTCTAGGGCTCCACAACACAAACGTGCGCTATTCTGATTTCAAAGAGCGGTCGCGCGCGAACTGCGCGCAAGAAGCGGCATTTCAGGGCCGAACCCCGAACGTACCGAAGCTAGCTCTAGGTTGTCAACACCCAATATTGGGCTGCGGAACAGCAGGCCTGAGGGGCCTTCGCGAGATTCGCGGGCTGGATTGCAGTCAGCCAGCGTGCACTGCGGTGTTGTTCCCCACCGACACCAAAAGGAGACGATATATCAGAGACTTGAGCCTGTCAAGGGGACCAGGATCGTTTCTTCGACGCCACTGAAAATGGCCGGATTCAGCCCTTCGGGACCACCCGCGCGATCTTTCGCCCGACCTTCACGATGACCTCGGGAAGGGCCCCAGGACCCTCACCCAGCCTAAGTTCCTTAGTCACATCGGTAACCCGCTCTCCGTTGAGATGCACCGCACCTTGCTTGAACAGGCTCCCGGCGCTGCTTCCGGTGTACTGATTGGGAAATGCAAGCATGACCAGATCGCGAGCGCGGACTGCACCGGAGGGGACCACCACGGTGGGCAATTCGCTCGGCAGCTCCCGGCGCGAAAACTGCTTCTCGAACTCACTTTGGGCGAAATCGGCGGCTCTGGATCCGTGATACATGCGGACCAGGCGGTGCGCGAGCGCCTTCTTCCAGGTCATGGGATTGGAGTCGCCCGCGCGCAGCGCGCGCGCGACTTCTTCGATCTCGCCGGAAGAGGCATCCGTCACCAGCCGGAGGTAGCGCTCGATGAGCTTGTCGGGGAGGCTCATCACCTTGCCGTAGATCTCCTTGGGCGGCTCGGCGATGCCGATGTAGTTGCCGAGGCTCTTGCTCATCCGTCGAACGCCGTCCAGGCCCTCGAGCACGGGCAGCGTCAGGATGACCTGAGGCTCGACGTCGTACGCGGTCTGGATGTCGCGGCCGGCCAGCAGATTGAACTTCTGCTCGGTCGCGCCAATCTCGACGTCGGCTCGGATGACCACGGAGTCGTAGGCTTGCATCAAAGGATAGAGGAGCTCATGAACGCTGATCGGCTCGCCTGCTTTGAAGCGGATGCTGAAATCGTCGCGCTCGAGGATCCGCGCGACGGTGAACCGCGAGGTGAGGCGGAGCACGTCGACGAAGCTCATGGCCTTGAACCACTCCCCGTTCCAGCGCACCTCGGTCTTCGATTTGTCGACGACCTTGAAGAACTGGTCCAGGTAGGTCTGGGCGTTGGCGTTCACTTCCTCCTCGGTGAGCGTGGGGCGCGTTTGCGAGCGGCCGCTGGGGTCGCCCACGAGGGCGGTGTAGCTCCCGACGATGAGGACGACCTGGTGACCGAGCTCCTGGAATTGACGCAGCTTTCGGAGACCGATCGTGTGTCCGAGGTGAATATCGGGCGCGGTGGGGTCGAAACCTTGTTTGACGCGGAGCGGCGTTCCCGAGGCGATGGATCTCTCGAGCTTCCGGACGAGCTCCTCCTCGGGGATGAGCTCCTCGATCCCCGAGCGGATCGCCTGGAGCTGGCGCTCGACTTCGGCGCTCCTGGATCTCACGGGCATGGCCGCGGCAGACTATCAAGTTTGGAGCCTTCGCGGAAGCGCGGGGGCAATTGGGGCTTGACCGACCCGGAGGCCTTACCTAGCGTAACCCTGGCCGGTGAAGTCACACTTGGAACGAGGTGCCGATCGTGAGCTCATGGGGTCGCATCACGAAGATCATCTTCGCCGGACTCGTCGTGCTGCTCTGCGGCGTGATCGGCGTGGGCATCGGGGTCGCGAACTGGCTCCGCAAGGATCTGCCCTCGCCGACCAACCTCCAGACCATCGCACCCCCGGTCAAGACGCTCGTCTACGACCGGAACGACAAGCTGGTGCACGAGTTCTTCAAGGAGAACCGCTCCATCGTGCCCCTGCGCGAGATCCCGCGCCCTCTCGTCCAGGCCATCCTCGCGATCGAGGACCGGCGCTTCTACTCGCACTGGGGCATCGACCCCATCCGACTCGCTCGCGCGCTGGTGACGGACATCGTGACCCGGAGCCCCCAGCAGGGGGGCAGCACGATCACGCAGCAGCTCGCCCGAAATCTCTTCCTCACGCACGAGAAGACGCTGACCCGGAAGCTCAAGGAGATCGTCCTCGCGATCCGGATCGAGCAGACGTACACGAAGGACGAGATTCTCGAGATGTACTTCAACCAGATCTACTTCGGGGAAGGCGCGTACGGGGTGGACGCGGCCGCCAAGGTCTACTTCGGGAAGCGAGTCCAGGAGCTGAATCTGCAAGAGTGCGCGCTCCTCGCCGGATTGCCCCGGAATCCGCGTGACTATTCGCCGCGCCGGGATCCGGACCGCGCGCTCCGGCGCCGGAATCTCGTGCTCTCGCAGATGCTCGCCGCCAAGTTCATCCCTCGCGGCGCGTACGAGCAGGCGAGCGAAGCCCCCCTGGGCGTCACGAAGACCCGCTACAACGCCCAGGAAGCTCCGTACTTCATGGAGATGGTGCGCCAGTACGTAGACGAGCGGTACGGGTCGAATCAGCTCTACGAAGGCGGCCTCAAGATCTACACGTCGATGGACATCGATCTCCAGCACGCGGCCGAGGAGGCGCTGGAGAAGCGTCTGACCGCCCTGGAGCAGCGGAACCAGTACAAGAAGACCCGCGCGGTGCTGGCCAAGGCGGCGGCGGTCACGGCGCCCGCCAAGAGCACGCAGACGGCGTACCTCCAGGGCGCGATCGTCTCGATCGAGCCCTCGAGCGGGCAGGTCCTGGCTCTCGTGGGCGGGCGGGACTTCAACGATTCGAACTTCAACCGCGCGGTGCAGGCCTCGCGGCAGCCGGGCTCGGCGTTCAAGCCGTTCATCTACACGGCCGCGATCGACAACGGATTCGCCCCGACCGACATCATCCTCGACACGCCGGTCTCCTTCCCGGCGGGCAACGGGGCGGAGTGGTCGCCGCAGAATTATGACAAGAAATTCCGCGGCCCCGTGACCCTGCGCAACGCGCTCGCGAACTCGGTGAACGTTCCGGCCGCGAAGCTGCTCCAGAAGCTCGGCACGTCGCTCGTGACCACGTACGCGCGGCGGATGGGCATCAAGAGCAAGCTCTACGGCGACCTCTCGCTGGCGCTCGGGACCTCGGAAGTCAACCTGCTCGAGCTGACCTCGTCGTACGGGGTGTTCGCGAACCAGGGCGTGCGCGTTCCGCCGGTCTACATCCTCAAGATCGAGGACAAGAACGGGAAGGTGCTCGAGGAGAGCCATCAGACGGGCGAGGAAGTGCTGAGTCCCGAGACCGCGCTCACCATGACCAGCATGATGGAGAGCGTGCTCGAGAACGGGACGGCGGCCTCGGCGCGGGCCCTCGGCTTCACGGCACCCGCGGCCGGCAAGACGGGAACCACCGACGACTATACGGACGCCTGGTTCGTGGGATACGTGCCGGGCGTCGTGACGGGCGTCTGGGTCGGGTTCGACCGCAAGCAGAAGATCGGCCCCGGGATGACCGGAGCCGCGGCCGCGCTGCCGGTGTGGGTGGACGTGATGCTGGCCGCGACGAAGAACCGGCCGCCGCAAGACTTCCCCGTCCCGAGCGGCGTCGTGAGCCGGCTGATCTGCACGGAGACGGGGTTGCTCGCCAATCCTGCGTGCCCGAGCACCGAGATCGAGCTATTCCGGGAGGGCAGCGAGCCCACGGGCTACTGCAACGTGCACACGGGGACGGCCAAGCCTCCGACCGAGACTCCGGACTTCCACGAGACGGACACCGAGGCCCCGCCCGACGAGCGGCTGAAGCTGTAGCGATCCGCGGCTATCGCCCGCCGGCGTCGACGATCAGCGGCTGCGCCAGGGGGGGAGCGTCCTCGATCCGGTACGCCTGATTCACCGTCTCGGCCCAGTCGGGCGCGTCGCGATGGGCCTCGATTACCGCCACGGTCTCTCCGGCGGTGACCACGTCCCCGACCTTGCGGATCAGCCGGACGCCGACCGCGTGGTCGATCTCCTGCTCCTTCGTCTCGCGCCCGCCCCCCATGGAGACGAGAAGCATTCCCAACGCGCGCGCGTCGATCGCGGAGACGAAACCCCTCCGGTCCGACGTCACCTTCGTCTCCTGCTTCGCGCGGGGGAGGATGGAAGAATCCACGGTCACGCGCGGATCGCCCCCCTGGGCCTGGATCATCGCTTCGGCCCGCTGCAGCGCCGAGCCCGACTCCAGAGCCGTGTCCAGGCGCGCGTCCGCCTCGTGCCGCTCGCGCGCCACGCCGCAGAGCACCAGCATCGCCGAGGCGAGCACACGGGTCAGGGCCACGACGTCCGGGGGACCCTCGCCGCGCAGGACGGCCAGAGCCTCGGCGGTCTCGTTGGAGTTCCCGATCGTGAGCCCCAGCGGCTGATCCATGGCCGTCACGAGGGCGCGCGCGTTCCGTCCCAGCTCCCGAGCCGTCTCCACGAGCTCCTTCCCCAGGGCCAGGGCTTCTTCCTTCGTACGCATGATCGCGCCGCCGCCGCACTTCACGTCGAACAGGATCCCCGACGCCCCCGCCGCGAGCTTCTTGCTGAGGATGCTCGCCACGATGAGGGGGCGGCTCTCGACGGTGGCGGTCACGTCGCGCAGCGCGTAGAGCTTCCCGTCCGCGGGGGCCAGATCCTCGCTCTGGCCCGCGATCACGACGCCGATCCGGCGGGTCTGCGCCGCGAACTCATCCGCGTTGAGGTTGGTCTTGAACCCCGGGATGGCCTCGAGCTTGTCCCTCGTGCCTCCCGTGTGGCCCAGGCCCCGTCCGACGATCATCGGCACCGCGGCGCCGCACGCGGCCACCCACGGCGCGAGGGCGATCGAGATCTTGTCCCCCACGCCCCCGGTCGAATGCTTGTCCACCGTGGGACGGCCGATTCCGTTCCAGGCCAGGACACGCCCGGAGTGGAGCATGGCGTCGGTCAGAGCGACCGTCTCGTCCTTGTCCATACCGCGGATCGTGACCGCCATGAGGAGCGCCGCGGACTCGTAGTCGGGGATGGATCCATCGGCCACGCCCCGGATCCAGCCTCCGATCGCGTCGCGCGAGAGCGCGCCGCCGTCCCGCTTCGCGCGGATGACGTCCTTCACGATCCGGGCCTGAATCCGGTGAAGGCGCGGGGGAGCAGCGAAGCCAGGGGAATCTCTTCGGGCGCGCCGTCTCCGCGCTCCACGACGAGGGTCAAGGACGGCGCGTGCTCGAGGAGCACCTGGCGGCACGCGCCACAGGGCAACACCGGCCGCGTCGTCTCGGACACGACCGCGATCCGCGTGAATCGCGTGGCGCCCCGCGCCAGGGCGCCAAAGAGCGCGCTCCGCTCGGCGCAGATGGAGAGCCCGTAGCTCACGCTCTCGACGTTCACGCCCGGGTGGGCCGAGCCGTCCTCCGCCTCGAGCATGGCCGCCACCCGAAACCGCGAATACGGCGCCGCGCTCCGGGGCAGCAGGGCGCGCGCCAGCTGCAAGAGCGCGTTGGCCGGGGAGCCCGGTTCAGGCACGTTTCGGCGGCTTGAGGGTCGGGGGCGCGGCGGCCGCCAGCAGCGTGAGCTTGGCGAAGCGGACGACGAGCTTCCGCTTCGTCTTGTCGTCGAAGGAAACGAGGAGCGAAGCCTGATCCCCGCTTCCCCTCGACTCCAGAACCAACCCCAGGCCGAACTCCGGGTGCTGGACCCGGTCCCCCACCTGAAAATCGCGCTGATCCGTCATCGGTTCTCCCGCTTCCCGTCTAGCCCGGGATGCGCGTGCTCTTGTACTGGACCTTGCGCGAGCGCCGCGTCCCCGAGCCTCCGGCTTCCGATTCGTGCCGCTCCCCGACCAGGGTCAGGATCTTCGAAGGCTGCCCGTCGCGGAGGAACACCCGCACCACCCGCTTCCCCATGCTGCAGAGGATCTCGTAGGGGATGGTCTCGGCGCGCTCGGAGACTTCCTCCAGCGTGATCTGCGCGCCTCCCTGCTCCCCCCAGAGCACCGCTTCGTCCCCCAGCGCCACGTCGGGGATCTCGGTCACGTCCACCATCGTGAGGTCCATCGTCACCCGCCCGATCATGGGCGCCCTCCGCCCGCGGATCAGCACCTCGCCGCGGTTCGAAAGGAGCCAGGGAAAGCCGTGGCCGTATCCCACGGGGAGCACGCCGACGCGGGTCGTCCGCTTGGTCTGGTAGGTCCGGCCGTAGCTGATGAATCGCCCCGCCGGCACCGAGCGAAGCTGGACCACCCGCGACTTGAAGGACATCACGCCTTCGACGGGGATCGGCCTCGGGACACGGTTGCTGGGATAGAACCCGTAGGCCAGGATTCCGGGCCGGACCATGTCGAGCCTCGATTCCGGCAGCGCCAGGATGCCGGCGCTGTTCGCGGCGTGCCGGACAGGAACCTCGATCTTCTTCCGCTCGAGCGCGATCAGTATCTCCTGGAAGCGCCGGAGCTGCCCTTCCGCGAAGAACGTGTTCCCGGAGTCCGCGTCGGGAAAATGCGTGAAGACCCCTTCGAGCTTGAGATTGGGCATCTCGTGCACCCGCTGCACGAATTCGAGCGCGTCCCCGTCCGAGATGCCCGTTCGGCCCATGCCGGTGTCCACCTCGACGTGGATGCGCGAGATGACCTCGTGCGCGACGCAGCGCCGGGAGAGAAGCTCCGCGAACTCGAGGCTCCCGACGCACGGGGTGAGCCGGTGCTCGATGATCTCGTCGACTTCCGAGCGAAGGGAAGGGCTCAGGATCACGATCGGGGAGGTGAGCCCCGCGGAGCGCAGCTCGATTCCCTCGTGCAGGGTGGCGACTCCGAACATGGAGACCCCGGCCTCCGTGGCGGCGCGCGAGATCTCCACGGCGCCGTGACCGTAGGCGTCGGCCTTGACGACGAGCAGGATCGAGCAGCCCGGTCCGATCGCGCCCTCGATGGCCGCGATGTTCCGGCCGAATCGATCCAGATCTACTTCGGCCCATGTGGGGAATTCCATCATTGGTCGCCGGAGGTCCGGCCCGTCACGAGTACCACAGGGCGTGTGGCGGCGCAAGCGGGCCATCGCGTACACTTCGCGCGTGGCCACCGTAAATTCTAATCCCCGGCCCGCTCCCGACCGAGAGGAATTCGCCCGCGCGGCCGCCGAGCTCCTGGATCTCGTGCGCCATCTCTCGGGACCGGACGGATGTCCCTGGGATCGCGAGCAGACCTCGAAGTCCTTGAGCCCCTATCTGGTCGAGGAAGCCCACGAGATCGGAGAGGAGATCGCCCAGGACGACCGGGCCGCGGCCCGCGAGGAGCTGGGGGACCTCTTCTTTCTCGTCGTGTTCCTCGCGGTCACGTTCGAGCGCGAGGACGGGACGAAGCCGATCGACCTCATCCGGGGCATCATCGCGAAGATGATCGCACGCCACCCGCACGTCTTCGGGGAGCGCCGCGATCTCGATCCTCAGGGCGTCCTGCGGCAGTGGGAGGAGGGCAAGCGCCGGGAATCCGGGCGGGAGTCGCTCCTCGGAGGGAGCCCCGAGCGGCTCCCCGCGCTCCTCAAGGCGTACCGCGTGCAGGAGAAGGCGGCCTCGGTGGGCTTCGATTGGGAGAGCGTCGAGGGGGTCGTCGCCAAGCTGCGGGAAGAGGTCGAGGAGACGGAGCGCGCGATCGGCTCCGGAGATCGCGAGCGGGTCGGCGAGGAGATCGGGGACCTGCTCTTCGCGGCGGTCAATCTCGCGCGGTTCGTGAAAGCGGACCCGGAGGCCCATCTTTCGATCGCCATCGAGAAATTCCGCAGGCGGTTCGACCGGGTCGTGGAGCTCCTGCGCGCGAGCGGCTCGTCGCCGGAGAAGGCAGGGCTCAGGGAGCTGGATCGTCTGTGGGAGGCTGTGAAGCGGGAGGAGCGGGCGTAGGTTTCGCCGCTTCCTCCTTGTCCTTGTCGATCTCGGCCACGAAGTTGAGCCGGAGCTCGGTCAGGACGTGGTTCAGGAAGCGCGCTTCCTGCCCCGTCAGGTTCCCTTCGGTCCGCGTCCTCAGCATCTCGAGCATCTCGATCGACATCCTGGCGTGCGCCATGTCCCGCTCGATCTTCTCGGTGAACGGGTTCATGACCTTGCCCATCTGCTGCATGGCCGCGGCCTGGAACGATTGCACCAGTCCGAGGAACAGATCCCTCTGGTGGAGCGGCCCTTCCGCCGCGCCCCCGCCTTCCTTCGCTTCGGCCATCATCGAATCCGCTCCGCGATCACCATGGTCAGATACGAAGTCTCGCGCGCCGCGAGCAGCACCGGATGATCGCGGCTCTGCCCCAGCACGTCGACCAGACGCAGCTCCGTGCGCGCGTGCTTCGCGGCCGCGCGCAGGACTTCGAGAAATGCGGGCGCGTCCACGTGGTGCGAGCACGTGGCGGTGGCCAGCGTTCCCCCGGGACTCAGGAGCTGGAGCGCCGCCGCGTTGATCCCCACGTACTTCCGGGCCCCTTCGGCCAGAGCCTTCCTGCTCCGCACGAGCGCCGGAGGATCCAGGACGATCATATCAAAGCGGCTTTCCTCCAGCGCGAGCCGGTCCAGGGCGCGCTCCACCTCCTCGGTCCGGAACTGGATGTCGCGGTCCGGAGCGTTGCGCTCGGCGTTCACCCGGGCCCGCTCGACCGCGGGGGCCGAGCTGTCGATTCCGAGCACCGACGTGGCGCCGGCCATACAGCAGTGGAGGGAGAAGAGGCCCGTGTAGCAGTAGAGGTCGAGCACGCGCCTTCCCGGCGACTCCAGGGCCACGCGCTTCCGGTTGTCGCGCTGGTCCAGGAACTCCCCGGTCTTCTGCCCGCGCCGGAGATCGCTCCGGAGGACCATGCCCTCGTAGGGCGCCTCGACCAGCTCCGGCACCTCGCCGCGCTCGATGGGCTCGAGGAGGGAGAGCCCTTCGAGGGAGCGCGCCTGCGAGTCCCGCCGGCAGAGGATCCCCCGCGGGCGAAGCGTCTCCATCAGGACGTCCAGGATCCAGTCGATGCGCTTCTCGATCCCCGCGGTGAGGCTCTGCACGCAGAGATACTCTCCGTAGCGGTCGACGACGAGGCCGGGCAGATGGTCTCCTTCGCCGTGGATCAGGCGATAGGTGGACTCCACGGGCAGGATGCGCCGGCGAAGCTGAAGCGCCTGGTCGGCCCGGTCCCGAACCAGATTGGCGTCGATCGCCCGGAGATGCCGCGCGTAGAGCCGTACGGCAATGAGCGAATGCGGGTTGTAGAGGCCGACGCCGACGGGCTGGCCGCGGTGGTCCAGGACCGCCACTTCGTCACCCGGCGCGAGACCGTCGTCGGCCGATTCGATCTCGTTGCTGAAGACCCAGGGGTGGCCGGAGCGCAGACGGCGCTCCTGATTCTTCGCGAGGCGGACCGCGGCTTTCAGGGCCTCCGGGATGCTAGCCCCGCCGCGTCTTGCGACGCTTCCGGACCGGCTCCGGATGCGAGAGCCCCAGATAGCCGAGCATCTTGTTGGCGAGCTTGGCGGCGAAGAAGTCCGAGGCGGGCTGCCCCTCGATGGGCTTGAGCTCGACGATATCGCACCCGACGACCTGCCGCCGCTCGCAGACCGCCCGGAGAAGCTTCAGCCCTTCCTCCCAGGTGGCTCCACCGGGCTCCGGGGTGCCCACTCCAGGGACGTAGGCCGGGTCGAAGTAATCCAGATCCACCGTGACGTAGACCGGATTCCGGAGCCGTGCCAGGATCGAGTCGATCGGCAAGCCGGTCGCCCGGGTCTCCCGAGCCAGGAATACCGGGACGTCTTCGCCGTGGACGTAATCGGCCTCCTCGCGCGAGACGCTCCGGATCCCGACCGACACCGTGGGGACGCCCAGCTCCCGAACGCGTCTCATGACGCTCGCGTGGCTCATCTTCGTCCCCTGGTATTCCTGGCGAAGGTCCAGGTGCGCGTCCAGCTGGAGGACCGAGAGCTCCGGATAGCGCCGGTGGAGCGCCCGCACCGGGGCGATGGTGAGCGAGTGCTCGCCACCCAGCGTGAAGGGAATGACGCCCGAATCCACGAGGCTCCCGGCCACGCCCTCGAGCCTTTCCAGCGCGGCCGCGGGATCGAGTGGATCGATCTCGATCTCTCCCAGGGTCGCGATCCCCATGCGAAAGGGCTCCAGGTCCAGCTCCTCGTCGTAGAGCTCGACCTGGCGGGACGCCTCGAGGATCGCGCGCGGCCCGAAGCGGGTTCCCGGCATGTAGCTCGTGGTCTGGTCGAAGGGCGCGGGCACAAAAGCGACTCGAGCCCGGCTGAGTAGGCACTCAGCCGGGCTCAAACCCAGGAACAGGAGCGGCGCGGGGGGCGCGATCCGCGCGCGCTTAGAAGTCGTCGTCTTCGTCCTCGTCCTCTTCTTCCTCCTCCTCCTCGTACTCGTCATCGTCGTCGAGATCGTCCTCGTCCTCTTCGTCCTCGAATTCTTCTTCCTCGCCCTCGAACGGTTCTTCCTCTTCCTCGTCATGGTCGTACGAGCGGCTGACGGGATCCTCTCCCCAGTCTTCCGAGCGGCGATGCGCGCTGCCGAACTCGCGCCCCGAGCTTTTGCGTTTCATGTCGATCCTCACAAGCTTGGTGGACAAGGCTGCCACCGGCAACCCACGGAAAAAACCGCGGACGGGAAGTTACGGAGGGGGCCCATCCCCGTCAACGGAAAAAGCATGGTCCGCGATCGGGGTGGGGAGCAAGAGGGAATCATCCCTGCTTTGCCTCGGTACGCTTCCGGAGATCGTCGATGTACTCCTGTTTCAAGGGATACCCCAGCTCTCGCGCCCTCATCGCGTCGCGGAGGGCCTCCCCGTAGCGGCCCAGCCGTTCGTAAGCCTTGGCCCTGGCGTAAAAAGCGGCCTCCGAGCGCGGATCGAGGTCGATGGATCGTCCATAGTCCTCCGCGGCGCCCTCCTTGTCCCCGAGCAGGAAACGCGCCTCACCCCGCCACAGATAGGCTTTCGGGTTGCCGGGCTGGAGGCTGATCGAGGCGTCGAAATCCGCCATCGCCTTGTCGAGTCGGTTCATGCCGCTGAGGGTCAGGGCGCGATTCAGGTGCGCCTCCGCGTAGTCCGGCTTCCGCTCCACGGCTCTCGTAAAATCCTCCAACGCCAGATCGCGCTTTCCCATCGAGAGGTGGACCGCGCCGAGGCTGTTCCAGGGGACCGCCTCCTTGGGCTCCAGCCTCACGGCCTCTTCCAGGTCCGCCAGAGCCCTCGGGTCGCGGTTCAGATACCGGATCGTGCCCCTCATGGTCAGGGCCCGGGGCTGGCTGGGGTCCAGCGCGATCGCTTTCTCGGCGTCCGCCAGAGCCAGGTCGTTTTTTCCCTGCTGCATGTAGGACCGCGCCCGCATCGTGTAGCCGATGGGGAGATTCGGGTACTGACGTAGGACATCGTTCCAGAGCGTCACGTTGTCCTTCCAGACGGCGCACCGCGCCTGGGTCGCGGTGAACGCGGCGACGCCGGCGAGAACGAGGACCGCGGCGAGGGCGGTTCGGTAGGCGGGTCGCGCGAGAGGACCCTGGACGAGCGACCGGTAGAGGCTGGCCACGATGAACCCGATCCCCACGAAGGAGAGGTAGGTGTAGCGGTCGGCGATCACCGCACTTCCCACCGGATAGAGCTGGAGCACCATGGCCAGGTTCGCGAGGAAGAACATCGCGCCGAACGCGATCGCGCGCCCGCCTCGGAGGCTGAGCCCAACCGCCCCGAGGAAGAGGAGCGCGCCGAGCGGAGCCAGGTAGTACACCGTCGGCAGCCCTCCTGCCGCCGTCCGCAGGGGGTACGGATAGAGCGCCGAGAGATGGATGGGCGCCACAGCCCGGACCAGGTACGCCGAGATTCCGTAGCACGCGAAGAGGATTCGCTCGTAGAAGGCGAAGGTGCCTAGACTCTGCACCGCGCCCTGTTTCGATTGCGCCACGACGGCGAGGCACGCGAAGGCCGCCGCGATCGCGAAGAACGGGGCCTTCTCGACGAGGAGCGTTTTCACGTCGAGCTTCCGCTTGAGATAGAAGTCGATCGCGATCAGGGCCAGGGGAAGGCTGACCGCCATTCCCTTCGAGAGGATCGAGAGCACGAAGAAGGCGATCGCGGCCGCATAGGTCGCCTCTCTCGGGCGCCGGCGGCGCGCCCAGAAGACGTAGCTGATGCAGGCCAGGAGGTAGAAGAGTGCGTAGAGCGCGTCCTTCCGCCCCGAGACCCAGGCCACGGATTCCACGTGCAGGGGGTGGATGCCGAAGAAGATCGCCGTGATCGCGGCCGCCGCTTCGGAGCCGCTCAGGACCAGGATGAACGCGAAGACGGCGAGCGTCGCCAGCACGTGGAGCGCGATGTTCATGATGTGATAGCCGCGCGGGTCCAGCTTCCAGAAATGGTAGTCGACGGCGAAGGACGTCATGGTCAGGGGGTGGTAGTTCCCTTCCACGAAGGTGCTGAAGATGGTCTGGATTCCCGACGGGGAGAGGTCGCGGATCAGCGGCTGGTCGGTGGCGTAGAAGGGATCGTCCCAGTCGGTGAAGCCGTTCTGGATCGCGGGCCAGAACGCGGCCGCGGTGACGAGGGCGACGAGCACGGGCACCCACCAGCGGCGGGGACGGTTCGCGCGGGTCCTGGCTGGCGTGGCGTCTTGTGGCCGAGCCGTTCCGCGCGCGGGCTTACGCTTGGGAGTCAATGGCTACTCCCCTTCCGTCGGTTCGCCCGGCGCGCTTCGGCTAGCTCGGACAGAAACACAGCGTACCGCGCTCCATGCCCCTCGGCATCGCTCCATACACGGATTTTCGTTAGGCGGACCTTGGAACGCGCGGCGATCGCGACCGCGGCCGCGAGAGCTTGCCGGTCACCCCAGTGGTAAAAGGCGGCGAGCCTATCCCTGCAGGCGTCCGTACCCGACAGCGACAGGGTCTTGGCGCCTCCCCGCGCACGCCAGACAGGTCGGATCTGGAGGTCCTGCCCGATTCCAAGCGGTCCCCGCGGGAACTCCACAAAGAACGCTACCGAGCGGTGAACATAACGGTCGTCCTCCCGATGGTATCCAACCGCGTTCATCGCCCGGTCCAGGTCCTCTTGAGAGATCGTTCCAGAGAGCACGAAGTCGGCGTCAAGGGATGCATAGGCGCCTCCGGAATAGAGATGGGCGCACGCTCCTCCAGTGAGTACGGCACGAATGCCCGCACGTCGGAGCGAGTCGCCAACCGCAATAGCCACATCGGCCAGCGTCGAGTTTGAATCGATCCTCAGAGCGGCTTTCCGGACTGACGGGGTCTTCGGCGGAGCGTCGAGGCCCGAGCCCGGAGCTCCACTTCAGGCTCCAAGAGTCGAGTGAGATAACGTTCCAAGTCCGGTCGCGCGAAGGCGCTGGGGTTCAGCCTGTACAGGCGGGTCCGGCCGGCCGCGCGACCTGCCACGAGTCCATCGCGCTCCAGGGACTTGAGGGCCTTTTGCACGGAGGACAGAGTGATCCCCAGAAGCCTCGCCAATTCGCGGGCGTAGCTTTCACTCAACAGGTGAAGGCCGAGAAGGACGCCCGTGCGGGCCGAGCTGCCAAAGGGGCTGGAATTCGTCGTGACCGCCATTGGCGGTCATATGACCACTTTTAGGTTCATCCGTCAACGAAGCATTATAGGGGAGTAAGCGCGGGCGGCAGATCCAAAGGCCTCAAAAAAATGGCGGGGCCGACGGGACTCGAACCCGCGACCTCCTGCGTGACAGGCAGGCGTTCTAACCAGCTGAACTACGACCCCACCGCGTTTTTTCGAGCGCAGAATCGGGAGTCTAGCGTGCCCTGCCGCGCCGGGTCAACCGCGGTCTAGATTCGCTCCAGCTTCGTCGACTTGTAATAGTGGCTGAGAATCTCCCGGTAATCGAGCCCCGCGCGCGCCATCCCCATGGCCCCCCACTGGCACATCCCGATGCCGTGTCCGTTGCCGCCGCCGGTCGCGACCACCTTCATCGCTCGGCCGTCCTCCCCGCGGATGACCCCGATCTTGAAGAAGCTGCTCCTCAAGATCGCCGTGCCGCCCGGCCGCCGCAGCACCCACCGCGTCCGGTCGCCGTGAAAGGTCAAGTCTCCCTTCGAGGTGCTGACGGTCAGGTCCCGGACGCGCCCGCATCGCGAACGCTGGTCCACGCGGACGTCGAGGAGATCCCCACCCAGATTGGAGGCCGCTGGATTCTCGACCGCGCCGTACTGGCGGATCATGGCCAGGAACGCGTCGGCGTCCCACTCCTCGCGCCACCGGAAGTTCGAGGACAGGGAGCAGTAGGGAGTCGTTCCGGGCCCGGCGTCGTCGCGGACGCTCCGGAGGTACGCGGTCCAGTCCCAGGGCCAGACGTCCTCCACGTTCGCGGTCCTGCCCCCGCACGCCGAGGAGTAGAGCGCCTTGATGGGCTGGCCGTCGGAGGTCAGGACCTCGCCGCGCGTGGATTCGAGCGCGCGGTCGCTCTGCCGGTTCTCCCGAGTGGTTCCGGCGTAGACCTGGTCCTCGACGGAGGCGTAGAGATCGAAACCAAGCTCCGCCCGTCGGCCCATGTAGGCCACGGTGTAGGAGCGCGCGGCCACGGCCTGGGCCTTCACGGCCGCGAAATCCGATTCGGGCGGGGTACCGATCTCGTTCGGGAGGACGCTCCGGAGGTACTCCTCGAGCCCGACCACGTTCACGAGGGTCAGCCCTTCGGGGCTCGAGGCGAAGACCCGGAAGGTCCCCCGGTACCAGCTCCCGCTCCACCCCGAGTAGCCGCCCAGCACAGGCACCAGCTCCAGGGTGTCTCCCACGCCCCCGGACCAGACGGGGCCCGTTTCACCCTCTGGAGTCACCTGGAGCGCCCCGCCGGCGCTCCGGGCGAGCGTCACAAGCTTCCCGGCTTCACCCGTGGCGACAGCCTCTCCACTCGCGAGGCGCAGCGCCCAGCCACGGGAGCCCGAGATCCGGACCCGGGGGGCCGCGACCGCGAGCCCGATCCGGATCGAGCCCACCGAGCGCCACGCGTCGGTGGGACGGATGGGCGGGCGGCTTGGCGCGGGCGAGCTTGGGGCCGGCGCTCCCGGCGAAGGCGTGGGGGCCTCCGGGGGGCGCCTGGTGCCGGCGCAGCCCGCCAGCGCGGCCAGCGCGAGGCAGGCCGCGGCCAGGATGGCGCTATCTTGGGTATGGCGCCGGCGTGACCGAGCCAAGCACGACCTCCTTCCGGGCCCCGGTCGCCGAAGGCACATTCCCGGGCCGCCCCGAGATCGACTCGAAAGCCAGGAACGCGAAGGCCATCGCCTCCTTCGCGCCGGCGGGCACCCCCAGAGCGTCCGTGGTCTGGACCCGCGAGCCGGGGAGCGCCTTCCCGATCGACTCGAGCAGGGTGAGATTCTTCGCCCCCCCGCCCGAGACCAGGACCTCGTCCGGTCTCCGTGTCCCCGAGAGCGCCACGCCCCGGGCCACCGCCCCCGCGGTGATCTCCACGGCGGTTCGGAGGCGGTCCGCCAGAGAGAGCTCGATGGTGCGCGCGAGGAAGCGCTCCAGGTAGGCCGCGCCGAACTCCTCGCGGCCCGCGCTCTTGGGAGGGCGGCGGGCGATGAACGGATCGGACAGGAACTCCTCCACGACGTCGGGCGCGGCATGCCCGCGGGCCGCCTCGACCCCACGATCATCGTAGCGCGACCCGGCCGGCCCCAGGGAGCCCATGATCGCGTCCAGGAGCATGTTTCCCGAGCCGCAGTCGAACGCCACGACGTCCTCGACCTGGGCATTGGGCTTGAGCCGGGTCAGGTTGGCGATTCCACCCAGGTTTAGGAGCACCCGGTCGCTCACGTCCGAGACGAACTGGTGGAGATCGAACCTCGGAACGAGAGGGGCCCCCTCCCCTCCTTCCAGGACGTCCGCCATGCGAAAGTTCGAGACCACCCGGCACGAGACCGCTCGGGAGACGGCGGTCGGCTCCCCGATCTGGATGGAGAGCGGGACCATGGAGCGCTTTCCCTGCGGGTCGTGGAACACCGTCTGCCCGTGCATGCCCACGACCTCGGGGGTGTACCCCGCGGCCTCCGGCGCCGCGATCACGTCGCGCGCGGTGAGGCCGGCGTGCTGCCCCAGCTCGACGTGGAGAGCCAGGAGATCGCGCATCGGAAGGGTCCCTTCCTGGGCCGCGAGCACGCGCGCGCGCAGGGCCGCCGAGAAGGGACGATGCCGCCACGCGACGAGCTTCGTGCGCCGCGGCGCGAGCCCGCGCTCCACCGTGACGAGCGCGGCGTCGGCCCCGTCCGCCGAGGTGCCGCTCATGATCCCGATGGCGCACGCGTATCCCACCACGTCGCTCCGGCTCATCGCCCGCTCCCCTGCAGCAGCCCTTCCACGATCTGCCGCTGGAAGATCAGGAAGGCCAGCAGAACCGGCACGGTCGCGACCGTGGAGCCGGCGAGCAGGGCACCCCAGTCGACGCTGTGCTCCGACTGGGCGAAGAGCGCCAGCCCCACCGGCAGGGTGCGCATGGACTCGGAGGTCGTGAGCACGAGCGGGTGGAGGAAGGCGTTCCAGGTGGTCAGGAATCCATTCACCCCCACGACCGCGAGTCCGGGACCCGACAGGGGCAGGACGATCCTCCAGAAGATCGCCCGCGGGCTGAGCCCGTCGGTCCGCGCGGCCTCCTCCGGCTCCGGCGACATCGTCTGGTAGTAGTGCGCCATGAAGAGCACGCCGAAGGGATCCGCCAGGTGCGGAAGGATGAGCCCCGGATAGGTGTCGAGGAGCCCCAGCCGCGCGAAGAGGAGATAGAGCGGAACCAGGGTGACCTGGCGCGGCAGGATGAGGAACGCGGTGGCGAGCGCGAGCGTGACGCCATTGCCCTGGAACCGCGCGCGCGCGAAGGCGTGACCCGCCGCCGCGCTGAGGAGGATCTGGAGCGGCACGGCCACGCCCGTGACGAGGAGCGAATTCAGCGCGAAGCGCCCCATGCCGCTTCCCTGGCCCAGGGCCCGATAGTGGTCGAGCGTGAAGCCTCCGCTCCACCAGTCGGAGGGCGCGATGGGAAGCGCGTTCCCGACGCCGAGCGAGACGCGGGCCATGTAGAGGAGCGGCGCGATCGAGAGAAGCGCCACGGCGGTGAGGAGGACTAGGGCGCGGCTCACGCGGGCCTCGCGCCGAGCCGTCGCTGCGCGAACAAGATGAGCCCGACGATGAAGAGGAGGATGTAGGCGAGGGCGCAGGCGTAGCCCATCTCGAAATGGTAGAACGCGCGCTCGTAGAGGTGATAGACGAGCGTGAGGGTGCTCTCGAGCGGCCCGCCCCGCGTGAGCACGAACACCTCGATGAAGATCTGGAAAGATCGAATGGTGTTGAGGAGGATCACGAAGAGGATCACCGGCCGGACATGCGGCAGGACGATCCTCCGCTCGATCTCGCGGGCGCGCATTCCCTCGAGCCGCGCCGCCTCGAGCTGCTCGATGGGGAGCGTCTTCCTCGCGGCCAGGATGAGGATGGCGTAGTAACCGACGCTGGACCAGACGTCCATGAGCATGATCGAAGGCAGCGCCAGTCGAGGATCCTGTAACCAATGCACCGGCGGGAGCCCGGCCGCCTCCAGCCACCCATTCAGCAGCCCCTGCTCCGCGTAGAGCGACTTGAACACGAGCGCGATCACCACCATCGAGAGGGTCGCCGGGAAGAAGATCGCCGCGCGGAAGAGCGCCTCGCCGCGGCGGAGACGGCCCAGGAGCGCGGCCACGAGGTAGGCGAGGGTCAGGGTCATAGGCAGCGTGCCGACCACGAAGATCGCGGTCGTCCGGAGGGCGTGCCAGAAGGCCGGCGACTGAACGGCGCGGGTGTAATTCCCGGCGCCGATCCAGTGCGTCAGATCGGGCCTCAGGGGATTCATGTCGTAGAAGCTGAGCGCGAGGGCCGCGAGGAGGGGCAGGAGCCCGAACACGGCGAAGAAGAAGGACCAGGGCAGGAGTCCGGCGATGGACTGGACTTTCATGGCCTGGCGGCGAGCAGGGCCCCGATCCGGGCGTCCGCGGAGCGGAGCGCCTCTTCCGGCGACTTCTTCCCGTAGATCGCCTCTTCCAGCTCCGCGTTCAGGATCTCCTCGATCTCGACCCACTTCGGGTGGACCGGGGGCGCCACCGCCGTGCGGAGCTGCTCCACGAAGACCTTGTCGCGCGGGTGGGACACGAAGTAGGTGTCCTGCTCCGCCATGGCAGCCGCCGGGAAGGCGTTTCCGGTCGCCACGTAGAGCGGCATGGCGTTCTGCTCCTTCACGAGAAAGCGCGCCAGCGTGAGCGCCGCGGCCTTCTCCTTCGAGCCTCGGAAGATCCCCAGCGCCTCGGCTCCCGCGAAGGAAGCGGGCGTTCCGTTGCGGGCGGTCGGGCGAGGCATCAGCGTCACCACGAAATGAAGCTCCGGGGCCGAGGTGGGAAGCTTTCGAAGCATCCAGGGCCCCGAGATGGCGAATCCCACCCGGCCCCTCGTGAACGCTTCGTCCAGCATCTCCTGCCGGTCGAGGAGCGAGTGCGGCTTCAACGTCAGATAGTAGCGAAGCGCCTCGATATTCTGCGGGCTCGAGACGACGCTTCGCGTCAGCGTGGAATCCAGGATGTCGCCGCCGTTCCCCCACGCGAACGGCATGAATTTCTTGAAGAGCACCTCGCGCTCTCCCGAATTCATCCCGAAGCCCTTCACGCCGCCGCCGAGCGCGTCGATCCGCTCGACCGCGTTCGCGAATTCCGCCCAGGTCAGAGGCGGATGCTCCGGGGAGAGCCCCGCGCGCCGGAGCAGGTCGGTGTTCACGTACATCGCGCGCGTGCCCAGCATCCACGGAATCGCGTAGGCCCGGCCGCGGTACTCGGCCGCCGACCAGCCGCGCAGGAGCGGCTTCAAGTCCGGGATGCTGTCGGTGAGATCGATGAGCGTGCTGTCCGCGACCAGCCCGGGGATGAAGGTCGAGCCCAGCTCGGCCAGGTCGGGGGGGCGGCCCGCCGCGATGGCGGCCACCATCTTCTCGCGGCCGCTCTGCCAGGTGAGCTGCTCCACCTGGACTTCGATATCGGGGTGCTCGCGATGGAATCGATCGAGGATGGGCTGGATGGCGGTCAGGGGTGAGAACTGCCAGAAGACGACGGCGCGCTTGCCGGTGCCGCCCTGGCCGCAGCCGCCGAGGGCGAGCGCCGCGGCGACCGCCAGCGTTACGACCGAATGGCCTCGCGAACCCATCCCTGAGCCTCCCTGAGCCGCCTCTCCGCCTCCGCCCGCGTCACGCCCGCGCGGCGCATCACGATGGCCACCTTGAGCGAACCGCCCGCGCGCTCGAGCCAGGGTCCCGTCTCCTCGTAGGACGCTCCGGTCACGTTCATGAACACGCGCTTGGTCCTCTCCTCCAGCTTACGACTCGCGGTCCGGAGATCCACCATGAGGTTTTCGTAGACCTTGCCGCTCCGGACCATGGCGGCCGTGGTGAGCATGTTGAGGACGAGCTTCTGCGCCGTGCCCGCCTTGAGGCGCGTGGAGCCGGTCAGGACCTCGGGGCCGACCCGAGGGGCGATCACGACGTCGCACCGGAGCGGGGCGCTCCCGGCCGGGTTCGCGGTGACCGCGATCGTGGCGGCTCCGACCTTCCGCCCGTACTCGAGCGCGCCCAGGGCGTAGGGCGTTCGCCGGCTGGCCATGATCCCGACCACGATGTCGCGCTTCCCTACGCGGTGCTGGCGCAGCGCCGTCTGGGAAGTCTTGCTGTCGTCCTCGGATCCTTCGATGGACCGCACGAGCGCGCGGCGCCCGCCCGCGATGATGCCCTGCACCAGGGTGCGCGGTGTCCCGAACGTCGGCGGGCATTCCGTCGCGTCCAGAACGCCCAGGCGACCGCTGGTTCCGGCGCCGACGTAGAAGAGCCTCCCGCCCCGGGCCAGGCGCTCGACGATGATATCGACCGCGCGCGTGATGTTGGGGATCTCGCGGCCTACGGCGATCGGGACGCGGCGGTCCTCCTGGTTCATGAGTCTCAGGATCTGCTTGGTGGTGAGTCGGTCGAGGTTTCTGGAGCGTGGATTCCGCTGCTCGGTGACGAGACGGCCGAGCTCGCGGAAGATGGTCTTGCCGCTTCGCCGATCGGTCATCGGGTTCGGATCATCCGTCCATCCTGCGAGACCTTGTGCCCGGAGGCATCCACCGCGCTGAGCCGGTAGAAATAGAGACCGTTCGCGGTGAGGTTGCCTTGGGAGTCGCGCCCGTCCCAGCAATAGACGTTGAACCCGGCCTTGCCCGGCCACTCGAGCGAGGCCACGCGGCGGCCGGAAACGGTCATGAGGAGGAGCTGGACCTTGGGCGAGGGCGTGCTCAGCTCGAACTGGAACACGGAGCCGTCGCACCCGGAGCCCATGAGCCGCGGGCTCACGACCGCGACACGCTTGAGGGTGAGACCGGTTTCGACCTGGAACGAGGCTCGAGCGAAGACCCCGGCGCGGCCCCTGATCTCGACATCGAGCGTGTGGGTGGCCTGGATCAAGTCCTGGGGCGGCAGGTCGAGGGCCCAGCGGCGGTTCGTGGCGTCGAGGGCGGTCTTGGTGACGTTGGCGCGGAGGACCCCGTCGAGGAGCAGGGTCAGGGAATCGGCCGTCACGGGGATCGGCGTGGTCACCTCGGCGCGAAGCGTCGCGTTGGATTCGACGAAGCCGCCGTTGATGATCACCGAGCCGTTCGCGAGGTACCGCACGGTGCTCCGGACCTGGAACGTGAAATCCTGCTCGCGGTTGTTCGAATCGAAGGAGCGAACGATGAGATCGTAGTTGTCGACGTGCGGCCGGTAGTGGGCGGTCAGGGTGTGGGCGCGTCCCGTGTCCGACACCGCGACCGCGTACAGGGTGGAATCGACGAGGGTGATGCTCCCGGTCGCCACCGAGCGCTCCACCAGGTCGGTCCGCCGGAGGCCCGCCTCGTCGCGGACCTTGGCGACGATGGTCACGCTGTCGGTCACCCCCTGTGTGTCGATGACCAGGGACCCGTCCGCCGGAAAGGGCGTGCCGTCCTTCGTGACTTCGAAGATACGCGGCGGCAGCGCGTCCATGTGCGTCATCGGATCGCCGAACATGACGACCGTGGAGTTCATGGCCTGCTGGAGGAAGCTGGGATCGTTCGCGTTCCGGACATATCCCTGCCCGACGATCTCGCCCATGATCCAGCGTGCCTGGTGAGGCTGCCCGGGAGGAGGAGGTGGAGCCGGTGGGGTGGAGTAGAACGCATCTGCCATGAATCCGTTCATCTTCGCATTCGTGTCGATGATCTCGAAGGCGGTCGATCCTAACCCGCCAATCGATCCCGCGTTGGCTAGCATCATCCATTGCTCGCCGATGGCGTCCGTCGGGTCGATGTCTCCATTCCCGATCGCCGCATCCGGGAACTGATTCACATGGCAACCCCAGATCATGTAGAAGTTCGGCTTGCCCACATTGCTCAGTCGGGCGAGATCTCCCGTGGCCAGCGGGAAATAGATCTGTTCGTGCGTGAGCAGGAGGCGGTTTGCGTGTGCCTCCACGTTGAAGATCAGATTGCCCTTGTTGTACTCGGTGTAGAAGGAATCGGCAGCACCACCATTGGTCCGTGTGGCGTCAAGGACGCACTGAAGTTTGCGACACCCGGCATTCGCCGGATCCGTGCAGGTTACCGCGACCTGATCTGTAAAATCCTTCAAATGAAGGTTCACCGTGATGAGATCGCTTCCTGAGGGGCTTGCTGCCGTTGTAGCCGACATGTTGTCGTTCGCCTGCTGAAACAGGATCTCGGCGGGCTGGAAACAGTACCCGGCGTTGAAGTAGATCGTCGATGAGTACTGATCGTCCGAGAACAGGAACTGCCTCCCCCTCCACGTATCGGTCGGCTGGAAGTCTTCGTACTGGATCAGCTTGGTCACGAACTGATCCAGCTCGGGCGCGGTGCTGGCAGGGATTCGCCCCAGGAAGATGCTCGGAGTGTTCCGGGCGGCGTCCGTGTTGCCCCTCCCCAGATTCAGGACGTATCGGGCGTCCTGAGCGACCAGGTCCGCCCCGTCCGGCCCCGCGATGGTTTCGAAGGCCATATACGTGGGGACCCAGTCCACACTGCTCGCGGTCATGTCCTTTCGGTAGTCGAGGCTGGCATCTCCGAGCAGCGCGGCGAATGAAGGGCGCGGAGTCCAGACGTCATATGCGTATTGAAAGTACCTCCGAATGGCTAGCGCTGACTTGAGGCCACCGTTGAATTCATCGTAGATGTCCTGAACGCTTGCGACCTCGACGACGTAGCCTTGACCGCGCCTGAAGTCAGCGAGGCGGTTCGCGGGCGCGAGGAATGCATCCGGGGTGATCAGGATCCCGCGCGCGAATGCACCCGGGGGGAACGGGGCCGGCACGGTCAGGTTCGAAAGTGTGTCCCGCACCACCGAACCGCCGCTCACAGCCAGTTCCGATCCCGCCACGACCGCGACAAAGCGCCGGATCCCGGCCGAAGCGTCGGTTCGCAAGGAAACCTCGTAGACACCCGGGCCAGTGGGGCTAACGGTCGTTCCAGTGACGAGCAAGGGACCCGTGGGATTGGTAATGTCATAGACGTTGATTCCCGATTGGGTGAACCCTCCGACGTGCATTTCCACGATTCCGGCTGTCGAGCCGCTCGTGAACTCGAATCGATTACCATCCGCAACATAGAGCCGCGAATACGTGACATCGATCCAGTCGAGGAATGCCTGGCTACCCGGAAAGAAGGTGGGATTGGACGAGAAGCGCACGAACCCCTCGTGGAGGTAGCGGTTCGTGCCTGGGCCAATGAGGCTCCCGGGAATCGTGAGGCCGGTATCGAGAAGGTAGATATCACGACCAAAGGAATCATGATTCAGGGCCAACGTATCGGTAATCCCGGTCGAGCTCTGATAGAAGATGCTCAGCCTGTGGGTCTGGTTCTCCTTGCCCTGGTATCTCGCTCGAATCCCGAAAGGCGCGGACACGTCCGGGTGGGCGAAGGGGATTGATGTGTTGAACTGGTCAGGATCCTGACCATCCGTCCAGAACATGTACTCCACGTTCTCTGGCGGGGACCCCGCCGTCGCATTGGGATGAGTCATCACGCGCGGGTTCTGCTCCAGATGGATGGTATCCAGGAATGACGTGGGCACGGCGGGCGAGCCCGCGATCACGCCGGAGATCGAATCAGGCGTGGCCGCCGCCGTGTTCTCCCAGGTCAGCCAGTATACGTTGCTGTACGCATACCGATTCTCGATCGAGAGCGGACCGACGCGATCCCGGAGATTCCGGGCGTAGAAGGTGATCGCGTCGCCCGCGTCGAACACGCCGTTCGTGTTGTTGTCCCGCGCCACGACCGGAATCGGCGTCGACGTGGCGCTGTCCCCCGTGTCGTCCCACCCCCGCTCCCACACACCGATCTGGGAGATCGAGATCCCCGCGGGGAAGCCCGCCCCGGACAACGTCGCGTAGCTCACCGAGCTCCATCCGGTCGTCGTGACCGAGAGCTTGAACTCGGGAATCTGGGCGATCCGACGAGGCGCGCGCCGGGCCAACCGCGCCGCGCGAGGCGACATCGTCGCGCGTCTCGGGAACGCTCGGGCGGACTCGAAATTCCCCAGCATCGAGCGCTGCACCTTCTGCCACGCGCCGACGTCCGCGCCCGGCCGGACCTCGGGCCGCAGCTTCAGCTCACCGGAGGTCGCCGAGACGAAATCGACGCGCAGGGTCATGTGCTTCAGGACGTAGAACTTCTTGTGACCGGGGTCGTAGCGCACCAGCCGCACGAACGCGGGCATCATCCAGGAGTCGCCGAGCGGGCCGCCCTCGCCCAACGCCACCGCGTCCTTGGGCCACGTCTCCGAGCGCCCGTAGATCGCGGCGTCGGGCTCGAAACGCTCATCGCTGATGGGAAGATGCGTGTCCGGATCGTCCCCCACGTAGACCTGGCGCATCACGGGCAGGGGCGGCGGGATGCGCGACCGCTCCTCCCACTCGGCCGAAGCGATCCGAAGCTTGGCCGTCATGCCGTCGGGCACGCCCACGGGGATCATGAGGATCGGCAGGCCCGGACGTCCCGGCTCCTCGGAGACGTACCCGCCGGGGACCGTGACCCGGGCGTAGACGCCCGTGCTCACGGTGACGCTGTCGAACCGGGCGGACTGGGGGCTGATCTCGAAGGTGGCGCCCCGCGCGTTCTGCGAGGTCGCGCGGAAAGGCGCGCTCGCGCCCCATACCGGTCCGGCACAGAGAACGAGCGATACGATCGCCAGGGGTAGGAGGCGTCGCGAGGCGGGACGGATGTCTCGGTTTCCTTTCGTCAATGGCGCGGAGGGTAGCCCAGGCACCGCATTATAGAAACCGGCGGGAAAAGGCGTCAAGGCTGGTCCCCCCTCGTTTGACCTCACCAGGCATGGGTGCTAGACTTCCGCCATCAACTCCCTACCTCACGCGACAAGCCGGTCGAGCCATCGCGCAGCGCGGATCACGGGGTCGATCCTGCTCGTGACCGCGGTGCTCCTGCTCGCTTCCTCCGATACGCCTCTCCCGGCCCAGCCTCACGAGCGCTTCATCATCGTGGGATTCGACGGCATGGACCCCGGCGTGGCCGAGCGCCTGATGGCCGAGGGAAAGCTCCCCCACTTCGCCTGGATGAAACGCCACGGCACGTTTCGGGCGCTCCACACCACGAACCCCGCGCAGTCGCCCGTCGCCTGGTCGGCCTTCTCGACCGGATCGAATCCGGGGAAGACCCGGATCTATGACTTCCTGAAGCGGAACCCCGCGACGTACTACCCCGACTTCTCGACCGTGACCGTGCGCCGGGGGCAGTTCGCCCTGGGGTTCATTCCCACGCGCGCCCCGGCCGTGATCAATAACCGGAAGGGGACCACGTTCTGGCAGATCGCGTCCGCGCGCGGGGTGCGCACGGCCGTCCTCGAGGCCCCCATCAATTTCCCGCCGGAGAAGCTACAAACGGGCGTACTCCTCTCCGGGCTGGGGGTTCCCGATATCCGGGGGACCATGGGGACTTTTTCCTATTTCGCCACCGACGCCACGGGCGCCGCCGACACCGAGATGGGCGGGAAGATCGCCCGGCTGACCCTGGATTCCTCCGGACGGAGCCGCTCGGTGGTGCACGGTCCCCGGAATCCGTTCGCCGGGAGGGACAGCGAGGGGCGGATCCCCGACATCACGATACCGGTTGAGTTCCAGAGGGTGGACCGGAACGCGCTCCAGATCTCTCTCCAGGGAAAAACGCGCACCATTCGACAAGGGCAATGGAGCGACTGGTACTCGATCCAGTTCCACGTCGCCCCCATGGTCTCGGTGCACGGGATCGCCCGCTTCCACGTGATCGAGGCCTACCCCGAAGTGCGCGTCTACCTCTCGCCGATCAACCTCGACCCGCGGCATCCTCCGATCCCGATTTCGAGCCCGCCGGCGTACAGCGCGCAGCTCGCGAAGAAGCTCGGCCTCTACAAGACGCTGGGGTGGCCGGAAGACACGTGGGCCCTGAACGAGGAGAAGATCGACGAGGACGTTTTCCTGCAAGATCTGAACTACTCCTTCGACCGCCAGCGCGCGCTGGTGCTGGACGCGCTCCAGTCGATGGACCCCGATCTCTTCGTCACCGTCTTCCAGTCGACGGACAAGGTGCAGCACATGTTCTGGAGGCTGATCGATCCCCAGCATCCGATGTACAACCGCAAGCTCGCCGCGCGCTACGGGGACGCGATCGATCGCGTCTACATGCGCGCCGATACGCTGGTCGGCACGCTGCTCACGCGCTGCAAGGACGGGCGCACGACCCTGATCGTCTGCTCGGACCACGGATTCGCGAGCTTCCGGAAGGCCGTGAACATCAACACGTGGCTGGTGCGGAACGGGTACATGACCCTCTCCCGGCTGGATCCCGTGCGCGACCGGAACCTCGAGGATCTCTTCGGGCGAGGGACCTTCTGGCCCAACGTGGACTGGTCGAAGACGCGCGCCTACGCGCTGGCGCTCGGACAGATCTACGTGAACATGAAAGGGCGCGAGGCACGGGGAATCGTGCCCCCGGGGAAACCCTACGAGGCCGTCCGGGACGAGCTGGTGAAGAAGTTCGGCGCGCTGCGCGATCCCGATACCGGGGAGCCGGTGGTGCGGAAGGTCTACACGAAGGAGGAGCTCTACAAGGGGCCCTACTTCGACGAGGCTCCCGATCTCGTCGTCGGGTTCGAGCGCGGCTATCGCGTCTCCTGGCAAACGTCGCTCGGCGGCATTCCGCCCGAGATCATCGAGCCGAACGAGCGTCGCTGGAGCGCCGATCACTGCTCGGTCGACCCCGATCTCGTCCCCGGGGTCCTCTTCTCGTCCCGTGGGATGGACGCGACCACGCCGTCCATCGTGGACATCGCCCCCAGCGTGCTCCGGCGCCTGGGAATCGCCGCGCCGGCCGCGATGGACGGCCGCGATCTGGGACTTCACTAGCAGGCTCGGAGGGCTCGTGGCTCTCAGGAAGATCGCGCTCTACTGGGAGCTGGCCCGCCCGTTCACGCTGATCGCCCCTGCCCTGGGCATGTTCACGGGGAGCGTGATCGCCCTGGGCGCCTTCCCACCCGTGCCGCTGACGATCTGGGTCGGGGTGAAGATCGCCCTGGGAACCCTCATGGCCGCGGTCCTGAACGCCGCCTCGAACGTGCTGAACCAGGTCACGGATCTCGAGGCGGACGCGATCAACAAGCCCAAGCGGCCGCTCCCGTCAGGCCGGATCGTGGAGAGCGAGGCGCTCCGGCTCAGCGGCTGGCTCTACGTGCTGGCGTTCGTGCTCGCGGTCCCCGTCGGCCCTCAGTGCACGCTGCTCGCCGGCACCGCGGCGACCCTCACGGTCGCGTACTCGGCGCCTCCCCTGCGATGGAAATCGGTCCCCTATCTCGCGAACGTCGTGATCGCGATCCCGCGCGGGGTGCTTCTCAAAGTAGCCGGGTGGTCCTGCGTGAGGGATTTCGGCCGGCTCGAGCCGTGGTACATCGGGTTGATCTTCGGGCTCTTCCTCCTCGGGGCCACGACCACGAAGGACTTCGCGGACCTCCGCGGGGACGCCGCCGCGGGATTCCGCACGCTTCCGGTCGTGCACGGGCCGAGGCGCGCGGCGTGGATGATCGCGCCATTCTTGGTGTTGCCTTTCTTGTTGATCCCCTACGGCACGGAGACGCACATCCTCACGGGCGACCGGCACATCCTGCATCTCCTGACCCTGGTGCTCTGCCTCTGGGGATCCTATGTCGTGTACTTGATGCTCCGCCGGCCGGACGATCTGGCGCGGACCGAAAATCATCCGTCCTGGACGCACATGTACGTGATGATGTTCGTCGCGCAGATCGGCTTCGCGCTCGCGTACTTGATCCGGACCTGAGAAACATTTGAGGCGCGCCGGATGCCCGACGCGCCTCGCTTGTTTACCACCCGCGCCGCTCGCGCGCGGGATGAGGTTTCCTACCGATACGCCATCTTGATCTTGCCCCAGGTGGTCGTCTCCACAGCGTCCGTGATGGTCGGCGCGCAGTTGTCGAAGAAATCGAGCCCGAGGCTGATCGTGTTCGGGTTATCCGAGCCAGAGCACTCCGATCCGAACCCGGTTACCGGGGAGGGTATCCCCGGGGGTGGGCTCGCGAGGAAAAACAGGGCTGGATTCCCCGTGACGGTTAGGGCAAGGGTTCCGAGCTTGTAAAGGCCCGGAGGGTTGTAGGTGCCTGACGAGGCGTAGCCCACGCCGAAATCCGGACCGGCGACGGTCGGCGGATTCAGCTGGGCGTAGCCGCTCATGTTGTTCGTCCACGCGCCATAGGAGACGCCTCCGGGGCCGCTGGAACGAATCAAGATGTCGTAGCTGCCGATGTCGAGTGGATTGACACCGTCAGCGCACGTCACCGCGGCACCGTTCGCCCCATGGCTCGTGTCGAGCCAGACATCGACCGAGGTGACGCCGGCGAAGAGAACGTCGGAGAAGTTGCACACGCCATCGCCATTCGCGTCGACGTAGATGTACTGCGCCTGGGCCGCGGTCCCCAGACCGAGGGCCGCCACGATGCCCAGAAGGAGTAACCGAGCGTTCATACCGCTCCTTTCCGTTGGACTCGTCGTCCAGAGTTTCGGGCCACCCTCGGGCATCCGGAGCGCACCCGTGGTTCCCCGCGTGCGAGCGACGCGGGCATCTCATCGATAGGTCATCTTGATCCTTCCCCAGGTGGTCGCCTCGACGGCCACAGGCACGGCCGTACCGCAAGCAGTGAAGAAATCCTCACCGAGCGTGATGGTGTTCGGATTCACGCTCCCGGAGCAGTGGGATCCGAAGCCGGTCACGGGTGAAGGAATTCCCGGAGGAGGGCTCGTCAGGAACTGAAGGCCCACGCCTCCATTGACCGTGATCGCCAGCGTGCCGAGCTTGTAGAGTCCAGGCGGGTCGAACGTAGCCGGGGCCGTGTACCCGACGCCGAAGTCGAGACCCGCGACGGTGGGAGGATTCAGGACGGAATAGCCCGCCATGGCGTTCGTCCACGCTCCGTAGACGAGCGAGCCGCCTTCGATCTTGTGGAGGATGATGTCGTAGCTGCCGATGTCCAGCGAGTTCGTGCCATCGTCGCAGGTCACGGCCCTGCCCGTGTAGTCGTGGCTCGTGTCCAGGTAGATGTCGACCGATGTCGTGGTGCTGAGAATGGCGTCCGAGGACGTGCAAACACCGTCTCCGTTCACGTCCATGTAGATGTATTGCGCCGATGCCGGGGGAATGAGGCCGAGGATCGCGACAGCGCTGAGGAGTAGTAGCGAAGTCTTCATGATTCCTCCTGCGCGCCCCTGGAGAGAATCATAAAGGCGGCGCCGGTGCATCGGCGCCGCCTCTTGCGTCCGGCCAAACTAAGGGGGGGATGTCAGGTGCTTCGGGCGCTCCTCAAAGGAGCCTAGCCCGCAGGGCTTACTCCGACTAGTTCACGGTCGGGAAGTTGCACTTGTGATTGTTGTGAGCCTTGATGAAGTTCAGGTCGATCGAGTTCACGATCCCGTTGTTGTCGAAATCCTCGCCGTACTTGTACGGCTTCCCGGGCACCGCGTCCGACTGAACCGGGTTGATGTCCAACGAGTTCACCAGCTCGCCCTGGTTCGCGACCGTCG
>Ga0075423_10000613_pt1 | contig 29287 bp, 20 predicted proteins | sample SoiMethybrSBSTD2_FD_80114 | JGI IMG/M metagenome (GOLD analysis project Ga0075423, IMG submission 80114) | Bulk soil microbial communities from a Populus tree surrounding site in Tennessee, USA - Soil MetaG P. TD hybrid SBSTD2 | ecosystem: Environmental > Terrestrial > Soil > Tree plantation...
CTTCGAACGCGAGCACCCCGGACTCGTCATCACCGATTGCGTGATGCCCGATGTCGGCGGCTTCGAGCTGTGTCAGCGCATTCGCGCGGCGCAGTCCTCCTACGTCTACATCATCATGGTGACTAGCATCACGGAGAAAGACGACATCGTGAAAGGGCTGGCGGCTGGGGCCGATGACTATCTCACCAAACCGTTTCACCTCGACGAGCTCCTCGCACGCGTCAACGTCGGTCGACGCCTTCTCGACCTGCATCGTCAGTTGGAAGAGAAGAACCGCCTGCTCGAACGCGCGGCGCTGACGGATGCGTTGACCGGTCTGCCAAATCGTCGCGCTCTCGAAGCGTGGGCCGCACATCAGTTGCCGGCAGCGGTCCGGCACGGCTTCTCGTTCTGGGTGGTGATGATCGACTTGGATCACTTCAAACGCGTCAACGACAGCTACGGCCACGACGCGGGTGACGCCGTACTCAAGGCTGTTGGAGAGATCCTGCAATCGAATACCCGTTCGTCCGACATCGCGGGGAGGATCGGTGGCGAGGAATTCCTCCACGCGGTGACGCATGCGAACGAAGAAGACATGCCGACGCTCGTCGAGCGCACCCGCGCAAAGCTGATGGCGCGGACGTTTTCCTTCGGCGGCTCGCAGGTGAGTGTGACGGCGAGCTTCGGTGTCGCCGGTTTTCGCGGCGAAGACGCGCCGTCATTCGGCGAGTTGCTCAGCCGTGCGGACCGAGCGCTGTACCGAGCCAAGCAGCTGGGACGTAATCGCGCGGAGTACGAGCCGCTCGCGCATTCGTGACGTTCTTTACAAGTTTCTTTACAAGCTTTACAACGGCGTGCCGCTGCTCCGACTCTCCTGATTCACTGACAACTTTTCTCGTGTGCACACCGTCTTTGTCCTCATGGCGGGGCACGAATGTCTCTCCTGGAGAACGCGCCGGCGTTGTGGATATCTGCTCTCGCTCGCGCTAACGTCAACGCGCGTGCGCACTTCGCTGAAGGAGCGCGCGTTCTGACAGTCGAGGGCACACCCCTTGCACTCCGACGGCCGGTTTGAAAGAGGACGAGACGTAATGGAAGTGGAACACGTGGAAGAAGAAGGATCAGCTGGCACTCCAGCGGACATCCACAAGAAGCGGAAGAAGCACAAGAAGGTGCGTTCCGTGTGGATCTCCTTCGTCGGGCGAATCGTCGCGCAGTTCGTCGGATCCGCCGCAACGATCGTTCTTGGACTGCTGCTGTTGCACAAGTACCAGCCCGGCAACTCGAAAGGCGAGGCGGCTGGCGCCAACACCAATCCGAAGCCGGCCGCAGCGGTCGCCGCGTCGCCTTACATACACACAGCGCAGAACTCGATCGCGGTGCTGCCGCTTCGCAATCTCTCTCCCGAGTCTTCGGACCAATACCTCGCCGACAGCATGACAGATGTACTGAAGGCAACACTCGCCCAGATTCCCGGACTGGTTGTGGTATCCGGAACGCCAGTCACGATGGTGAACACCAAGGAGTCGCGCCACGCAGAAGCCGTGGCGACGTCGTTGGGCGCTCGTTATGTACTCGAGGGCTCGATCGTTCGAGCCGATGGCCGGATCCGTGTGACCACGCGGCTTGTCGATACCGACCGCGATAGCCATGTCTGGGCCAGCAACTACGAACGTCCGGTCAGGAACATCCTCAAGCTCGAGGACGAGATCGCGACGTCTGTCGTGCGCGAAGTCACCGGAGTGGTGCTGCAGGGCGAGCCGGGCGCGGTGACGGTGACCTGCGTGACCGGCAACAAAGGCTGTTCTCCGGGCCCAGTACTCTAGGACCGTCGGACCAGCATCGGTTGCGGTCGTTCCCGGGGTCACCACGATATAGTCGAATCGTGGCGAGCCGCGTCGAGCAGGAAGTCGTGACCATCGACGGACGAGATATCGCGATCTCGAATCCGCGGAAAGTACTGTTCCCGCAGGCCGGCCACACCAAGCTCGACGTCGTTCGCTATTACCTCGCGGTCGCGAGTGGCGCGATCCGCGCCGCCGGCAATCGGCCCAACGTGCTCGTTCGCTACCCCAACGGCATCGGCGGCGAGTTCTTCTATCAGAAGCGCGCCCCCGAATCGCGGCCGCCGTGGATCGACGTTGTCGAGCTGAAGTTTCCCTCCGGACGAACCGCTGAAGAAGTCGTGCCGCGTGACGCCGCGGCGCTGGCATGGATGGCCAACCTCGCATGCCTGGAGCTTCATCCGCATCCGGTGCGCGACGACGATCTCGATCATCCCGACGAGCTGCGGATCGATCTCGATCCAGTGCCCGGCATCGAGTGGCCGCAGATCCGCGCCGTGGCCGCGGTCGTGCACGCCACGCTGTCCGACGTCGGTCTCGTTGGCTGGCCGAAGACCTCGGGCTCGCGCGGCATGCACGTCAACGTTCGCATCGAGCGCCGCTGGACGTTCCCCGAAGTCCGCCGCGCCGCGCTGGCGTTCGCGCGCGAGGTCGAGCGCCGCGTGCCCACACTGGCCACGAGCAAGTGGTGGAAGGAAGAGCGGCAGGGCGTGTTTCTCGACTACAACCAGAACGCGAAGGATCGCACCGTCGCCGCAGCGTACTCGATCCGGCCGAAGCCCGACGCGCGTGTCTCGGCGCCGCTCGCGTGGGACGAGATCGAGAGCTGCGATCCCGCCGACTTCACCTTGGTCACGATGCCGGATCGATTCACGCGCATCGGCGATCCGCATGCGAGCATGGATCAGCACGCCGGATCGATCGAACCGCTGCTCGAGCTGTCGGTCCGGCACGAGCGCGACGGCCTCGGTGACGCGCCGTGGCCGCCGCATTATCGCAAGCAGGCCGGCGAACCTCCGCGCGTGCAGCCGTCGCGACGGCGCGTGCCGAAACATCCATTGATCGAGATCGGCCGCGCCGAGCGCAAGGAGGACGCGCTCGCGGGTGTCGAACGCTGGCGCGCGCGTCATCCTGAAGCAGCGGCACACCTTCAACCCGCGGACATCCTCGTGGACGCCATGCGCGGACGCTTTCATACCTGGACGCGCACACGCATCAATCTCCAGCATGTGCCGGCCGATCTTCGTCCTTCTCAAGAGGCGCTCGATCCGAATGAAGACGTCGGCGGCTGGGGACCTGGGGAGTGGCCGAAGACACCTGAGGATCGGCCGTCGCGGCGACGACCGTCGCGCGCGCGCACGGAGTGAGACCGCGCGTGCGTCAGCGGTGGAACAACGCGGGCGGGAGCGCCAGCGCCGACCCCGAGAGGATCACCGGAGCCCACTGCAGAAAGCTCGCCGTGGCAGGCGTTCGCCGCAGCGACAACTTCGCCTCGCGCAGCGCCTCGGCGCGAGTCTTCCCCGCCGCGAGCTGCCGATAAAACCGTTCCATCAGGGTGCGTTGCACGCGGTCGTCTACGTTCCAGAGCGGCGCGACGAAGCTTCGAGCACCCGCGATTGCGGCCGCGCGCCGCATCCCGTACACACCCTCGCCGATCGAGGCCACACCGTTGGCCATCTGGCACTGCGACAGCACGAGCATCTCGGTGCCGTGCAGGTCGACGTTCTCCAACTCCAGCGGCGTGAGCAGGCCATCGTCGGTCGACTGGCGGCCGCGACCGTACGCCTCCTCGAGCACGATCGCCGACAGGGTCATCGCGCTGGCTGATGCACCGAGCGCACTCGAAATACACGTGCGGTTCGCGCAATCCTGATCAGCGCGAATGACGCCGTGCCCGACGATGTGGAGCACGGATGGACCGTGCAATGACTTCACCCGGCGCTCGGTCGCGTCCTCGGTCGCATAGAGGTTCGCGTGCGGCACGATCGTTCTGAAGTCTTGCGCTTCGAGCGCCGCTGCCGGCAGCGGTGCCAGGGCGTCGGCGCGAAACGCGGTCGACGATTGATTGGCGAGCTGAGTGGATCTCGCGCGTGCGCCAGGGCTCACGACGACGACCGGCGCGCTCGACGGCGAATCGGCCGCCGGCGTCGCAATAAGATCGCGGCCGGCCGGAACGTATGCGATCGCAAAGCGCTCAATCAGATCGCCGCCGTTGTCGGACAGCGCTTCGAAGGGGACGAGATTGAGCATCGCGTCGGGGGCAATGCGCAGACGTCGGATGTTCTGCGCGATGACGGGCGCGAGCGGTTCCCAGACGCGAGCAGACAGGGTCGCGAGCGCATCGCGCGCCGTTTCCTCAGACGATCGCGCCGCACGGGCCTCGCGGTTACGCACCGATAGGCTCCAGTCGTTCGCCGCCGTCATGAGATCGCGGACGGATGCGTCGACCGAAGACGTCGCCGCGATGTCGCGCCACTCCAGCAGGCGACCGGCGTCCAGAATGAAGGCGCCGTAGCGCCGCTCGGTGCCCCGTCCGTCCGACCGCAACACCTCGTACGACACGAACTCCACGAGCAGCTCGTCGGCACCGAGCTGACGGCGGATGTCGCCGAGCGATGCCGGTGAGATGCGTCGTGCGGCGCCACCGGTCTCCCGATTGAGCGCCGCCTCGAGCACGTCGCCCCTCTCTCGCAGATCGGCGATCGCGCGTACGGCCTGGGCTCCGATCTCGCTGGTCCACCGCGTACGCAGATCGCTGAGCAGCCGTTCGTAGCGACCCTCGAGATCAGTGCCATCGAGCGTGCATGTGCCGACGACACTCGGCTTCAGATCGCGGTAGCCGAGCGCCACCGTCAACGAGGTCCGGCACTCGAGCACAGCCTGCCATTCGGCAAGCTGCCGACGGACCGAGGGCGATGTGCTTTCACGGAGACGCTGCCGCCCGCTGCGCACCTGCTCCAGTACGCGCCCCTTTCTTCGCGTGACCGCCTCGAACGCAAGGACCCTGGCGTCTGTCAATTGGGTGGCTTTGGCCTGGAACGCGATGAGCGCAGGCACCGGATCGGCAGACGTCGTCATCGACGCCGCTTTGAAATTCTCGGATCCGATCTCGAGCGCGTCATCGAGGAAGCGATCCTGGATGTCGAAGCTGCGTCGATACAGCGACAGTGCGGCGGCGTAGTCGGCGCGACGGACGTAGAAATCCGCGAGTGCGCTCAAGAACGCCGGCAGGTCCGGATGGCTGGGACCGTGTACGTCTTCAGCGATGACAATCGCCTCGCGCAATCTGCGCTCGGCATCGGCGTGACCGAGAGCGGCCTCGATCGTTCCGAGATCGCGGACGGCTGCCGCATACAGTGGATGGCGCACGCCGAGGCCTTTTGCGGCGACGCCCAACGCCTGCTGCGCAGTGGCCATGGCGTCGGAGAGCGCGCCACGATCTCGCTGCGCGCGCTCGAGCCCGAGCAGCACGCTGGTGTAATCGAACGACGGCGCATTGGCCGCTTTGGCGTAGAGATCGACGGCTTCGGCCAGCAACCGCTCGCCGGCCAGGTGATTCTGCGCGTACGTCAGGTGAGCGAGGTTCCGCAGCGTGCTGAGGGCCAGCGGATTTCCAGGCCCGTAGAGCTTACGCTTCAAATCGAGCGAGCGTTGATAGTCTGCTGCGGCGGCGGCGGCGTTGCCGAGCGACTGGAAGAGAAATCCACGGTTGTTGAGAAACGTCGCGTAGACGGGGTGGTCTTCGCCGAGCTCCGCTTTCACCAGGCGTCCACCCTCTTCGTACAGCCGTTCGGCATCGACGTAGTGTCCGAGATCGACCTTCAACGCCGCGTACGCCAGCAGACTCGCCGCATAGGCCGGATGCGTTTCGCCCGGCTTCACGCGCAAGGCATCGAGGCCCTTGGCGAATGTCGATTCGGCAAGCCCGTACTTACCGAGGCGCTGGTAGGTCCCGGCCAGGTTCACGCACAGCGTGCCGTACTCCTCCGATGCCCGTGCCGACGCCGATCGCGACTCGTGAATCGCCATCGCCTTCTCGAAGTTCGAGACGGCGGTCGCGTAGTCACCGGTGAAGGCGTACACCGTGCCGAGTGTGTTGAGGCTTTCGGCGAGCAGCAGGTCGCTCTTCTCGAGCGCGTGCACGCGTGTGGCCAGCGCTCGATCGGCCAGCAGCCGGGCCTCGTCCATCTTGCGCAGATCGCGCAGCAGCATCGCGAGATCGTTCGCGGTCTCCGCGTACTCGAGCGAGTCGATGCCGAAGGCCTGCTCACGCGTGCGCAGCGATTCGCGAAGGTACTTCTCTCCTTCTTCGAGACGCCCCGAGGTGTAATAGAGGAACCCGAGGCGATCGAGACTTCTCCCCGACTGGCGCGGCGACGCCGCCACTCGGAGCGCCTGCTCCGCGGCGACGATTGCTTTCGGGAGATCGCCTTGCACGTAGAGGTCCAGTGCCTGCTGATCCAGCGCCTGCCACTCAGACGGTGCTTGTCCCAACGCGATCATCTGCAGCAGGAGGAGACAACACGCTGATGCGATCAGCCGCGTATGGATCACCATGGTCACGGCTTCAGTGCGCTGACGTGAGCGCGTCGAGATTGTTCTGAACGGCGCGGCGGTCTGCTTCGAGAGCAGGGGCGCCGCCCGCCTGCGCCAGCGCGGATCGATAGAGCGCCTCTGCGGCCGCACGATCTCCGCGCCGGATGGCGAGCGCGGCGAGATTGTTGGCGACGTGTACGGCGACCCGACCCGTGGCGATCGGTTGCGCCAATCGCAGCGTACGCTCCGCTTCGACAGCGTTGTCCTGCGCGATGAGCGCGGCACCGAGCGCGCTCAGGATTCGCGCGCGCTCATCTCCAGTCGCTGCCGGGGCGGCATCGAATTGCGCTGCCGCGAGACGGAGATGCCGCACTGCATTGTCGGCCGATCCGTACGCGAGGTCGAGCACGGCCGCCTGGTACAAGGCCAGCCGCCCCGCATCCGAGACCAGTCCAAACGAGTCCACGATCGCGGCGGCCTGGACGGCGATCGCGCGGGCAGACGGCGTGTCTCCGGACGCCGCGCGGGCGGCAACGTGTTCCGACAACGCGGTGACGTGCACGTCTGGACTGACATTGACGCGGTCGCCCACACGCGGCTGAGAACCCGATGCGATTTGGCCGCGCGACCGCTCGCGAAAGACCGTCGTGATGCTGATCGTGCCAATCGTCTTCGCTGACGTGTCGCCTCCGACGATCGAGACGATCGATCCCTTCGCGAGCCCGTCGAGCGCTCCGAGATCGACCTCGATCTCATCGTCGGCGCTCGACGTCACGAGCCCTGAGATCTTGGGCAGACGGCCGCCACGCTCGACGCTTCTGAATTCCGGCGTCGATGCTCCGTCGGATTCAGCGAGACGTGCGGTCAGGATGATCGGCTGCAGAGACGTTCGAGAGACAGTCGGGGTCGCAGTCGTCGCGCGCCGTGCCGTCTGCGAATCCGGTACGGTGGTCGTGGAGGATCGATAGACGACCATGAGCGCGAGCACGGCCGCTGCGGCCATAGCGCCGCCGATGAACAGCGCGACGCGCCGTGTCGGTCGACGTCGAATCGCTGCCGGCTCCTTCTCGCCGCGAGCCGTCTGCTTCAACAGGGCTGCGGCCGTCAGGGTGTCGAAGAGCGCGGGATCATCGAGCGCGGACTGCGCCAACTCGCGCTGCTCGACGGCGGAGAGGTCGTCGTCGATATAGCGATCCACGCGTTCGTGAAGCGATTCAGCCATGACAACGCCTCGTCATTCCACAGGTCCTGGCGCGGCCGCGGCACGCGGCCGGGAGTCGAGCCGCTCACGGATCTGCTGCGCCGCCGCCCGTGTCCCGCGACGCACCCATGTCGCGACCGTGTTCTCGCCCACTCCCAGGCGCGCAGCGATTTCGGTGTACTTCAATCCCTTGGTGCGCAGGATGAGCACGGTTCGGTATTCCTCGTCCAGCGACGACAGACACTCGCGGACAATCGTCTGTAATTGATCGTCGATCAGCATCGTGAGCTGATCGGCCGAGGCATCACGCGGTTCGAACGCGTCGAGATCGCCGACGTGCGTTTCGCGGTGATAACTCACACGCGCGCGCTCCTCGCTGACGACGAAACGCAGCACGCCGTGCAGCCAGGCGAGTAACTGATCGAGCGGCCACGCTGGCGCGGCAGCCGACGCTGGCGGCCGCTCGTGAAAGTAATAATCGACCGCTGCGCGCGACACCACGTTGGCGAGCGAGCGTTTCAGCGTTTCCTGCGCTGCGCCCTCCGCATCTCTCGACCCGAGTCGCACGGCTCGCGCCGCGAGCGCCGCAACGAGCTTGCGATACTCGCTCGTCGCATCACGCACGGCGACCGGTTGAGGGGAAGCCAATTCGGGGGTACCTGGAGCACGTATTGTGGCCGAGGCTCTGAATCGGTCGCAAGGCCGTAACGACCGCGGCTCGCGGTGAAAGAAAGTGACCGCCAACCTCATTTAGTACAGATCCCCGCACGCTTTCCTTCCCTTCATGTCTTTGCACCGCGCCCGAGCCCTGAGCGAAGCGAGTCCTGAGCGAGCAACGCGAGTCGAAGGATGAAAGAAACCGCGCGCTGACCTCATTGGGTGAGTAGCGATCTCTCCGCAGGAGAACTCCTCCCCATGACTACGTCGCGACATCCGGCTGTTGTGTCACTGGCCATTCTCGTTCTGTGCTCCGTGTCGATGCTGGTTCTGCAGGCGCAGACCGCGACGCGGCCGCGAGCGTTCGCGGGTTTGAATCAACGCATCCCCGGCATCGGGATCACCGTGCGCCTCGATGGCAGCGGTTCCTCAGACCCCGCTGGACGGACACTCACGTATCACTGGACGCTGATCGAGACACCTCCCGGAAGCAGCGCGACATTGACGGGCGCCGATACCGTCACGTCGTCGTTCGTTCCCGACGAGAAGGGCCGCTATTGCGCACAACTCGTCGTCAACAACGGGACGCAATCGAGCAATCCGGACATCGTGGTCGTGACCGTGCAGAACACGCCTCCGCTCGCCAACGCCGGTACCGATCTCACAGCCGCCATTGGACAGATGGTGCATCTCGATGGCGCGGCGTCGAGCGATGTCGATGGTGATCCGCTGACGTATCAATGGAACTTCGCGTCCCGGCCGCTAGGCAGTCGGGCCGCCTTCGTCGATTCAACGGCGGCACAGCCTACGTTTGTCGTGGATCGGCCCGGCCGCTACATCGCGAGGCTCGTCGTGCGAGATGGCCGCGCGCGATCGGCCGACTCGGTGTTCATCGACGTGCCGAACAGCGCGCCGGTCGCCAACGCAGGGCCCGATCAGTCGGCATCGGTGGACGCACGTGTGACGCTCGACGGCAGCGGATCGAGTGACGTCGATGGCGACCGCATCCGCTACACATGGACACTCACGACCGTCCCGGCAGGCAGCACCGCGCGATTGACCAATCGGCGCGCAGTGCACCCGACCTTCGTCGTCGACCTGCCCGGCCGCTATGTCGTCGAGCTCAGGGTCAACGACGGTCTGCTCGACAGTGGACCGGATACTGTCGTCATCAGCACGGGGAACTCCGCCCCGGTGGCGAATGCGGGGCCCGATCAGAGCGTCCTCGTTCCGCAGGTCGTTCACCTCGATGGCAGCGGCTCGACCGATGTCGACGGCAACACCTTGACCTTTTCGTGGACGTTCGTCACCCGGCCGGCGGGGAGCGCAGCGCAGCTCGTGGACGGAAACACGGCGAGCCCATCATTCCAAGTCGACCGGCGCGGAACCTATCGAGTGAGCCTCGTCGTCAATGACGGACTCGTCGACAGCGGCGCGGACATCGTCGAGATCACAGTCGGCAACACAGCACCGGTTGCTTCGGCGGGACCCGACCAACGGATCACACGCGGCGACACGGTGACGCTCGATGGCAGCGGCTCGACCGACGTCGATGGCGATTCGCTCACGTATCTCTGGTCCCTGACGAGCGTCCCCGACGGCAGCACGGCGGCGCTCAACAACCCGAACGCCGTCGCGCCGACGTTCGTTGCGGATCTGTCTGGAAGCTACGTTGCACAACTCATCGTCAGCGACGGCACGGCGGTGAGCGTCGCCGACACGGTCAGCGTCATGACCGAGAACGTCGCACCTGTCGCGCGCGCTGGGGCCGATCAGACGGGACATATCGGACAGGTCGTCGCGCTCAATGGTTCGGGATCGTCGGACGTCGATGGCGATCCCCTCACCTATCGCTGGTCGTTCACCGTCCGCCCCGACGGAAGCACGGCGCCGCTAACGGGGACGACCAGCGTGGCTGCCTCGTTCACGCCCGATCTGCCGGGCGAGTACGTGGTGCAACTCGTCGTCAGCGACGGCGTGCTCACCAGCACACCCGACACGTCGACGATCAACACCACCAACAGCGTGCCGGTTGCCAACGCAGGCACCGATCAGAATGACGTGCCGCTCGGATCGACGGTCCTCCTGAATGGCAGTCTCTCGAACGATGCCGACGCACAACCGTTGTCGTATCACTGGTCGCTGCTGACACGACCGGCCGGCAGCACTGCCGCGATCGACAACGTGACGGGAGTCAGCCCGACGTTCGTCGCTGACATCGCCGGTGACTACGTCGCTCAACTCGTCGTCAACGACGGCGTCGTCGACAGCGCGCCGGACACGGTGATGATCCGAACCACGCGTCCGCCGGTTGCGTCCGCGGGACCCGATCAGGAGGTGCTCACTGGTCAGACCGTCCAACTCGATGGCGGCAGCTCGATCGATCCAGACGGTGAGGCGCTCACATATCTATGGAGCTTCACGTCGGTTCCATCGGGGAGCACCGCCGCGCTCGCGGGCCCGACGACGACCAGTCCGACGTTCGTCGCGAATGTGGCCGGCGTCTACGAGGTGACGCTGACCGTCACCAACACGTCAGGCGAAACGGCGAGCGATTCCGTTCGCATCACGGCGACCACGGCATCGCCGTCGCTCGACGTGCCAGTGAGCGTGACGTTCCCCGATACGGAAGTGGGGTCGGTGTCGGATACGTTCGTCGAGCTGGTGAGCAGCGGCGGCGCTCCGGTCTCGATCACCGGCGCCAGCGCCACCGGCGACTTCCAGATCGACACCGATTCGAGTACATGCTCCGACCAACCACTTCCCTCTGGCGAGAGCTGCGTGATCCACGTGACGTTCACGCCAAGTGCGGTTGGCGCTCGCGGCGGGTTGCTCACGGTCGTCAGCAACGCACCGAGTGTCGGCGTCGTTGCGCTGTTGGGCATGGGAACGCAGGCCGCGCCGCTCGCAACCGTGACGCTGCAGGCCAGCGACGCGCAAGCATCTGAAGCGGGTGCGGCAACTGGCGCGTTCGTCGTCTCACGCGGCGGGTCGAGCGCCATGCCGCTGACCGTCAACCTCACGATCGGTGGCACTGCGACCAACGGCACCGACTACACGACCATTGCTTCGTTCGTGACTATTCCCGCGGGACAGTCCTCGGCAACGATTCTCGTGACGCCGATTCCCGACAGCCAATCTGAGTCGGATGAAACAGTGGTCCTGTCTCTCGCTACGGGCAGCTACTCGATTGGATCGCCGAACACCGCCACGGTCATCATCGCTGACAGCACGCCCGATGGCGGCACGCTGATCAACGGCGCCAATCACAGCGGGGCGATCTCGACGGCGGGCGAGGTCGATACGTGGACGTTTACTGCAACGGCGGGGACGGCCATCGTCGTCGACATCGGCGAAACTGGAGGCAACACCGCATTCGTCCCGTGGATTCGTCTCTTCGGTCCATCGGGCTCGATCGTCGCTGGCGGCAACAACTGGGGCGCACTCGCAGCGCAAATCGCGGTGACGGCACCCGCCACCGGCACCTATACGGTGCTCGTCGCGAGCGCCGACAGCGGCAACGACGACGTCGGCACTTACGTGCTGACGTCCGTGCGCACGGCAGGACCGTACTTCAACACGCCTGGTGATCAGGGAGGCGCACTGACCAACGGCGGCAACCATGTCGGCGCGATTCACGTGGGCGACCTCGATCCGTGGACGTTCGCGGCTACTGCCGGCGACACCGTCCTGCTGAACATCGGCGAGACCGGTCCGAATTCTGCGTTCGTACCGTGGATTCGCGTATTCGGGCCAACCGGTGCGCTCGTCGCCGGCGGCAACAACTGGGGCGACCTCGCCGCGCAGGTTGCGATCACGGCACCGCTCACCGGCATCTACACCGTGGTCGTCAGCACGGCCGACAGCGGTAACGACGACGCCGGCACCTACGTCCTGACGATGATCCAGACACCGGGCGCGTTCACCGTGCCGGTCGGCGACGAGGGCGGCAGTCTCACCAACGGCGGCAACCACGCTGGTGCGCTTCATCTGGGCGACCTCGATGCGTGGACGTTGAACGCAACGGCCGGAGAAACGGTCGTCGTCAACATCGGTGAAACCGGAGCCAACTCTCCGTTCGTGCCATGGATTCGCGTGTATGGACCGACTGGTGCGCTCGTCGCCGGCGGGAACAACTGGGGCGATCTCGCGGCCCAGGTCGCCATCATCGCGCCGAGTACCGGAATCTACACCGTCGTCGTCAGCACTGCCGACAGCGGCAACGATGCCACTGGCACGTATCAGATCACCGCCGTGCATCTCGCAGCACCACCGGTCGTGTCATCGGGAGATGAAGGCGGTGCGTTGACGAACGGCGGTAATCACACCGGAACCATTCACCTTGGCGATCTCGATCCGTGGACGATCACGGCCACGGCTGGCGAAACGATCATCGCCAACATCGGTGAGACCGGAGCGAACTCCGCGTTCGTGCCGTGGATTCGCGTCTACAGCCCAACCGGCACGCTCGTCGCTGGCGGCAACAACTGGGGCGATCTCGCAGCGCAAGTTGCCGTCGTTGCTCCGGCGACCGGCAACTACACGATCCTGGTGAGCACCGCCGACAGCGGCAACGATGCCGTCGGCACCTACGTGCTCACGGCGATCCATTTGGCAGCAAACGTCGTCGTCTCACCAGGCGATGAAGGTGATGCGCTGACGAACGGCGGCAATCATAGCGGCACGATTCAATTGGGCGATCTCGATCCGTGGAAGATCTCCGCGACGGCCGGCGAAACCCTCGTGGTCAACATCGGTGAAACCGGATCGAACTCCGCGTTCGTCCCGTGGATCCGCGTCTACGGACCGACGGGCACGCTCGTCGCCGGAGGCAACAACTGGGGCGACCTTGCCGCGCAGGTTGCCGTGATCGCACCGACGACCGGGGTCTACACGATCGTCGTGAGCACCGCGGACAGCGGGAACGATGCGACCGGCAGCTATCAACTGACTGCGCTTCATCTCGCTGGAACGCCGTTCATATCGGCGGGCGATGAGGGCGGTCCGCTGACCAACGGCGGCAACCACACTGGCACACTCCACATCGGAGATTTCGACGCGTGGACGATTCAGGCAACGGCCGGCGAAACGATCGCGGCCAACATCGGCGAAACCGGACCGAACTCCGCGTTCGTGCCATGGATCCGCGTCTATGGACCAACCGGCACGCTCGTCGCCGGCGGCAACAACTGGGGCGATCTCGCGGCGCAGGTTGCGGTGATCGCACCGACGACCGGCGTCTACACCATTCTGGTCAGCACCGCCGACAGCGGCAACGACGACTCTGGATCGTACGTGCTCACGGCGATTCACCTCGCCGGAACGCCGGATGTGTCGCTCGGTGACGAGGGCGGGCCGCTCTCGAACGGCGGCGTGCACAACGGCACCATCCTCCTCGGCGATTTGGACGCGTGGACGTTCAGTGCCGTCGCTGGACAATCGATCACCGCCAGCATCGCGGAGACCGGCGTGAACACGCCGTTCATTCCCTGGATTCGGATCTACGGACCGAGCGGCACGCTCGTCGCCGGCGGGAACAACTGGGGCGACGTGAGCGCGAGCGTCCACGTCATCGCACCGGCGTCGGGGACCTACACTGTGCTCGTCAGCACCGCCGACAGCGGGAATGACGCGACCGGCACGTATCAGCTCTCGGTCATTCGCTGAACACTCGGGTAACATTCGCGCGCGATTGGAGAATGTCATGGGCTACTGGGACGACTACATCATCAAACGGCCTGGAACCCCGGGCGGCGAGCAGGCAAGGCTCGAGGCCATTCAAGCTCAGAGCACGTTCCCAGACTACTCCGGGCCCAGGACGCCAACGATCAGCGATCCACGTCCACCGCGTGTCAAACGACAACTGACGAAGATCGATTTCATCATCGGCGGCGTTGTCTTCCTCGTCACCTGGATGATGCTTGCCGCGTCATCCAGCATGGACGGAGGGGCCGCGTTTACCGTCGCCTTCTTCGCCTCGGCGATCGCGGGCATGTGGTGGCGCAGTCTGGTGTTCATCGCCGTCGTGGTGGTCGTTCTGATCTTTCTCGTTTCCGTGTTGAAGTAGATCGCGAAGGTCGGGTTAGAAGGGAAACGCCTCTGTCGGTTTTTCCGCGTAGCGTTTCATCTGAAGGGTAAGGCTGGTGCCCGACCCGGGCGCGAGTGTGACTCGGAAGGACGGACCGTCGACCGAGAAGACCTGACCTGCTGTTCGCACGGATTCAATCGTGTGTTCAGCGTATGCACCGCCCTGAACAACGACTTCGCGTGCCGCGGTCTTGCTCACATTGACCAGCGTCACAACCGCGCTCGTATCGGTCATTTCTGAAACCAGTGCAGCGACGTCCTCAGGGAGGCCGGCGCGTTTGCGGGAGGGGTCGAAGTAGCGCAATCGCGCATTGAGCAAGCCGCCATCGCGTCCCGGCGGCAGACCGCCGAGCGACAATCGGATCAGCGCATCCACGGCAACGGGATTGAAGTCCATCATGTTATCGGCCAGCCGTTGCGACGCGGTCGACCTATCGCGCCGCATCAGCGCGAGGCGATTCTGAATGCCTTGAAGGTCGCGCTGCAGCGCTGTTTCGGGATACGTCGGATTCTTCCCTTGCAGATACGCCACCCACGCATCGTTCCCGACGCGCTGCAGATCGGGCGGCTTCATCGACCAGTACCACACTTCGAGAGCACCGACATTCCACGGCTGCGGCTGCCAGCCGTACCAACCATCGCCACCGTGCATCGTCGGATACTGACGCTGCCCGTCGATAGTCGTCGCGTGGGCGTTCACGGCGTCGGTCATGTTTCGCCAAGCGTCCACGTATTTCTGATCGCCGGTTACGAACAATGCGTTGTTGAAGCCCACGAGTGCGCGTGGAATCCGGTTACGGTTCTCGCGTCGGCCGGTAACCGGGTTCACCGGGCTGAATCCCCACCCATACGCGTTGCCCCACCACTTACCCTCGGCACCACCGATCGTTCCATCGAGATCGACGAAACTTGGAATGACCCCGTTGTTCCGCTTCATGCGTTCCAACCAGGCATCCATGTACTCGACGATCCACTTCGTGTACTTCTCGTCTGCAGTCACGAGATACGCATCGAGGGGCAATGTCGTCGCGACCAGATTCAGAAACGAATCGCCGACGACGTCGCCGTACTCTTCGTAGTGCGCGAGCATTTCTTCGAAGCTGCGTTCGTTGTGACCGAGCGTGAATTTCGAGATGTCGAAGGGATCGCCGACCCAGTCCAGGGCTGTCGCCTTGCGCAACATCGGGCCGCGGCTGCCATTGATCAGGCTGCGGATCAGCCTGCGCTCCGGATCGTAGTTGGGCGCCTCGGCATCCTCGCCCATGTACAGTCCCGCGAATCGTCGCGCGCGCTCCTTGTACTTCGCGTCGTTCGGCACCGAGAGGCCCATGCGATTGAACACCCGCAAGCCTTCGCCGTGATGCATCCAATCGGCTTGCGCACTGAATTCCTTGTAGTACATGCCGCGCCGGCCAGCGGGCACCTGGGTCGTCTTCGCCTCGGTGTATTGCCGAAGCATTCCCTCGAGCCCTTTCATGTACAACCGCAGGGTCTCATCGCTTCCGCCCAACGCGTGAAATTCGGGCCAGCCGGCGAAGTTCTCGAATGCATCGTCGGGCCCGTCGTCGGCCCCCCACCGCAACACACACTGCACGCGGCCCTGGTCGTCGTAGTACTTGTGATAGAACTCCGTCATTGCTGGAGCGCTGGTGTCGAGCACCCGACGCTCCAACACCGCCCACGAGGGCGCCTCCATTGTCGTGTCGATGCTGATCACGACAGTTGGAGGCTTCGGCGCAGCCGCCGCCTCCAGGGCGAGAACGCCGACAAGCAGGAGCAGGACGCCCGGCCTCATTCGCGTGCGCGAGTGTGCCACGGCCTCACCGCCGGCACAACTTCAACGCGCAAGGGCCATCACCTGAGGAGTGACGATATGAGAATTCAGTGGCTTCGCGTGCTGCTCGGCGGTCTTCTCATCGAGATCGTTCTCGCAGTCGTACTTCTTGGCGGATTTGCCGCGGCGGGTGTGGACCTCACCAAGGGCATCTCGACGGCTTCCGCTGTCATCATCGGCATCGGCTGCTTCGCCGTGACATTTCTGATTGTGTTGTGGCTCGGCCGCGGTATTCAGAGCCAAGTGGTGCTGCAAGGCTTTCTCATGGGCGTCGCGGCGACGGTGATCTACCTTGGCCTCGTCGCCGGATCCGGCCAGATGTCCTCGGCGCTTGCGGGGTACGGGCCAGCAACCTTCGTGATCGTCAACGCGGCGCGCCTCGTGGGTGGGGCGCTTGGCGGTGTCGTCTGCGAGCGCAAGAAAGCCGTGCGTCCCGCCATGGTGTGAGTTCGGCACCGCGACATCGATGGCGGCGCAACACGCGCGCAGGCAGCGTTAACGCAGACGCCGCGAACATGTGATAGATGACTGCCACATGGTCTCGCACTACGACTACGACCTGCTCGTGATCGGCTCTGGCCCCGCTGGGCATCGGGCCGCGATTCAGGCCGCCAAACTCGATAAGCATGTCGCCATCGTCGAAAAGCGCACGGTGGTGGGCGGGGTGTGCATCAACACTGGAACGATTCCCAGTAAGTCGCTCCGCGAAGCGGCACTCCGCCTCTCTGGCTACCGCGAGCGCGGCATCTACGGAGCGTCGTACTCGGTCAAACAACACATCACGATGCGCGACCTGCTCTTTCGCGTCGATCACGTGATCAGCAACGAGATCGACGTGGCGCGGCACCAGTTGATGCGCAATGGCGTCGACATCCTGACCGCGAAGGCCACATTCGTCGACCCGCATCGTGTCGCACTCGAACTCGTGCCCGACGGCATGCACCAGGAGACCACCGCCGCGAACATCGTCATCGCCGTTGGCACGGAGACGGTTCAGGATCCGTTCGCGCGATGCGATGGACAGCACATCTTTACGTGCGATGACCTTCTGAGCGTCGAGCATCTGCCGCGCTCGTTAGCCGTCGTCGGCGCCGGAGTCATCGGTCTGGAGTACGCGTGTATCTTTGCCGCCCTCGGCGTCCGCGTCACACTCATCGACGCGCGCGCGCAGCTGCTGCCCTTCGTCGACCGTGAAATCATCGAAGCACTCGTCTACCACCTGCGCGGCAACCGGGCAACGCTGCACTTGGGCGAAACCGTGTCTTCAATCCAGAGCTACGGTGACGAGCGCGGCGATCATGTGCGGCTCGAGCTCGCGAGCGGCAAGCAGGTGATCACCGACAAAGTGCTCTATAGCGTGGGACGACGGGGTGCGACCGAGCAGCTCGGGCTCGAGGCGGCGGGCGTGCGCGCCGATGAACGCGGACGCATTCGCGTGAACGAGCACTACCAGACCGAGGCAGCGCACATCTACGCCGTTGGCGACGTGATCGGATTCCCGAGCCTGGCGTCGACGTCGATGGAACAAGGGCGGCTGGCGTCATGCCACGCGTTCGGCGTCCCCACGCACAGCATCCCGTCGCTCTTCCCCTATGGCATCTTCACCGTCCCCGGGATCTCGATGGTCGGAAAGACCGAAGAAGAGCTGACGAAGGAGGGCGTCCCGTACGAGACCGGACGCGCTCAGTATCGAGAGATCGCCCGAGGCCAGATCCTCGGCGACCGCACTGGCCTCCTCAAGCTGATTTTCCACCGCGACGATCGCCGCTTGCTTGGCGTGCACATCATCGGCGCGGAAGCTGCCGAACTGGTGCATATCGGTCAGGCGGTGCTTGCCCTCGGCGGCAAGGTCGATTACTTCGTCGACACCGTCTTCAACTATCCCACGCTGGCGGAGTGCTACAAGACGGCCGCCTTCGATGGGATCAATCGTCTCGGGTTGGCCTAGTTGCTCGCCGCCTTCGGCGGCACGTTCACCGCGAACACGAAGCGCTCGCCGTCAGGACTGCCGATGCTACTGAGCTGCGCGGGTGTGGCAATCGGAGTGGGAATCTTGAACAGCACGCGCGGTGCGCCCAGGCGCAGCGGCGACCGGCTCACGATCTCCACCGCCATGATCGCTTGAGGCCCCTGAGAGAGGTAGTACAACTCCTTGCCGTCACGCCGCCAGACGATCCCACCGATACCACCGTCCGTTGAGACCTGCACGCGCGATGACGCCGGGGGCGCATTCGGGTTCGCGCCGATCTCCTTCACATAGATCTCGAACCGTCCCGACTGGTTCGAGTTGAAGGCCAGCAGTCCGCCATCGGGCGAGAATCTGCCGCCGCGTCCGAAGAACTCGCCCGCGCCGAGGGCAATCGGCTTGCGCTCGCCAGAGACCGGCAGAAGAAACATGGCATCGCCCGACCAGAAACAGATGAAACGGCCATCGGGCGACCAGTCCGTCAGGCCGATCGCCGCTCCGCTCTCGTGACGATAGAGCAGTTCCTCGTTCCCTTGCCCATTCGCCGCTCGTTGATAAATCGCGGGCGTGTTGTCGCGCGTGGACACATACGCGATCCGGTTACCGTCGGGCGACCACACAGGTGCGCGATCCTGGAAGGAGTCGGATGTGACGATGGTCCGTTTGCCGGTTGCAACGTCAACGACCCAGACGTCCTGGCTGGCGCCGTCACCGATCACGGCCAGCCGCGAGCCGTCAGGCGAGAACGCGGCTTGCGAGTACGAACTGGCTTCTCCCACGCGATTGACCACGTTCCCCTGGCGATCGAACAGGGTGAGCTGCTGTCGTGGCCTCGTCTCATCTTCCTTGCGAGCGGCCGATAGCGCATTCGGCAGACTGCGGTTGCCCTCATGGCACGCGAGTTCATAGAGGCGCGTCCCGACCTGTGCCATCGGGAACGCCAGCTCGATCCGATCGCGGAATGTCTTCGGGTCAACGATCGTGGCGGAGTACGAAATGACGCTGCTCGATGTCCGAGTGAACCGCTCAGTCACCACCTTGTCGTATGAGGTACCTGCACCGGCAAAACTGGCGGTCCGCCCATTGAAGTCCTTCGTCTCGACCACCAGCGTCTCGCCTTCCCAGTGCCCTTTGGACGCGCCTGTCCAGCTGCGGCTTGCCCTGAGCGACGTCGAAGGGCTCAGAGCGATCATCCGGCGATCGAACTCCGTGAGCAGCACCACGTAATCGTCGGACTGAACGATCTGGACGTAGCTGTCGGCGATCTGTGGCACGAGCGGTACGTCCGACGCGAGGAGACATCTCTCGAACTGGTTGAAATCGAGGTGACTGTCCTTCCTCCCGGGGGCGAACATCGCCGCGAACGACTGCAGCGCCGCGGGCGGCGCGTTGGCGTTGGTGTTGGACAGCGCCGCGAGTAGATCCTCGAAGCGAGGCGTCCGTCGGACACCGTCCAGGATCCCAGGCAGACGGCCGTTTTCCGGGTAGGTAATCAGCGATGTGCGCAGATCGTTGACGTGGATCCCATCGTCGATCCAATCGAGACCGATCGCTTCCACGGGAGCAAACCGTGCGATCGCCTCCAATCCCTTGCGGGTCGTGGTGCGCTGGTGTTCGAACTCTTCCTTCGTGAAGAACTTCTTGCCGGCGAAGGCAGCCGGCCTCTCGAGCGGCACTCCCGAATTGAAGTTCCACACGCCCTGCAGATCGGGCTGACCACCTTCCGTGCGCGGTGCCTTGTAATTCGCGTCCTGTGCAGAGACGGATGTCGCCACACCCATCAGCATCACCACGACCAGCAAGGCGAGTCGGTCGGTCACGTGCATGGCAGGCTCCCGGCTAGTGTCGATAATCTAGGCATACCAATTGTCGATAGTCAAGGTATGCCTGTCAATGACGAGAGCACGATGACGTTGGTTCCGGAAGGTTGGAGAATGTCGTCAACCTAGAATGATGCTCAATCGCCGAACTGCGCTCATGGTTCTCGTGCTCGCCGGTGGCCTGTTGCTGGTTGGGGTGGTGAGGTATCTGAACTCGACAGGATTCATCGAGATCGTCGACGCCGAGTACGGCGTTCCCGGCCGGACGTGCACCGCCGGACCGGATATCAAGAAGTACGTGAGTTCGGCATGCGGCGGCTTTCGCCCTCGTTGCCTGGTCTCGGTGAGTACGGGCTGGTGCGGCGATCCCGCGGTCGGCGCCGTGAAAACGCTCACCGTCGATTACAAGTGCGGCGACACGGCCAAACGCGTGTCTGCTTCGGACGGCACCGGCTTAGTTCTAAGCTGCCCCTAGAAACGGTTAGGACGTAACGTAGTTCTCCAGGGAGCGAATCGTGAAGCGCTGTTCTTCCACGACAGCGCGCACCACATCACCAATCGACACGATACCGACCACGCGATCGCTGTCGACCACGGGGAGATGGCGGATCCGGCGATCGGTCATCAGCGCCATACAGTCGTCGACCGTCATTGACGGGGAAATCGAGACGACCTCAGTGGTCATGATCGTGCGGACGGCGGTGTCACGCGATGAGTGGCCGTGCAGAATGCCCCGTCGAGCGTAATCGCGTTCAGAGAAAATGCCTGCCAAGTCGTCGCCTTCCATGACCAGTACCGCGCCGATGTTCTTCTCGGCCATCGTCTGAAGGGCGCTATACACGGTGTCGTCGGGCCGCACGATGTAAACGTCGGGTTTGTCTCTCAGGATGTCGCGCACGGTAGTGGTCATGATGTCCGCCTCCACGTGATCGACTGCAGACGAAAAGGGACACGTGATAGCACGTTGTCCTCACGAGCGCAACTGGTCAGCCACACTCTTAGAGAAACCCGGTCCACGGAACGGCATGGACCTTGCCCCATCGAGCGTATGAACGAGGCCTGACTGGAGAGACAGGAGGCTCATCATGCGCTTTTCAAGAATGTCAATCATCGTGCCGGTGCTGAGCATTGGACTTGCGGCCCCGGCTGTGGCTGTGGCGCAGGACTTTGGTCGGCAGCAGTATCGGTACGAAGGTCGGACGTACGAGAGAATGCGCGATCTCGCGCGCGTGCTCGACCAGCGTGCGCAGCACGCCGCCAATGAGGCAACGCTCAACGCGAACCGCAGAGGCCGGCCTGAGCGGCGCTTCCTCAACGACATCACGCGTTTCGCTCAGCAAGCCGCCGACTTTCACCGCCGCATGGACCGGTATCGAGAGTCGCCGTGGGATGTGTCGAACGAGATCGATCACATGACCATCGATGCGCGCCGGGTCAATCAGGAGATTCGGAATGCACGCGTGTTCGAACGCACCTGGGATGACTGGAATGCCACCATCGACGTGCTGAGGCAGATGCAGCGAATGTCCGTCGTCGCGCAGAACCGCGGCTATGATCGCGACCGCGATCGTTCTTATCGTCGCTACTAACATCGGAGAACGCGGCTAGAGCCAATCCGCCACAACCTGCGGTTCGAGTCGTAGCCGTGAAGCCGCCGGCGGCGATGCAGCGCCGTGCTGAATCGCCGCCGTCAGTCCGGCCGAAGCCGGACACTACAACTACTTCGCGCGGAGACGTTCGAGCTGCGATCCCGGAGGGCACGGACCGGGCGAGGGGATGGTCTGTGTCGCCGGCATCGGCGGTCGCGAGGGCGCTGCCAGTGCCGACGGCGTTGTCTGTGCGGGCGGCGGCGACGACAGCGTTGGGATGCGGATTGGCGGGTCGATCTGGCCCAACGGCGTGTAGAACGTCAGCGACGGAGACGGGAACGCGCTCGGATTGTAAAACGCCAATGGCGGAGTGGATGCCGTCACCGGATTGTAGAGGGTCACTGTCGCAAGAGGCGTCGTGGTCTCGAGCGTCTCGCCCGTCGTCGGCGCGCATATCGGCACCAATTCAGTCGGTCGCTGTTCAGGTGTTTCAGGTATCGTCTGCGCCGCTACCGGTACGGCCACCGCGAACACGGCACTCGCGATGACGAGCAGATCCGGAAAGCCTTTCGACATGGCGGCTTCTCCCTGATCTCGATCGTATCCTTTCCTCGTGGAGCCGGGCGAGCTCGTCGGGATCGACCATCCGCACGCCACGAATCGCGCGCCGATCGGTATGGGGTGTATGCGCCTCTCGACCGAGCGCGATCGCGACGAGGCGCGCGCCATCGAGGTCCTGCATGCGGCGTTCGAGCTCGGCGTCACCTTCCTCGACACTGCTGACGCATACTGCCTCAATGACTCCGAGATCGGCCACAACGAGCGGTTGATTGCGCGTGCCTTGAAGACGTGGAGCGGCGACCGCTCCCGCATCGTCATCGCCACCAAAGGCGGATTGACGCGCCCCGAGGGCCCCTCGACTTCGCTCGGGGCAAGCCGATGGGTCCCCGACGGCAGAGGCCGTCACCTGCGCTCGGCATGTGAAGCGAGCCTCAAAGCGCTCGACGTCGAGCGCATCGATCTGTATCAGCTCCACGCGCCGGATCCACGAGTCCCCTTCGCAACCAGCGTTCGCGCGTTGGCGGCACTGAAGGATGAAGGACTCATCGCTCGCATCGGTCTATGCAACGTGAACGTCGGCCAGATCGAGGAAGCGCGGCAGATCGCAGAGATTGCCACCGTGCAGGTGGAGCTGAGTGTCTGGCACGACGAGAGCCTGCTCGGCGGCGTCATCGACTACTGCGTGACACACGGCATCCAGGTGATTGCGTATCGACCGCTTGGCGGCCGGCGCAAAGTGGCACAACTGCGGCATGAGGTCGTGCTGAAAGAGATCGCTGAGCGTTGTCGCGCGACGCCCGCACAGATCGCGCTGGCGTGGCTTGAGACTCTGTCCGATCACATCATCACGATCCCAGGCGCCACGAGAATCGAGAGCGTGCAGTCGATAGTCCGTGCGCACGGCGTGCAATTGAGCGCGGAAGATCGAGAACGCCTCGACGCTCGGTTCTTGGTTCGACGTAGAGCGGAGGCTTCAGCCTCCGCTGAGACGCGCACGCTGAAGCGTGCGCTCTACGGCGATGGCGAGGTGGTGCTCATCATGGGCCTGCCCGGAGCGGGCAAGAGTACGGCCGCGCGCAGGTTCGTCGATGACGGGTACACGCGGCTGAATCGCGACGATGCAGGCGGCTCGCTGCGCAGTCTCCTCCCTGATCTTCAACGACAGGTCGAAGAAGGCTGCACGCGAATCGTGCTCGACAACACTTACATGACCCGCGCCTCGCGCGCTCGTGTCGTCCATGCGGCGCGGGCGCTTGGCTTACCCGTGCGCTGCGTCTGGCTCGATACGAGCATCGAAGACGCCCAGGTGAACGCGGTGTCGCGGATCATCGCGAACCACGGACGTCTGCTCGGACCGGAGGAGATGAAGCAGGCTGTGAAGCGCGACATCAGCGCCTTCGCGCCCACCGTGCAGTTCCGTCATCAGCGGGAGCTCGAACCTCCCGATCCGGCGGAAGGCTTCTCACGGATCGACGTCGCGCCCTTCGAGCGCACGCGCGATCCCGCGATGACCAACAAAGCGCTGATCATCTGGTGCGACGGCACGCTCATCGGCGACGTCGCGGCGGATCTTCAAAGCCGCCGTGCCGAGATGCTTCGACGCTATCGCGACGAGGGCTGGCTGCTGCTGGGACTGGCGTGGCGTCCGCACATCGCGGACAAGACGATGACGATCGAGGAGGCAGATGCCGGCTTCGCCCGGATGCAAGAGCAGTTCGGCGTCTCGATCGAGGTGCTCTACTGTCCGCACGCGGCGGGGCCGCCGAAGTGCTGGTGCAGAAAACCACTGCCCGGGCTAGGCGTCGTGCTCATCCAGCGTCATCGCCTCGATCCGTCGCGCTGCATCTATGTCGGGTCCGGCCCGCAGGATCCTGGCTTTGCACGGCGGCTGGGATTTCAGTACCGAGACGCGACCGATTTCATTTCAGCTGCGCAATGACACTCTTGTGGACCTTCGCCACCACATGGACGAGCGGGTCGACGACTTCGGCGATGTCGTAGCGCATCGATGTTCCAAGGACGACTGCGGCTTCATTGGGTCCGAGCTTGAAGTCGCGTTCGAGCCAGTTCACCATTTGCGTCGTCGCCAGCTGCAGCGCGTCAGTCAATGAATTCCCTACGCCCGACGACATCAGGTATTCGTCGTTCTCGGCACGTGGCCCAGCGCTTGACTGACCTCTGATGAGATCGACAGTGAACTCGACGTCGAGAGATGTCTCCAGCGCATTGCCGGTCAGTTCGCCGTCGCCCTGCGCGGCGTGGCCATCGCCGATGAAGAGCAACGCTCCCGGCGCGGAGACCGGCAGATACAGCGTGGTCCCTTCGCGAATCTGGTTGTAGTCCATGTTGCCGCCGAAGGTCCCTGGATACCCGGTGCGCAAGGCTTGGTGCGCCGGCGGCGCGACGGCGATGCACCCGACCATGGGCTGGAGTTTGACGGTGTAGTTCTTCAGGTGCTCGCTCGGCTCTTTCAGCCGCGCTACGCCGGCCTGACGATCGAGAATCCAGTCGCTGTTGAAGTTCGGGTCATAGCGCGTCCGCTGAACGTACCCTGGCGTCAGCGCGTTCCCTGAGATCTGGCTGCTGCTGATCGCGGAGTCTCTGTTCAAGCGAACGCGCGTCAGCTTGACGACCAGTGTGTCGCCGGGGAACGCACCCTCGACATAGAACGGGCCGGTTTGCGGATTGCCGCCTTGCGAGCGCCGTACCCCTTTGCTGTCGGTTCCGCCGGCGTCGATCGTCCACGTCCTCACCGTATCGCCGGGAAAGATGTGCAGGGCCGGGGGAATGGCGTCGGAGAAGACCCGATGGAATTCGGTCGGCTCGACGTTGTGCGCCTGCGGCTTGTCCGGCACTTTCTTCGCACGCCTGGCCGACCACGCGACGTCGCCAGTGATCCCGGGCCACGACGCTGTTCCCGTCAGCGCGTCGGCGCTCACCTTGCCTTTGAGATCGCCGAATCGCTGGCCGTTCGGATTGGTCGCCGTCAACGTCAGTGCGTCGCCCTTGATCGCGCCTTGCAGCGTCACTTGATCGAAGCGGCCTGACACGGTGTCGCCTTCGCTCTTCAACGTCATGCGTCGATAGGTCATATCGTTGAGGAGCTTCGCGGAGAACTCCCACTCGCCTGACAGATCGACTGAACGGCTCGTGCGCTGTGCCGGCGAAGGCGTCTGCGCCGAAACCGGCGCGGCGGCAATCGCGACGCTGCTGATGAAGGCGCAGAACACGCCGAGAACCACGTGTGCGGCAACTGTCATGGTGACCTCACAAAGCGAGACGAGCCGGTGGGTTTCGCGCGATTCTGGAGATCGGATCCTCCAAAGTCAAGAGACGTAAGCCGAAGTACAATCCGCGAGTCGATGTAGCGTGAGCTCCTCGAGATTTCGAGAAAGGTCCTCTATGCGAAGAGTGGGTGGAATCATCTCGCTGATGGGAATTGCGGTTGCGATCGCGTTGTTCGACTCGCCCTTCGACTCGCGCGTTGCGCTCGCTCAGGGCGGGCAGAACACCGCCAGTCGAACGGCAGCAAAACCGTACACGACGTGGCAGTCGTACGCGGGCGGTGCGCACTCTTCGCAATACTCCGCGCTCGACCAGATTGACAAGAAGAACGTGGCGAAGCTCGACGTGGCCTGGAGCTTTCCCATCACCGGCAACAGCATCTTCAACCCCGTCGTCGTCGATGGCGTGATGTACGTCCCAGTCGGGGGCGGCGCGCTCGCCGCGATCGATGCGGCAACCGGCAAGGAGATCTGGCGCAAGGACGGCATGGCACCCACCGGCGCGCGCGGGATGAACTACTGGGAGAGTCCCGATCGATCGGACCGGCGATTCATCTTCCTGCAGAGGGGCGACGTCATCGCGGTGAACGCGCAGAATGGTGAGCCGATTACTTCGTTCGGCAACAACGGCCGTGTCGATTTGCGCGACGCGATGGAGCGCAAGCCGGCAGGTCCTGTCGGCACCAGCAACCCCGGCCGCATCTTCGAGAACCTCTTCATCCTGCCGCTGCCTGGTGGACCGAACTACGGCGGGCCGCCGTCCGACGTTCATGCCTACGACGTACGAACTGGAAAGCTCGCGTGGATTTTCCATGTCATTCCGCACGAGGGCGAGTTCGGCTACGACACGTGGCCTGAAGCCCACTACAAGGTCGGCGGCGGCGTGCACAACTGGAGCGAGTTCACCGTTGACGAAGAGAACGGCATCGCGTTCATCGGCTTCGGCACCGCGCGCTACGACTTCTACGGCGGCGATCGCAAGGGCAACAACCTGTACGCCAACTCGCTCGTCGCGATCGACGCGCGCACGGGCAAGCGGATCTGGCATCAGCAGCTCATTCATCACGATCTCTGGGACTGGGACATTCCGCAGTCGGCCAAGCTGCTGACGATCCGGCAGAACGGCAAACCGCGGCAAGTGGTCGCACAGGCGACGAAGCAAGGGTTCCTCTTCGTCTTCGATCGCAAGACCGGTCAGCCGATCTGGCCGATTGAGGAACGGAAGGTTCCTCAGACCGACGTGCCCGGTGAGTGGTCGTCTCCCACGCAGCCGTTCCCGACGAAGCCGGCGCCGTTCGCCAAGCAGTCGTTCACCGAAAAAGACATCAACCCGTACCTGCCGAAGGACGCGCAGGACGAACTCCGCACGCGGCTCAAGAGCTATCGCAACGAGGGCCTGTTCACGCCGCCAAGTTTCGAAGGCTCGATCGAGATGCCGGGCCATAACGGCGGCGCGAACTTCGGTACGAGCGCGGTCGATCCCGATCGCGGCGAGTTCTACGTCGTGCACAAGTCGTTGCCGACGATGATCCGGCTGTCGTTGCCAGCGCCTCCAGCGCCGCGTGGAGCGGGGCCCGGCGGCGGGCGTGGAGCGGGCGGTGGCGGCGGCGGTCGCGGTGGTGGCAATACGATCGTCTCGCCCGAACAGAAAGCGGAGTTGATGGCCAAGGCAAAGGAACTCGTGAGCGCGGCCAATGGCGAGCGCGTCGAGTTCACATCGCCGGTGAACTTCTTGAACATCAACTTTGCAGGCGGATCGATGACCGCGTCGGCGCCGCCGTGGTCGGAGATGGTGAAGTACGATCTCAACACCGGCGAGATCGTGTGGCGGATTCCAACGGGGGTGCAGGAAGCACCACCTGAGTACAACATCCCGAACACCACCGGCGTGCAGTTCCCGCGTAACGCACCGCTCGTGACGGGCGGCGGGTTGATCTTCCTCGCCACCGGTCCCGAGCGAAAGATCCATGCGTACGATCGCGACAACGGCAAGGAGTTGTGGCAGCACAGTCTGCCCAACGGTGCCGAGGGCATGCCGGCCACATATCAGGTGAACGGACGACAGTTCGTCGTGCTCTCGGTGGCGCAAGCGAACGCGACCTTCCCTGCCGTCTTCAATAACGCGGGCGCTGCGCGAGCCGTAGGGCCGGCGCCCGGTGGACCGCCGGAAGCGGGCGCTGCGCCGGGCGGCCCACCCACAGGCGGGGGCCGTCAAGGGCGCGGCGGCGGCGGACCTGCGTTACCGAGCGCGTACATCGCGTTCGCCTTGCCGCAATAGCGAGAGAGCTGACACGAATGAGCTTCTGCGATCACTGCGAAGGGCAACGGTTCGACCGCGCCCAGGTTTTGCGGGCGCTGCGCGACATGCGTCGGCGGCTACGCGAGTCCCCTGATTCGACGACAGTCGAGCAGGCGCTCACGCTGGCCATTGACTCAGTTCGACGCCTGGATATCCCGCACCTCGAAATCGACGACGCCGATCTGAGCGAAGCGTCGATTCACTGAGGAATCGCCTCGCGATCGAGGGCGGGACTCGCTGGCGTTCTGGCTGGCCCTCCGAATGTACTGAACGTGTTAGGATTCGCCCTTATGAGACTGGGCTTCATACGTCTTGCATTGGCAACCACGCTGATGGCCATGTTCGTGAGCATGGCCCTCGGAACAATTGGCGCGCAGCAGCCAACGGCCCCGAACAATGGCGTTCAGGTCGCGGTACCGCAAGGGAGTGCTGGTGATCAGGCCCAGGAAGCGGCGCGTCAAAATCGGCAACAAGCAGCGAGAAATCGTCTGGCCAACCAACCGGCGCCTCGCGACGCGAGCGGTCATATCGTGTTGGGCAACACCGCATCGCTCAAGGGCGTCTGGATCGGCGGTAACCTCGGCTTCTGCAACGGCAACGCTGTCGCCGGCCCCGCATCGCTCAACCCCGGCGCCGCGCAGCAGCAGCAAGGCGGTCGTGCTGCCGGCGGCGGCGCGGCACCTGGTAGAGCCGGCGGCTTCGGCCGTGGTGCGGCCGGCCCGTGCACACCGATTCCGTACATGGCGTGGACGCGCGGCGTCTCCGACGATCGCCGCCGGATGCAGCTGGAACCACACACCCGCTGCAAGCCGTCGGGTGGCCCGCGCCAGTGGCTGACGCCGTACGGTGCCGAATTCCTCGAGCTGCCCGAGGCGAAGGTTGCCTACATCTTCGACATCGGCGGCCCGCACACCTACCGAACGATCTACATGGACGGCCGCGAGCACCCGGCGAACCTCACACCGAGTTACTACGGTCACTCGATCGGCCGGTGGGACGGCGACACGCTGGTCGTCGACACAGTCGGCTTCAACGAGGGTTTCTGGATCGATCGCGGACAGCTTCCGCATACCTCACAGCTGCACCTGATCGAGAAGTACACCCGCACCGCACTCGACACGATGAAGTACGAGCTGACCATCGACGATCCCGGGGCCTACACGTCGACGTTCACGGGCGTATCGAACCTGCGCTGGGAGAACGGGACGGAGCTGTTCGAATACGTCTGTCAGCAAGAGAATTACGCGCCGACACTGATGGTCGGCGAAGGAACGAAAGTGGACCGCACGAGTCCGATCGTTCCCTAGACCAGCGGCAGTTATCGCGGCGTTCGATTCCAGTCGTCTTTCTCGATACGCTGGCGACTACTCTGCGGACGACTCCGAGACCGGCGACAAAGAACGTCTGCTATCGATTGGACTTCTCAGGCTGATCGCTGTTTTTCCGCGGCGGTGACCAGCCGGCGAGCCAGCGTTCGCAGCGTGGGGCTCGCCTGCGGATGCGAGGCGATGCGCGTCTCGATCATGCGCAGGAAGCCATCGCGAATAAAATCGGATCTGACCTGGTATTCGGGAATGCCGATCGCGGCAAGGCCGCTCGCGTCGCCGTCACGTTCCATCCACTCCGC
>Ga0075423_10000614_pt1 | contig 29257 bp, 29 predicted proteins | sample SoiMethybrSBSTD2_FD_80114 | JGI IMG/M metagenome (GOLD analysis project Ga0075423, IMG submission 80114) | Bulk soil microbial communities from a Populus tree surrounding site in Tennessee, USA - Soil MetaG P. TD hybrid SBSTD2 | ecosystem: Environmental > Terrestrial > Soil > Tree plantation...
AATGATCGCCTCGGCTGACGTCCGGGTGGGTGACGTGTCGGGGCTGTTGCTCCGGCCGGACAGCGCACGGCTGCTCTACGTGCTGGCGCACGGCGCCGGTGCCGGGATGCGGCATCCGTTCCTCGAGCTCGTAGCCCAACGGCTGGCGGAGCGGCGTATCGCGACCCTGCGGTATCAGTTTCCCTACATGGAGCAGCGCGCACGCCGGCCGGATCCGCCCGCCGTGGCCGCCGCGACGGTGCGGGCGGTGGTGATCGAAGCGTCCCGCGTTGCGCCGGGGCTGCCGCTCGTGGCGGGAGGGAAATCGTTCGGCGGGCGCATGACGTCGACGGCGCAGGCCGAGACGCCGTTGCCCGGCGTTAAAGGGCTCGTGTTTCTAGGCTTTCCGCTACATCCTCCCGGACGACCAGCCGATTCACGCGCGGAGCATTTGGCCCAGGTTGCGATACCCATGTTGTTCTTGCAGGGGGACCGGGACGAATTCGCCGACCTGAAGCTTTTGAAGCCGGTGGTCAAACGCCTCGGCGAGCGGGCGACGCTGCACCTGGTGGAAGGCGGGAATCATTCGTTCAAGGTGCTGAAGCGGTCGGGCAAGACGGAGGCCGACGTGATGGAAGAGCTAGTAGGGGCGATTGCGGATTGGACCAACCTCCTCTAACCTCCCCAACCTCCTCCAACCTCTATTGTTCCGATACGCATGGCGAACCATTGGATCGTAAAGACCGAGCCGTCCACCTACAGTTTCGACGACCTCGCCCGCCAGAAGACGGCCGTCTGGGACGGGGTCAAGAACAATCTGGCCCTGAAGCACCTGCGCCAGATGAAACCTGGGGACCGGGTGCTGGTCTATCACACGGGAGACGAGAAGGCCGTGGTGGGCGTGGCCGAGGTGACATCCGAAGCCTATCCCGACCCCAAGCAGAAGGATCCCAAGCTGGCCGTGGTGGAGCTCCGGGCAGTGGAGAGACTGCCGCGGCCGGTGCCGCTCGCCGAGATTAAGAAGGACCGGGCATTCGCCGACTTGGGCCTCGTACGCATGGGGCGTCTCTCGGTGATGCCGGCATCGGCCGACCAGTTCAAGCGCCTCCTGAAGCTGGGCGGCGCGAAGTAACCCACCAGGGATAATGGAGAACGACTCATGGGCAAAGGCGATATTCGCAGCAGGCGTGGCAAGATCTTCCGCGGGACCTATGGCGTCACTCGCCCCAAGAAAAAGAAGCTGAAGAAGAAAGCCGCCGCGGCGGCGAAGGCGGCGAAGGCGGAAGGGCAGTGAGAGCCCTCGGGCTCGCGGGGATGGTCCTGCTCGGCGCCGCGCCGCTCCCGGCGCAGCGGGACGACCGCTGGCAGATGACGCTGAACGACGGAACGATCCTCTGGGAGCTGCATCTCGTCCGGTTCCGGGGCGACACGCTCGTCATGCAGCACGGCGACTCGACATTGCGTTTCCCCATCACTCACGTCGACGAGTTGCGCCTCGTGCGCAAAGCCGAGCGGCGCCAGACCAACGAACCCAACCGGTACGGCGGCGTGCTGGGCGGCGCCGATGACGAGGTCTTCCGGCTCACGCTTTACAACTTGGTCGAGCGTCGGCAAATCCTCGCACAGATTCTCAAGGACCACCCGCCCCCACCGTCCCCGTAGGGCCGGGTGAGCTCCGCTCCGCGCATCCTGCTCGCCGACGCCGACGCGTTCTACGTGGCGGTGGCGCGCCTCGCGGATCCGGACGGCGCGGGCAAGGCCCGGCTGCTCATCGTCGGCGGCTCCGCCGAGCAGCGCGGCGTCGTGACCTCCGCCTCATACGAGGCGCGGGCCCACGGCGTCCATTCGGCGATGCCGATGGCACGCGCGCTGCGCTTGTGTCCCGGCGCGACCGTCGTGCCGGTGCCATGGGAAGCGTGCGTGCAAAAGAGCCGGGAGATCGGCACGGTGCTGCGGCGCTTCACCCCTGTCGTGGAACAGGCTTCGAGCGACGAGTTCTATCTCGATCTGTCCGGCACCGAACTGCTGTACGGCGGAGAGCCGCTCGCCGCGACGGCCCGCCGCATGCGCGACGCCGTGCTCGCTGCAACGTCGCTTTCGCTCTCGATCGGGGGTGGGACGTCGAAGGTCGTGGCGAAGCTCGCCGCCGGCCTCGCCAAGCCGCGCCCCGGTGGCGTGGCGGACGGCGTGCACGTGGTGGCCCCCGGTGCGGAGGCCGACTTCATGCTGCAGTTCACCCTCGCGGACATCCCGCTCATCGGTCCCAAATTCCAGGAGCGCTTGGCTCGGTTTGGGCTCCGCACGGTACGCGATGTCGTGCGGCATGAGCGGGCGACGCTGGTGGGCTGGCTGGGGGAGCGCGAGGGCAGCTGGCTGTACGATCGGGCACGCGGCATCGATCGGGCGCCGGTCGAGGCCAACCGCGAGACCAAGTCGGTGAGCCGCGACGAGACGTTCGCCACCGACCTGGACGACGACGCCGCGCTCGCTGCCAGACTGCTCACCCTCGTCGACCGGGCCAGCGCCGACATCCGGGAGGCGCGCCTCGTCGCCCGCACGGTCTCGGTGAAGCTGCGCGATGCCGACTTCACGACACGCCAGGCGAGCCGCACCCTCCCCGATGCCGTCCAGTCGGACCGGGCGGTGTACGCGGTGGCGCGCGAGCTCCTGGCGCGACTCCGTGCCGCCCGGCGGGTGCCCGCACGCCTGCTGGGGGTCGCACTGTCGCAGCTCGGCGCGCAGGGCGGTGAGGGTCAGCTATCCCTGCTCGAGGCCGGCGGCAACACGGTGGAGACCGAGCGCGACCGGGTCATCTCCCGGCTGATCGACGAGGTGCGCGAGAAGTTCGGCCCCGACGCGTTGGGACGCGGGGGCGCTCGGTGATGTGGCTTGACGTCGCTCGGGCGGGCTCTCCTATTGGGGTTAGCCCGATGTTTCGATCTCGCGTGCGGCTCACCTGCCTGACGTTCACCCTCGCTCTCGTCGCAGCGGCCGGGTCGGGCGTGGGCGCGATCAAGATCATCGCCGTTTCGCCGGTTGAAATCCCCGACGGTTTGGCCGACCCCCAGCCCGCGCGTGCGCTGTTCGACTCCCTCATCGCGGCAGAGCTGATGCGGGCCGGGTTGACGGTCGTTCCCGCCCACGAAGCCGACGTCATCTGGAAGCGCCTGGTGGACTCCGTGCAGGGCTTCTACTCCGCGCTCACCGGCGAGTTGGTCGAGACGAAGTACCGCGCGGTCATGACCGGTACACCTCGAGAGCTGAGAGACCGCTTCCAGGTGGACGCCTGGCTCCGGCCGGAGGTCGAGCTCCTCTCGGTCGACTTCGAGGGTGGCAAGGCCCGCTGGGACGGGACTTCAGAGGGCATGGGCAGCGGCTCGAGCGGCTCCGCGCCCGCGCTCTCGCTCGTGGTGTCCGTGTTGGACGCGGCCGGCACCGAGATCTACGCCGGCCGCGGCGGGATCCAGGTGGTGCGCAAGGGCTCCAAGGAAGTCTCCCGCGATAAACTCTTCAAAGATTCGAAGCGGAATCTCCAGGCGGTCCATCTCGCGATCGATTCCCTGCTGGCACGCGTCCGGGTGAGCCAGTGAAGATCGCCTGGCTCCTCGCGCTGGGCGCGGCTCTGGCGGCGACACCTCGCCAGGGTGTGAAGACGATCGCTGTTTCCTCCGTGGTTTTGCCCCGCGATTTCCGCACCTTGCCGCGGCCTCGGGCGGCCTTCGATTCCCTCATTGCGGGGCAGCTCCGCGGGGCGGGATTCACGGTCGTGCCGCCGCAGGTCTCAGAGTCCATCTGGCTGCGGGTGCGCGACTCCGTCGGCGGATTTTACGACACGTACACGGGGAAGTTGATCGACGAGAAGTGGGAGGCCGTTCACACCGCCACCCTCCGTGAGCTCAGGACACGTCACCACGTCGACGGGTGGCTGCATCCCTCGATCCGGTTCGTCGGCGCGCCGTTCACGGGCGGCAAGGTCAAGTGGCACGGTGTCGAGCAGACGAGCGGAGCCGCCGGCGGGTTGGGAGGCTTCCTCTTCGGCACCAAGACCGGCTCGGTTCCAGCGCTGTCCCTCGTCACCATGCTTGAGGACACGGCGGGGAAGGAGCTCTACGTCGGGCTGGGCGGCATCGAACTCGCCGCCCGGATTGAGGGCGGTCGCTTTGTCGACATCCCGCGGGCGTCGCTGCTCGGGGACGGCTCGCGCAACGTGAACGCCGTCCACCTCGCGCTCGATTCGCTCCCCGCGCGCCTCGCCGCCAAGCCGGGGCCGTGAGCGGCTACATCGCTCCCAGCGCCGCCGCGGCCTTGTTCACCGCGCCCGGCTTGACCCAGAGCAGGGCTCCATACCGCCCCATCCCGGCACACACCCCGGTCACGGCCGTGACGTTGATCTTCGCCGCACCCAGGCGCGACAGGATGCCGGCGAGCGCCCCCACCCGGTCGTCGCCGTCGATGAGGAAGGCCGTCTTCGGCTTCGACAGCTTGATCTTCGCGCCCTTCGCGGCCGCGGTAAAGACGCTTGCGTCCGACGGGACGAAGTCGATCTGCGCTTTGCGCGCGCTCGGGAAGGCGTGGAAGGCCAGCAAATTCACACCCGCACTCCTCAGGGTCTCGAGCAGACGGGCGCCCTCGCCGGGCTTGTCGGAGATGGTGGTGTAGTAGTAGCTCACCCTGCGGATCGTGTCGGCCATGGCGGTCTCCGGATGTGGTCGTGTCGCTTCACAATGGCCCGCCGTCCGCCCGGCCGCCAGGACTCACCCTATCTCACGTAGAACGCCGTCCGCTGGAGGCGCCCCGCGCGCTCGAACCAGACGGTGACCGCCCCGGCCCCCGCCGTCGCCGCGAACGCCCGGCGCAGGTCGTCGGCGCTGGACACCCGCACCCGATTGATCTGGAGAATCACGTCTCCCGAGCGGAGACCGGTGGCTTCCTCCATTTCATCGGGCAAATCGTAGATCAGCGCGCCGTGGTCGCTCTGAATGCCGCGCTCGGCTCGCACCGCTGCGGTCACCGTCACCACCTTCATGCCGCCCAGCACGGCCACCTTCTCCGCCAGCGTGGTCGGGAAATCGGTGACCGCGAGCCGGGCGCTGCGACCTTCGCCCGCGTGACGGAAGCTCACGGTGAGCGTGTCGTCGGGGCCGGTGTCGAGCATGACCGCCTCCCAATCGAGGAAGGTGCGCAGCCGCCGGCCGCGCGCGCTCACGAGCACGTCGCCGGCCGCGATGCCGGCCCGGCCCGCGGGTCCGCCCGGCGCCACCTGAGTCACCCGCAGACCGCCGGCGCGCTTCCACCCCCGGAGATCCTCGGCACCCGCGACGTCGAGCCCCACCCAGGCGCGCCGCACTTTGCCGAAGCGGCGCAGCTCGTCGGCCACCCGCAGCGCCCGCTCGATCGGGATCGCGAAGCCGATCCCCACCGAGCCGCCCGAGCTCGTGAAGATCGAGCTGTTGACTCCGACAACCTCCCCCTCGGCGTTGGCGAGCGGCCCGCCCGAGTTGCCGGGGTTGATCGGTGCGTCGGTTTGTATCATGCCGACGTAGATCCCCGACTGGCCTTCGGAGGGAAGCAAATTGCGACCGACGGCGCTCACCACCCCGGCCGTCACAGTGGGCTCCGTGTTACCGAGCAGGTAGGCGAACGGATTGCCCACCGCGACCACCCACTCCCCGATCATCAGGTCCGAGCTCTTGCCGATTGGAGCGGTTGGCAGGCCAGTCGCGTCCAGCTTCAGCACCGCGATGTCGGTGAGCGGATCCTCGCCCTGGATCTTGGCGGGGAAATCCCGCCCGTCGCGCGTCGTGACGACGATCTGCTCGGCCCCCTGTGTGACGTGCTGGTTCGTAATGACTATCCCGTCCTGCGAGATGATGAAGCCCGAGCCGTAGCCCTCGACCACTTGCTCCGCGCCGCGGGGGGTGAAGAACTGCTCGAACGGGTCCTGCGGCAGGCGCCGCTCGCGCCGCAGCACGTTGACGCTCACCACCGCCGGCGCGAGTCGGCTGGCGGCGGTGACGATGGCGGTCTGGCGGGACCTGCCGAGATTCTGGGCCGCGAGGTGTGGCGTCGCAGCCACAACGGCTACCGAGGCTCCGAGGAGCAGCAGCGATCGTGTCATAGCGGAAATTTTACACGCTTGACGCACGTTGGGCGCGCCGGTAAATCAGCCCGCAAGACCCAACGCGTCTGGCCGGGTTTTCGTATCCCTCCAGGGACCACCTTTAGGAGCTCGTCCGATGTGCCGCATGGCTCTCCGTCAAGCCACCGTCTCCAGCATGCTCCTGTCCGTCGCGCTCGCCCTGCCGGCCCCCTCGCCGGCGCAGGGCCGTCGTCCGGCGAAGCGCCCGACGGACGCGGCTCCGGTCAGCGGCGCCGATTCGCTCAACAATCTCAAGTTCCGTAACCTCGGCCCCTCGGTGGCCGGCGGCCGTGTGGCCGCCGTGGCGGGTGTGCCGGGAGACCGCAATCTCTACTATGTCGGTGCGGCGGCAGGCGGCGTGTGGAAGACGACCGACGGTGGCGATTCGTGGGATGCCGTCTTCAAGGATCAGCCGACGTCGTCGATCGGCGCCGTGGCGCTCGCGCCCTCGAACCCGAACGTCGTGTGGGTGGGCACCGGGGAAGCGAACCCGCGCAATGACGTGGTCGATGGCCGCGGGGTCTTTATGTCACCCGACGCGGGCAAGAGCTGGCAGTTCATGGGCCTGGGCGACGTCGGCCAGGTCTCTCGGATCGTGATCGATCCCGCCAATCCGGACATCGTCTTCGTAGCCGCCCTGGGCCACGTGTGGGCGCCCAATCCCGAGCGCGGCGTGTACCGCACCGCGGACGGCGGCAAGACCTGGCAAAAGGTGCTGTTCGTGAACGACTCGACCGGCGCGGCGGACCTGGTGATGGTACCGGGCAACCCCCGCATGTTGTTCGCCGGGACGTGGCAGTTCGTACGCCGTCCCTGGGAGCTCGTGTCCGGGGGAGCGGGCAGCGGAGTCTATCGCTCCAAGGACGGCGGTTTGACTTGGGAGCGGGTTACGCAGGGCCTGCCGTCGGGGCCGACGGGCAACACGGCGGTCGCCGTCGGGCCGACCAATCCGAGCCACATCTACGCGCTCATCGAGACCGATGAGGGGATGCTGTGGGACTCGAAAGACCAGGGCGACCACTGGACCAAGGTCTCCGATTTCCATGGGCTCTCCACCCGGCCGTTCTACTTCTCGCTGATGCACGTGTCGCCGGTGGACGACCGGAAGCTCTTCTTCTCGTCGTACCTGCTGCTCCGCTCGGACGACGGCGGCAAGACGACGACGCCGATCGACCGCGGCGTGCACGTGGATCATCATGCACTGTGGATCGACCCACAGAACCCGGACCGGATGATCCAGGGGAACGACGGTGGGGTGTACCTCACGGAGAACGGCGCCAAGAGCTGGCGCTTCTTGAACAACCTGCCGATCGGCCAGTTCTACATGGTGGCGGCCGACAACAACACTCCGTACATGCTGTGCGGGGGCCTGCAGGACAACAACGCCTGGTGCGGGCCGTCGAGCAGCGTCGGAGGGGGTGGAGGTGGGGGCGGTGGGGGTGGCGGGGGCGGCGGCGTCAACGCCTCCGAGTGGTTCACGGTGGCGGGCGGCGACGGCGAGTATGCGGTACCGGCGCCGAGCGATTCGTCCATCCTGTACGTCGATTCGCAGAACGGCAACATCAGCCGCGTCGACCTGAAGACCGGACTGAACCGCTCGATCCGGCCCTACCTCTCGGGCGTGAAGGACATGAAGCCCGCAAATCTGCAGTACCGCTTCAACTGGACATCGCCCATCGCCGTATCGCCGCGCGATGCGAATACGGTCTACCTGGGCGGCAACGTCGTCTTCAAGAGCACGGACGGCGGTGACAGCTGGGCCGCGATCAGTCCTGACCTCACGCGGAACGACAAGACGAAGCAGGTGACGAGCGGCGGTCCCATCAATTACGACATCTCCGGCGCCGAGACCTACAACACCATCCTCACGGTCAACCTCGCACCGACCGACTCCAGCGTGATCTGGGTCGGCACGGACGACGGGCTCGTGCAGGTCACCCGGGATGGCGGGAAGACGTGGAGCAACGTGTCCGGCCACTTCCCCGGATTGACGAAGGACGTGGAAGGGCGGGTGTACCAGATCGGCGTCTCGCCGTTCGATGCCGGCGCGGCCTACATCGCGATCGACCGCCACCAGCTGGATGACCGGCGACTGTACGTCTACAAGACCGGCGACTACGGCAGGACGTGGACCGACATCGGCAAGGGTCTCCCGCCGGACGTCCCCGGGCGCGTGGTGCGCGAGAACCCGAACGTACGGGGCTTCCTCGTCCTGGGCACCGACGCCGCGCTGTGGTACTCGCGGGACGGCGGCGCGAGCTGGAAGGCGCTCAAGGCCGAGTTCCCCACCGCGCCGGTGTACGATGTGCAGTTCATCAAGCGCTCGCATGATCTGGTGATCGCGACGCACGGCCGCGGGTTGTTCGTGCTCGACAACATGACCGCGTTGGAAGAGCTCACGCCCGAAGTCGTCGCCTCCGATTTCCACGTGTTCTCCACCCGGCCGGCCCAGATCCGCGTGCGCCCGCGGCGCTCGGGGGTCGCCCCGACGCGCTTCACGGCGCCGAACGCGCCTGCCGGCGCGGTGATCGATTACTACCTCAAGGCCGCCCTGGACACCGGCACATCCGGCCCGCCGGGGGAGGGCGAGCGAGGGCGCTCCCGCCGCGGGCGCGTGATCGTCAGCGTCACGGACAGCCGCGGCGATACCGTCGTGGTCGACTCGAGCGGCCCGGGAAAACAGGGGGTGAACCGCTACGTCTGGAACCTGCGGCACGCCGGGCCGACCCGACTCAACTTCGAGAAACCCACGGGGGCCGAGGATGAGGAGAATCCGTTCCGCAATGTCGGCGGCCCGCGCGCGGTCCCCGGGACCTACACCGTCACCGTCACGGCAGGCGGCCGCACGGGGAACAGGACGGTCACCGTGGAGCCCGATCCCGTCCTGGGCGGCGACCCCGCCCGATTCGCGGCCCAGCTCCGCGCCGGGCTGGAATGGCGCAACGCGATGTCGGCGCTGAACGAGATGCTGAATCGGATTACGAGCCTCGAGACGCAGCTCAAGAACACGCAACAGGCGTTGCGGGATAACACCAGCGGCGACACGGCGACGGCCGCACTCGTAGCGCGGCAGGGGCGCGAGCTGGGCCGCAAGCTCAAGGAGCTCAAGGACAGCCTGTACAACTCCGAGGTGCAGCGCGACGCCGGGCAGGACGACATCCACTACCTCAACCGCTTCCAGGACCGGCTGCAGGGGCTGGGCTTCGGCCTCGCCTTCGCCTACGCGCAGCCGCCCAACGAGGTCGTCGCGGCGCGCCTGAAGGAGCTGCGCACCGCGCTGACGGACTACCTCGCGAAGTTCAACGAGCTGCTGCGGACCGACGTCGCCGCGTTCAACAAGACCGCGCAGGAGCGCCAGGTGCCGGTCCTGGTCAGCGGCCAGCCGATCGAGGTGCGAGAAGTGAAAGTCGTTTCGCGCTGACCCAGAGGCCGACGACGAGCACGGCCACCGGAATCACGATCCCGAGCGAGCGGATCATCGCCGCCACGAGACCGACGAAGTTCCGCCATGCCTGCTTGAAGGCTTCTCCGATCACACTCGAGCCGGCCCGCCCGACGACAGGCAGCGGCTCGTGCACGTAGATGGTCAACGTGCTCAGCACCGCGTGGGCACGAAGGTAGCGCAGCCGCCCCTCGTAGCGGTCGATCTCTTCGCGCACCCGCGCCAGCTCCCGCTCCACGTCGAGCACGTCCTTGAGCTTGCCGGTACGGGTGGCGAGTAGCTCGATCAGGCGCGTTTCCAGGCGTCGCGCATTGGTCATGCGGGCGGTGACATCCGTGAACTCCTCGCCCACATCCTCCGCGTTCACATTCACGGATTCGAGTTTTCCGAGGGCCGAGAGACCTCCCAGCCCGTCCTCGAAGCGGTCGGCGGGGATTTTCACCTCGAGCGTCGCCCCGCGGAGCTGGCCGCGCCCGGTCTGCATAGTCGTGTTGGCGACGTATCCGCCCACCCGACTCGCGAGCAGCCGCACCTGAGCCACCGCGTGCTCGAGCGAATCCACTTCGATGCTCGTCTGGCCGATGCGAATAACCATGTTCGACGCGACGTCAAATTTTGGAATATCCGCGACGTTGTCGGACGCCGCCGCAGCTCGCTGTCTCGTCGCGAAGGCGCCTACCACCCCAGGCGCCGGTGCCGGCGCGGCCACTTGGGCGCTGCGCTCGGCGGCGACGGAGTCGTCCCGAGCGTGCTCTGCGTACTCGGGAGACGAAAAGCACCCGGTGATTACCGCGAGCGCGGCGACGACGATGACGATCCGCATGACAGGCTCCCAGGGAGATGGTCCTTGGAGAGACGCTTCGTGCTCTCGGTCTTGCACAGCAGCGTAACCCTCGAACAGAGCGGCTCGTAGGGACCGCGTGACCAAGCGGCGACCGAAGCCCCGACTGGACTCGAGTGCATTCGACGAGTGGGACCGCCTGGCCGAAGGGTCCATGCCGCCCCGGGTCACCCCGCCGCGGCCGTGGCCCTTCGTCGCCCGGACCCTCCAGATCACGGCGCAAATCGTGTTGGTGGTGCTACTGCCCTTTCTCGCCCTCGTAAAGGTGGCCGTGTTCCTGTACGCGTACGGAGGCTGGCCGCCCCTGCTCGCTCTGGCGGGCGGGAGCGCGTGCACGGTGGCCGTCGTCACCGCCTACGGGGCCTGGGCGTGGCATCGGCTCACCGGCCGCGTGCGCCTGGCGCTCATCGCGCGGCGCATCGCGCTGCCGCTCGTAGTCGCGTACAGCATCTACGCCCTGGTCTACCTCTCCAGCGCAAATGCCAAGTCGGACCGGGTGCGCGCGTACTACGCTTCACTCCATCCGTTGCTGCGCGTGGGGCTCTCGACCTTGACCGTATTCGACCGCGACGCCGTGATCACCGACCTCGCCCGCCGGCCGGAGGATTACAAGACCATGGGCCTGCCGCCGAATGACGGGTCGTTGCATCTGGTGCAACGGGACGGCTACGCGCACGCGGCCGACCTCCGCACGGCGGGTCGCGGCATGGTGAAGAATCGGCTGATACAGCTGTACTTCTGGAGCATGGGCTTTGGGACGCTGCGCCACGCGGGCACTTCGGATCATCTGCACGTTGAGCTTCCCGTGCGGTAGCTTTTCCGCATGCCGCTCACCCGCGACGACATCCGCGAGTCGGTGGAGCGCGCCGGCGATGAGCATTGGGATGCCCTCCGCCGGCACCACGAGGACGCCTACCCCAACCCCAAGCCGACGCCCGGCGACGTGTGCAAGGGAGAAGCCGAGCGCCTGAATCAGCTGGGGCTGGGCGATGCGAAGGAGTTCGACCTGCACGAGACGCGCGTGGAGCGGGTGGGAGACGAGGTTCGCCTCACGCATCTGCTCGAGTACAAGCCGCTCGGCGTTCGGCTGCTCACCGAGCCGTTCCAGGACTACAAGTAGCCTCGTCTACTTCTCGAACATCAGCTCCTTGGCCCGCTGGGTGGCCTTCACGACGGCCTTGATGAGGGTGACTCGCAGTTTGCCCTCTTCGAGCTCGAGGATGCCGTCGATGGTGCAACCCGCCGGCGTCGTGACGGTATCCTTGAGCAGGGCGGGGTGATCACCGGTATCGAGCTGGACCTTCGCGGCGCCGAGCAGGGTCTGCGCGGAGAGCACGGTGGCGATGTCGCGTGGCAGCCCGACCTTCACACCCGCTTCCGCGAGCGACTCGAGGATGATGTAGACGAACGCCGGCCCGCTCGCCGACAGGCCCGTGACGGCATCCATGTGCTTCTCATCCACCACCACCGTGCGGCCCACCGTGTCGAACAGTCGGCGGGCAGTCTCGAGATGCGCGTCCGTCGCGTGCTTCCCCCTGCAAATGCCGGTCATGCCCGCCCCCACCTGGCTCGGCGTGTTGGGCATCGCCCGGACTACCGGAGTCGGTGTCGCCAGCAGATTCTCGATGAAGCTCGTCGGGACGGAGGCCGCGACCGAGATCAGGAGCTGCGCCGGGGTGACGTCGGTGCGGATCTCTTCGAGCAGCTCGCGCACGTTCTGAGGCTTGACGGCGATGATGACCACGTCCGCCCCGCGCACCGCCGCCCGATTGTCCGTTCCCACGGAAATGGCACGCTCTTTTCCAAGGCTCTGCGACCGCTCCGCGTGCCGCACGGTAGCGACAGCGTTCCCCGGCGGCAGGCCCGCTTTGAGCAGCCCCTGCAACAGTATGTTCCCGATCTTCCCGAGCCCCAGTACCGCCACGCGTTGCTGCTTCATCGCAGGTACTCCTCGAGCAGAGTCGCCGCATCGGTCTTCTCATCTCGATACTTCACGATCACCGGCGCGTAGAGCGAGATTCCCCACCGCGCGGCCGCCGCACCCGGCGCGCCTCGCGCGCCCGGTACCACCACCGCGCCGGCCGGAATCTCGAGCGGCCGGTCCCCGTCTCGGCGGTACACCTGGTCGCGCACCAGGTCGTAGACGGGCGTCGCGCCGGTAAGGATCGTTCCCGGCGCCAGCACCGCGCGCTCACGCACGAGCGTGCCCTCGTAGACTCCACATCCGCCGCCCACCAGCGTCTCGTCTTCGATGATGACCGGCAGCGCCCCGACGGGCTCCAGCACGCCCCCGATCTGCGCCGCGGCCGACAGGTGCACCCGCTTGCCGATCTGCGCGCACGAGCCGACCAGGGCGTGGCTGTCGATCATGGTGCCCTGGTCCACGTAGGCCCCCACATTCACGTACATCGGCGGCATGCAGACCACCCCCGGGGCCACGTAGGCGCCGTCGCGGATGCTCGATCCCCCGGGCACGATGCGCACCCCGTCGCCCAGCGTAGTGGGCCGCACGGGATAGGTGTCCTTGTCGAAGAACCTGAGGGTCGGGTGTGCCGACATGTCGGTGAGCACGCCCATGCGGAACCCGAGGAGGATACCGCGTTTGACCCATGCATTCACGCACCACACGCCGTCCCGCCCGGGCTCGGCGGCGCGGATCTCGCCGCGCGTGAGCGCGGCCCGGAATTCGGCGAACAGCGCGCGCTCGGGCTCGCCGTAGCGCTCCCGCTTCTGAGCGGCGAGCGCCTCGACGCGCTCACGCAGCGACATGCGCGGCGCCCGGCAGCAAGCCGACCGCCCCCAAGACGACGCGCAGCCGGGCCCGCGTCTGCTCCTGCACGGGGACCAGCGGCAACCGGAACTTCTCTTCCAGGAGTCCCATCAGCGCGAGCGCGGCCTTGACCGGACCGGGGTTCGACTCGATGAAGTTCGCTTCCATCAGCGGGAGCAGGCGGTAGTGCAGCTCGCGCGCCGAGTCCCACTGGCCGGAGAGCGCGCTGTCGGTGAGCCTGACCATCAAATCGGGCGCTTCGTTCGACGCCACGGACACGATGCCGTCGGCACCCAGCGCAATCAGGGGCAGGGTCATGGCATCGTCCCCTGACAGCACGCGGAACCCCGACGGCCGGTCCCGCAGAATGGCCATAATTTGTGCCAGGTCTCCCGAGGCCTCCTTCACCGCGACGATGTTGCTCGTCTCGCGCGCCAGGGTGAGGGCCGTCGCGGCGGCGATATTCGACGCGGTCCGACCAGGCACGTTGTACAGCACCACGGGGACGTCTCCCACCGCTTCGGCGACTGCCCGGAAGTGTGCCTGGAGCCCCGGCTGCGTGGGCTTGTTGTAGTACGGCGCCACGACGAGCACCGCGTCGGCGCCGGCGGCGCGAGCCGCACGGGCCCGCTCGACTGTCGCGGCCGTGGCGTTGCTCCCCACCCCGGCGAGCACCCGGGCACGGCCGCGGGCCGTCTCCACGGTCAGGGCGATGACGCGCTCGTGCTCGGCGGGCGTGAGGGTTGCGGCTTCCCCGGTGGTTCCACAGGGGACGAGCAATCGCACGCCACCGGAGATCTGCCGCTCGACCAGCGCCCGAAACCGCGCCTCGTGCACTTCACCGGCGGCGTTGAACGGGGTGACGAGGGCGGTGCCGCACCCGCGCAGCCACTCCAGCTGTTGGGTCATCGGACCTTCCTTTCCTGCTCCGTGTCCAGCGCGAGGATGTCGTCCAGCACATCGGCAAAGGCATACATACCCCGCCGCCCTACGATCCAGCGCGCGGCGAGCAGCGCGCCAGCGGCGAAGCCAGCGCGGGACTTCGCGGTGTGAACCAGCAAGACCTGATCGGCGGCCGAGTCGAACCCGACGCGGTGCGTCCCCGGGATGTGCCCCGCGCGCGTGCTCGCGATCGGCACGCTCCCGCCCTCCTTGCCGAGCCCCTGGGACAGGATGGTCGCGAGCGCCAGCGCCGTGCCCGAGGGCGCGTCGCGCTTGCGGGCATGGTGGGCTTCCTCGATGAACGGATCGTAACCGGCGCCGCGCAGCAGCTGGGCGGCGTCCGCGACGATACGGTAGAACACGTTCACTCCGATAGAAAAGTTGGCTCCGTAGATCAGCCCGGCACCGCGTCCTTCCACGATCTTCCGGACTCCGGCCTCGTCGCGCTGCCAGCCCGTGGTGCCTTCCACCAGGGGGACCCCGGCGGCGGCGGCGGCTTCCACGTGGGCCGACACGGCGCCGCCGGCGGAAAAATCGATTGCCACCGTGTGGCCGGGCAGGAGCCGCGCGGCCTCGCCGGCGTTGCCCGACGTGAAGATGGCGCCGACCTCGTGACCGGCGGCGCGGGCGCTCTCTTCCAGCACCCGTCCCATGGCCCCGTGCCCGAACAGGGCGATCTTCACGCCTCGGCCCTTCGCAACGCGAGCGCGTGCACCAGGCGCACGTAGGCGTCGACGCCCGCGGCCAGCTCGGCCTCGGAGATCCGCTCGTGTGCCGTGTGCGCGTCCAGGATCGAGCCGGGACCGAGCAGCAGGGGGGTTCCCCAGTTCGTGAGGTGAGGGATGTCGGTGGTGAAGCGGACGATGCAGGTCTCGAATCCGGGGACCGTGGCGAGCCGCTGCGGCGGCACGACCGTCAGGTAGTCGATCCGGGCCCGGTCCCGGACCGCCCGCTCGAGCAGCGTTTTCACCGGCGGGGCCTCGGTCACGAGCCGAATCTGCAGGTCGGCGTGAGCGTCCGCGGCGACGACATTCGGCCTGGTTCCACCGGCGATGACGCCGATGTTGACCGTCGTTTCCCCAAAGACCGGGTCGCTCGGCCAGGTGGCGCGCCGCACGTCCCCCAGCACATCGAGCAGCGCCTCGATAGCCGAACGGCCGTGCTCAGGATACGCCGAGTGGGCGGGGATGCCGGCGGTGCACAGGGTGAGGCGCAGCGATCCCTTCGTGCCGGCGGCGAGCCGGTTATCGGTCGGCTCGCCGTCGATGAGCCAACGGCACTCCTCAGCCAGGGGGTGCGCATTGGCCGCCCGCGCGCCCACGCTTCCCATTTCCTCGTCGACCACGAACAGCAATCCAATCCCGTCCACCCCCTCTCCGCGGAGCCGCTCGGCCGCGGCGATCTGCGCCGCCATGATCCCCTTGGCGTCGCACGCACCGCGCCCGTGCAGGACACCGTCCACGACTCGGGCGGGCATGTGCGGCGGCACTGTGTCCAGGTGGGTGGAGAGCACGACCCGCGGCGGCTGGTCGGTGGTCGCGAGCACGTTGGGTCGCCCCGGCGCGGCGTCGAACAGCTCCACGTTATAACCCAGGTCCGTGAGGTACGATGCCACGAACCGCGCGACTTGCGCCTCCTCGCCCGACACCGATGCGACGTCCACCAGGTCACACGCCAGCGAGATCAGGTCGGTCACGGAGCCAACTCACCAGCCGCGGCGGCCGCGCCCAGGTCGACGCCCTCGCGCTCGAACAGCGCCTCGTGCAGCCGCAGCACCGCTTCGTGCACCCGGGCTTCGTCCACGACGAAGGTGAGGTTGACGCGGGAGGCGCCCTGCGAAATGAGCGACACGTTGATGTCCGCGATGGTCGCGAACACGCGCGCCGCGATCCCGGGGGTGGTCCGAAGGCCTTCGCCCACCACGCAAACGATTGCGCGGCCCGATTCGACCGACACGGTGCCCAACGGGCGCAACTCGGCAACGATCTCGGGCAGCAAGTCCGCATCGTCCACGGTGAGCGACACGCTCACCTCGGAGGTCGTCACCACGTCCACGACCGTGCGGTGCCGCTCGAACACCTCGAACAACCCGCGCAGGAACCCGTAGGCGCCCAGCATGCGGGTAGAGCTGATCTGGAGCACCGTGACACCGGCCTTGTGGGCAATGGCCTTCACGGCGCCGGCGCGCACCTCCCCCCGGGCGGTCACCAGCGTGCCCGGATCACCGGGCGCGTGCGAGTTACAGATCCGCACCGGAATCTCGCGGTCCATGGCTGGTTGAATCGTCTTGGGGTGCAGCACCTTGGCCCCAAAATAGGCGAGTTCCGCGGCCTCGGCGTAGGAAAGGCTGGGGACCGTCCGCGCCCCCGGTACGACCCGCGGATCGGCGGTGAGTACGCCGCTCACGTCGGTCCAGATCTGGATCTCTCGCGCCGCGACGGCCGCGCCCACCAGCGCCGCGCTGTAGTCGGAGCCGCCCCGGCCCAAGGTCGTCGTCACGCCCTCGAGCGTCGCCGCGATGTAGCCGCCCAGCACCGGGACCAGGCTCCGGTCGAGCAGCGGGGCGAGTTCCGCCCGCGTACGCTGCTCCGTGTCCGGGAGCAGGGGAGTCGCCCGGCCGTGTGCATCGTCGGTGACGAGGCAGTGGCGTGCATCCACGTAACGGGCCGGCACGTCGGCGGCCAGGAGCACGGCGGTCACGAGCGCCGCCGAGAGCCGCTCACCGTACGAGGCGATCGCGTCGCGCAACGCCGGCCGGCGCTCCGGCTCCGCGGCGACGCGTTCGAGCAGGCGCACGATCTCCTCGCGCCCGCGCTCGAGCACGGCCCCGATCCCCCGGGCGCCATCGGGACGGGCCAGCCGCCCCGCAATCTCGCCGTGGCGCTCCAGCAGGCCATCGAGCTGCGGCCGCATGTGCTCCGCGCCGCCCTGCGCCGCCGCGTCGGCGGCCGCGAGTAGCGCGTCGGTGACCCCGGCGAGCGCCGATACGACCACGATCGGGCGTGTGCTGCGCTGGGCGCCGCGAACTAGGGCCGTCACGCGCGCCAAGGCCTCGGCATCCGCGACCGACGTGCCGCCGAACTTGAGGACCGTCGCATCGGCGCGACGGGCCGACCGTACTGTCGACTCACTCACAGGCTCACCTCGGAAGAACCTTTTGCCGCCGGGGGCAAACGCCGCGCCGCGCTCTACGGGTGACGCAATCGATTGTAGGGATGCTGTCTGACGAAAGACTATCGCGGGGAGGTACACGGGGCGCCACCGCCCGCTGTCCATCGCAAGCAATAATGTCAGCAAAAATGTGCAATAATTGCACGATTATTGCTACACTCAGCCTACCAACCCGATTGGGTAGTAGCGTGATGTAACGTTTTCTGTGCATCTTTGGCACGAAATCAGCGACACCAGTAAGCCGCCATAGAGGAGAGTTCTCATGCGTTCCTTCGGAAGAGGCTTCGCGCGCGCCGTCCTGCTCGGCGCGCTCATCGCTCCCGCTGGCCTGGCCGCCCAGAGCGGCGCGTCTGCCCCAGCCGACACTGCGGCCAGGCAGCCCGATCCGCCGGCCCCCCCGGCCCCCCCGGTCAACCATCTGGAGACGACGTTGGCGGGCTTCAAACTGACGGGATTCGCCCAAGGCTCGTACGCCTACTCCGGCCGGAGCGCGGGGGACACGGCGATCGTCGGGCGGTTGTACGACCGCCTGCAGAATCGTTTCATGCTCAACGCCCTCGCGGTCGTGCTCGACAAGCCCTACGACCCGGCCAAGTTCAGCGCGGGGTTCCACACCGAGCTGCTCGTCGGCCAGGACGCGACGGTGATTCAATCGGGCGGCTTCTTCGGCCCCTCGACGCCGGCCGACCTGCCGCACCTGTACGTGACCCTGAACGTCCCGACCGCCAGCGGCAACGGCCTGCAGTTCAAGGTGGGGCGGATTCCCACGCTGCTCGGGCTCGAGGTGATCGAGACCGTCGCCAACCCCAACTGGTCGGAGGGGAACCAGTTCATCTACGTGGAGAACTTCACCGGGACGGGGCTCAGTGTCGAAACGAAGTTCAACAATTACGTGGACGTGCAGTTCCGCGTCATCAACGGCTGGGACCAGGTGTCGGACAACAACGGTCGCAAGTCGTTGATGACTCGCGTCGGCCTCTATCCCAACGCCGTCTCCTCGCTCGGGCTGATCGGCTACTGGGGGCCCGAGCAGGCTGGAAACAACAGCGCCAACCGCTACGGCTTCGAGGGACTGTTGTGGCGCAAGCTCGGCCAGGCGGCCGTGTGGGTGCAGGGCGATTACGGCACCGAGCAGGCGAACGCGGCGCTGCCCGATCCGACCCAGGACGCAAAGTGGTGGGCCCTCGGCGGCTGGGTCACGTACGACGTCACCGGCACCGTCGGCTTGGCGCTGCGCGGCGACTACGTCAACGACGAAAATGGCGCCCGCTCGAGCGGTACACTCGGCTTCCCAGTGAACACCGGCCAGAAGTTCGGCAGCGGGACGGCGACGCTGAACATCAAGGCGTGGCCCAGCGCCGTCGTGCGGCCCGAGCTCCGGTACGACCGGTCCACGCTGGCAGCTTTCAACGGGAAGAAGGATCAGATCAGCGTCGCGTTGGCCGTGGCGTACGTCTACTGAGTCAGGGGAGCCGGCTGTGGGCCGGCGGCGACCGCGCCGAACGGCTGGTGGCGGAAGAAGCGGTACAAGAGCCACAAGTCGATCAGGCCCACTGCGGCCAGGACTGAGAACGCGGCGTTGGTCTCGATGAGGTGTAGCTGTCGCAATAGTGTCGAGATGCCGTAGCCTACGACCCAGGCGTCGAAGCTCATGCAGATGCGGCGGAAGGTCTCCGGGCGCACCTGGCGGATGACCCGTACACCGAGCGGAATGCCGACGATAAGGCTCGGCAGGATGTAGGGAAGTAAGCCGGCGCTCTCGATTGTGAACATGCCGGCGAAGTAGTAGGCCACGGCCGTGAACGTCGATTCCGCGAGCCGCACCAGTCCGAGACCGGCTCGGAAATCCTGTTTCGTGAGCCCCTGATTGCTGAGCATCACGGCCAGCGGGGGGCCGGAGATGGTCGTGACGGAGTACAGCACGCCGAGGCCGCCGCCAAACACCAGGCCGACGCCGCGTTCATTCCTGATCGGCCTGCGAAGCCCGGCGGCTTGCAGGAGGATCAGCGGCAACAGGATGATGAACGTCGCGAGCTTGAGCCACGCCGGCTGCACGTGGTGCACGAGAGTCGTTCCGAGCACGACGCCCGGTGCCAGGCCGACGATCATCGGCACGACCCGACGCCAGACCTGTGGGACGCTGGCTCGATTGACCCAGAGGACGTACGCGTTCAAGACCACCTCGACCCACACGAGCGCGGGATTGAGGACGCGATTGGTGTAGAACAGCAGCGCCACAGGTACGGTGATCGAGGAGAATCCGTAGCCGAGCGCACCATTGACGGTACCGGCGACGAGCGTAATGAGGATCAGAGCCAGTGCGCTTGACGTCACATCCATCGTAGTTTGCCGTGTCGTTGAGGTGATCGCACAAACAAAAAGACCCGACCACGCGGGGTGGTCGGGCCTGGGAGCGGCTCAGAAAGCGAGGAGGCTTAGCGAGTCCTCATGTCGTCACTGTGCGCGCCGAGATGTCCGTCCAACCCTGAGGGTGGCGGTTACAACAACAGGCGCGGCGACACATCGAAGTGGTGCGCATCCGAACCTGCAACGTAGAACGAGTGACGGTGAGTGTCAATCGGAGGCGCGGCGAACCGGAATCCGTACGCGCGTCTTCTCCCACTCCACGACCAGCTCCGTCGCGTTCCCCGTGGCCGGTGCGAACTTGAGCGTGAGGGTCTCGACGGGCGTGCCAAGCGACTCCGGAGTGACCGAGCCGGCGCCGACGTCCCCCGCGCGCACTTCTTTGTCGATGGGAACACCCCAGCGCCGGATGCCGCGATTGACGACGATCTGCCACTTCGCTGCGCCGGGAATGGCGTACAGGGTGTACGTCCCCGGCTCCACCCGCACGCCGGCGATCTGGGCCGGGAACGGCACGGTGATGCTCGTGGCTTCGTTGGCGCCGAGCCGCCACGGCTGGTCGAACGGGACGAGCTCGCCCATGACCTTGCGGCCGCGCGCCGACGGGCGGCTGTAGCACAGCTTGATGGTCCCGTCCCCGACTTGGACCGCAACCGAATCCAGCGAGCTGGGCCGCTCCGCCAGCTGATTCGCCGATCCTCGGATCCAGCAGGTGGCGGGGCCAGCCTGGCCGGTGCCAGCCTGGGCCTGAGCCAAGGTCAGTGTCGCGATCAGCAGAATGGTCCGCATGTCCCCGCTCCCGAGATGGTTCCGACAGACAAGATACCCCTCGGGTGCGCAGGGTGCCCACCCCGCCGGGCTCGTTCGTTATTCCCACTCTAGAAGAGTGGGCCCAATGAAGCACTGCGCTTCAAGCGCAGTGCACTGTCGGGCCCACGCGTCAGCATGGGATTGCTTCCGACGGGTGCCGGCCGTCCTGGCTCTCGATGTACGCGACCGCCTGGGGCACGAGTTTGGGGCTTACGCTCGTCACGGAGTACTCTCGATTCCATCGGAGACCGAGGAGGTTGCCAGGTTGCCGGCTCGCGGCATGACTGCTCCCGCCCTTGAGCAACTGCACCAGCCGAGGGAGGTCAAACCGCGGGCCGGTTCGTATCAACAAGTGCACGTGAGTTTGGAGGAAGCCGAGAGACACGATCGTGGCGCGCTCCTGAACCGCGATCTTTCGAAAGTACTCCTGGAGAAAAGCACGCGTGGCCGCGTCGATCATCGGTCGTCGCGACAGCGTGGACCAGGTAAGGTGGAAGTAGACGCGGTGTGCCGGCATGGGCGGGACCCGATTGTGTGGTCGAAAATGGCCACTCTCATCAACGATCAGTCAATGCAGGGTTCGGGTCTATCCCACTCTGAAGAGTGGGCCCATGAAGCACTGCGCTTGAAGCGCAGTGCAGTATCGGGCCCACGCCTCGGGCGTGGGAGAACGGGGGCAGGGAGGGGGAATGGGCTCCGTCAGGACTGGAGCCGGCGTTCCGCCGCGCGCGCATGGGCCTCGAGTCCCTCCGCGCGGCCGAGCCAGACCGCGTCCTCGATGAGGGGCAGCGCGGCGGAGCGGTCATCGATGCGAAGCCAGGTGCGCACGCGCAGAAAGGTGTAGACCGAGAGCCCGCCCGTCGAGCGGGCCGTCCCGCCGGTCGGCAGGACGTGATTTGGGCCCGCGCCGTAATCACCCAGGACTTCCGCGGCTCCCGCGCCGAGGAACAGCGCGCCGTAGTGGGCCAGCCGGGGAGCCACGGCGACTGCCTCCCGCAAATCGAGCTGCAGGTGCTCGGGCGCGATCGCGTCGCACGCCGCCACGCCCTCGTCCACACTCGCCACCACCATCACGCCGCCGTTGGCGAGCGCCGCCCGCGCCGTCTCGGCCGTGGGCAGGTCCCTGAGCTGGCGGGCGAGCTCCAGCTCCACGCGATCCGGCAGCGTGCGATCGAGCGCGACGAGCACCGGCACCGCGTCAGGATCGTGCTCCGCCTGCGCGAGCAGGTCTGCGGCGACCCGACCCGGGTCGGCCGCGCCGTCCGCGAATATCGTCAGCTCGGACGGGCCGGCCAGCAGGTCGATAGCCACCGCGCCGGCGACCAGCTGCTTCGCCGCCGTGACGTAGCGGTTCCCCGGTCCCACGATGATGTCGCGAGCGGCGATCGGTCCCGCGCCATAGGCGAGCGCCGCGATCGCGTGTGCGCCGCCGGCCGCGACCAGCCCGTCCGCGCCCGCAATGGCAGCGGCGGCGAGGGTCAAGACTTGGGGCTTCGGGCTTGCAAGCCATACGTCTGGCACGCCCGCGACGCGGGCCGGGACGACCGTCATCAGCACTGACGAGGGGAGTGGATAGCGGCCTCCGGGCGCGTAGCACCCGGCGCGCTCCACCGGCGCAATCCGATGCTCGGCCACTCCCCCGGGCACGGGGACCGCCACGGGGCAGAGGGCGCGGCGTTGGGCTGCCGCGAACCGCTGGATCCGCTCGGCGACTCGCTCGAGCCGCGCGCGATCGCCTGCGGGCAGACGCGCCAGTGCCTGGTCGAGCGCCGCACGGTCGTGAAACAGCGGTGAACCCGGCCGAATGTCACCGAACCGCTCCGCGTGCTCACGCAGCGCCGCCTCACCCCCGGTTCGCACGGCGTTCACGATCGACGCGGCCTCCGCCAACGCCTCGGCGGACAGGGCCTGCCGTCGACGCGCCAGGTCCGCAAGCGACCGCATGGGCAGCAGGCGCCCACTCACGGGGCCGCCTCCGCCTTCGCGGCCATCGGCCGGCGGGTCACGGCGCCGCGCCGGCGGGCGAGCTCCGCCACGACCTCCGCCAGCGTGCCGCCGCCGCGCACCAGGGCGACGAGCCCGAGGTACAGCACGTCGGCGGTCTCGTGGACCACATCGGCGCGCGCTTTGGCCCGGCCCAGCTCTTCCGCCTCCTCTCGCAGCTTGGCCGCGAGCAGCGCGGGGTCTGCCAACAGTTTCGCGGTTCCCGAGCCCGGCTCTGGCCGGGCGACGCGTGCCGCGATGGTACGCGCGAGGTCGTCGAGATCGAAGCCCGATGGCCAGCAGGCCCGCTGCTCGAGGTGGCAGAACCCGGCGCCGCGCTGGCGCACGGTGAAGCGCAGCGCATCGCGATCGCAGTCCAGGTCCACGCGCACCAGCTCCTGCGTGTTGCCCGACGTCGCGCCCTTTTCCCACAGCGCGTGGCGCGAGCGCGACCAGTAGATGCCCCGGCGCTCCGCGATTGCGCGCGCCAGCGACTCACGCGTGCTCCAGACCAGTCCCAGGGCATGCCCCCATTCGTCGCACACGACGGTGGGCCACACGGACCCCCCCTCTCCATCCACCGGCTTCGCCAGGGGAGCCGCGACGGCCTCGCCCAGTGCCAGTCGCCCGGCGTAGAGCGCCATGCCCACCTGCGCGTCCGCGCCGATGCGGTCCAGGTCGGCGATCTCTGTCGCTGTGGTGATTCCCCCGGCTGCGGTGAGGCGTGCCCCCCCCGCGGCCGCCGCGCGCACGGCGGCCGCCACGGCCTGGAAGTCGAACCCGCCCATGGCGCCTTCTTTCTCCACCTGCGTGAACAGAAACCCGCCGACTAGAGGGGCGAGCTCGCGGATTCGCTCGAGCACCGACGTGCCCGTGGCGGTCCGCCAGCCCTCCACCACCACCTGGCCGCGCTCCGCGTCCACCGCCGCGACCACCCGCTCACGCGGCAGCGCTGCACAGAAGTCCGGGCTCGCCGCGGTGCCGATCACGATCTTCGCGGCGCCAGCGTCGAGCCACGTGCGCGCCGCATCCAAATCGCGAATGCCACCGCCGATGCGGCACGGCGCCCGGCGTACCATCTCGCGGATCAGCCCCGCGTTCGAGCCCTTGCCCAGCGCGGCGTCGAGGTCCACGACCGCGACCTCTCCGGCCACCGCGAACTCTTCGAGCCGGGCCAGCGGGTCGCCGCCGTCCAGCACGAGGTCCCGACCGCCGCGGAGCTGCACCGCGCGGCCCTGCATCAGGTCGATGCTGGGGACGATCATCGCCGCACCCGGATGCCGCGGAGGGAGAGATCGGCCTTGATGCCGTCAACCGTGTCGTCGCCGTCGTGGAACACCGACGCTGCGAGCACGGCGTCCGCGCCGGCGCGAAACGCCTCCGCCACGTGGGTCCGCTCGCCGATCCCGCCCGACGCGATCACCGGCACCCGCACCGCGCCGAGCACCGCCCGCAACAGCTCCAGGTCGGGGCCGGCGCGCGTCCCGTCGCGGTCCCAGCTCGTGAGCAAGATCTCCCCCGACCCCAAGTCTGTCGCTTCTCGCGCCCACTCCACGGCGTCGGGTCGGCCGGGCCGGCGGCCGCCGTGCGTCAGCGCTTCCCAGCCGCTGGCGGTGCGGCGCGCATCGATGGCGAGGACCACACACTGGCAGCCGAACTCGGCGGCGAGCTCGGAGAGGAGGGCAGGGCGCTGTAGAGCGGCGGTGTTCACGCTCACCTTGTCCGCACCGGCCGTGAGCAGCCGGCGCGCATCCGCCACGCTCCGGACCCCGCCGCCGACCGTGAGGGGAATCCGGATCGCCGCGCGCACGCGCGCCACCGTTTCGATCTGCGTGGCACGCCCTTCGGCGGACGCGGCCACATCCAGCACGACGATCTCGTCCGCGCCCTGAGACTCGTACAGCGCCGCCTGCGACGCCGGATCCCCCGCGTCCCGGAGATGCTGGAACTGCACCCCCTTCACCACGCGCCCATCCCGTACGTCGAGGCAGGGGACCACACGCGGCAATAGTCCCGGGGTGGAGCCCGCCAGTGCCGGAACGGGCGCGGCCTTCGCTCCCGCGAGCCAGCGCGCGAGCAGTGCCGCGCCGTACGCGCCCGACAGCTCGGGATGGAACTGGCAGGCAAGGAGACGCCCGCCGTCTTTCTGCAGCGCCGCCACGAACCGCGCCCCGTGCGTCGTCCACGCGGGGATCCAACCCGGTGGCCCGTCCCGCAGCGCGTATGAGTTCGCGAACGCCGCCACCCCCGTAGCGACGAGCCCTTCGCCTGTGGCCGTAACAGCGTTCCAGCCGAGGTGCGGTACGCGCACGTCTTCCGGCAGTCGCCGACAGGTGCCGGGGATGACTGCGAGTCCAGCCACGCCCGGCGCCTCTTCGCTCGCCTCGCACAGCATCTGCATTCCGAGGCATACGCCCAGGAGCGGGGTGTCGCGTGCTGCGGCTCGCGTGACGGCTTGATCGAGCCCGCGCGCGCGCAGGGCCCCGAGCCCAGCGCCGAAGGCGCCCACGCCTGGCAGCACTACGCGCGTCGCGTCCCGCACCAACTGCGCATCACCCGTCACCACGACGTTGGCGCCGAGCCGGCGGAACCCGCTCGCGATCGACGCGAGGTTGGCGACGCCGGAATCCACGATGATCACGTCAGCCATCGCGCCCACCTGTGCCGCCGAGGGTGCCCTTGGTGGACGGCACGTCGTCGAAGCCCGAGCAGGCCACCGCCTGCTTCAGTGCGAGAGCCGTTGCCTTGAACGCCGCCTCGGCTCGGTGGTGATCGTTCTCGCCCTTCAGCACGTCGACGTGTAACGTGAGCCGACCCGCCGCGGCCAGGGAGCGGAGCACGTGCGGAATGTTCTCGCAGGCGAGACCGCCGATCGCTTCGCGTGAGAGGCCGAGCGTCACGTCCGCGTACGACCGGCCCGACAGGTCGACCACGGCGCGCGCCAGCGCCTCGTCGAGCGGGGCGTACGCCCAACCGAACCGGTTTACGCCCCGGCGCTCGCCCAAGGCGCGGTCGAGGGCCTGACCCAGCGCCAGGGCGCAGTCTTCGGCGGTGTGATGGTCGTCGATATGGAGGTCGCCCTCACAGGCGAGCGTGAGATCGAACCGGGCGTGGCGGCTCAGCGCTTCGAGCAGATGGTCGAGGAAGCCGAGGCCCGTCTTCACGTCGGTTTTCCCCGTGCCCTCGAGCGTGAGCGTGACGGTGATCGACGTCTCGCGCGTGGCACGGGTCAGGGTGGTGCTGCGCGCGGTCATGGCTCGAGTCCCTCGGCCTTGAGCGTCCCGTCGAGGGCGTGGCTCAGGCGCTGGAAATCGGCGACATCACCGGGCAGCGTGATGCGCAGCGCGGTCTCCAACCCCCGGCGCTCGGGGAAGTCGCGCACCAGGACGCCCCGGGCGGTGAGCCCGGCGTGGATCGACCCGGCGCGTGGCCCGCATTCGACCAGCACGAAATTCCCCTGAGATCGGCGGGGGACGAGGCCGGCAGCGGCAAGCCGCGCGCTGAGGCGTTCGCGTTCCTCGCGCACCCGAGCGACGTGGGCTCGGAGCGGCTCGGCGCCGCGTTCGAGCTGGGCGAGGGCCAGCGCGACCGAAGGCGCCGCAACCGTGTAGGGACCGCCTGCGGCCCGCAGCACGGCGATCACATATGGACTCCCGACAGCGTAGCCCACACGGCAGCCGGCGAGGCCCCAGGCCTTGGAGAGCGTGCGCAGGACCAGCACGTTGGGCAGATCGAGCACTACGGAAGTCAGGTCCTCGTCCGCGTACTCGACGTACACGTGATCGAGGATGATGAGCGCGCCGGTCGCGGCCGCGGCGAGGCGCCGGACATCGGCCAGTGTCGCCACGCTCCCCGTGGGATTGTTGGGCGAAATGACCGCGACGACGGCCGTGAGCGCATCGAGCCGGCCCAGGAACGCGTCGATGGGGAACGCGTCGTCCCACCACGGCACGCGCACCAGCTCGCCGCCCGCGAGCATGGCGCTGCAATCGAACATGTCGAAGCTGGGATCGGACAGGAGGATCGTACGCCCGGGCTCGAGGAAAGCGCGGCAGGCACGGTCGATGGCCTCGTCCGCCCCGGCGGTCACCAGGACGCGCTCCGGCGCCACACGCAGACGGGAGGCGAGCGCGGCCTCGAGCGCCGCGACGTCCGGGTAGCGGCGCAGCAGCTCCGGGTCCGCGTTGGCGAGATCCCGGAGCAGGGCGCGCGAGGGCAGCACTCCCTCGTTCGAGTCGAGGCGAAGCATGCTGGGAACACTGGGCGGGCGCCGGTAGGCGCTGGCCGGGTCGATCCGCGACACGGGGCCGGTCGCGGGAGCGCGGGTGGCCGTCATGGGACGATCTGCGAGAAGGTGGACACGACCAGATCGGTGCCGCCCGCCGCCTTCACGGCAGGGATCACCTGCGGCAGCGCCTCGCGCGGCACCGCGGCCTTCACGGCGTAGCCGCCGTTGCCGTACAGCGGCGCCACGGTGGCTTGCCGCATCGACGGCAGCACCGCGACCACCGCTTCGAGGCACTCCGCCGAAGAGTTCACCTCGAGCATCACACGACGCCGGGCCACGAGCACGGAGTCGAGCAGCATCACCAGGTCGTCGATGCGGCGTCTGCGCGCCGGGTCCTCGAGCGCTGCGGGGTTCGCATACAGGCGCGTGGAGGAGCGCATCAGCTCGTCCACGATCACGAGACCGTTTGCCTCGAGCGTCGCGCCGGTGGCGGTATTGTCCACGATGACGTCCGCATCTTCCGGCGGAAACACCTCGGTGGCGCCGTAGGAGCGGACGCACTCGGCGGAAAGACAGCGCCGCGCGATCCAGCGCTGTGCCAGCCGCTCGTACTCCGACGCCACCACCAGGTGACGCGCGGGCAGACGCCCGTCCTCGAGCAGCGTTTTGGGCGCCGCGGCCACGACCTGCACGGGGTCGAGCCCGGTGTCGAGCAGCTCGACGACGTTCGCCTCGAGCTCCGCCACCCAGTCCGCCCCGGCAAAGCCCAAGTCCCGGCTGCCGAGGGCGAGCATCTCCACCACGTTCTGGGGCTTGAGGATCTTGGCTTCGGTGTCCTGCAGTGACACCTCGGGGCGGTAGCCGCGGGCGCCCGGGCGAATCCGGATGCCGGCGTCGCCCAGGAGTGTCAGCACGCCTTGTTCCATGCGGCCTTTCGGCAGGCCGAGGCGCAGGGGCGTGGAAAAACCGGATTGTCGGGACATCGTATCGCTCCGAATTCGTTGGCCGAACCGAGGCCCCGGAGCTCGAGCGTCCCGAAAAGCACGACGCCGGCCCCGGGGGGTCGGCGTCGGCGATGGACTCAAGGTGCTGCGATCTACTCGTTACCTTGGCGTACGCCTCCGGCTCCCCCCATGCAACGGGTGGTGATGGTGGTGCCGGTGATGCAAACAGGTACGCTGCATGACCGGTAACTAAGCGGCCGGCCCAATCCTTGTCAACCACCCGAATGCATGGTTGACAGGGCGGTACCCGCCTGGTAAATAGCAAAATCATGATCGCGCACCACACCGCCACCCGCTGTTGTCCGCCCTGTCGGATGATGTGTGCTCGCTCCTCGGGGAGCGGACGCGGTTGTGGCGCTGTGGTTGCCGGCATCGGATGATGCTCGATTAGCTTGTAAACGGCACGCGCGACGCACATCGGGCCCGCTTCCCAAAGAAGCGGGCCCGTTTTTTGGTATCGCCCCTTACGTCCTCACCCCCTGTCCCCCTCTCCGTTCCGGAGAGGGGGGACGAAGGGGAAGGTCGGAGAAGAGATGACTCAACCTGAGCTGGTAGCGGACAGGCGGATCGCGCAGGCGCGCGGGTTCACGCTGTGGTTCACGGGTCTGTCCGGCGCGGGCAAGTCCACGCTCGCCGCCGCGGTGAGCGCGGAACTGCGTGGTCGAGGCATCCCGGTCGAAGTGCTCGACGGGGACGAGGTGCGCCAGAACCTCTCCAAGGGCCTGGGGTTCTCGCGCGAGGACCGCGACACCAACATCCGCCGCATCGGCTACGTCGCGAAGCTGCTCACGCGCAATGGCGTGGCGGTGATCACAGCCGCGATTTCGCCCTACCGCGCGATCCGCGACGAGGTACGAGAGGAAATCGGCGCGTTCATCGAGGTGTACGTGAAGGCCTCGCTCGACGAGTGCATCCGCCGCGACACCAAGGGGTTGTACCGCCGGGCGCTAGCCGGGGAAATCCCCCAGTTCACCGGCGTGTCGGACCCCTACGAGGAGCCGCTGGCCCCCGAGCTCGTGATCGACACCGAACGCGAGGAGATCACCCACAGTGCGTCAAGGGTGGTCGATCGGCTGCTCGAGCTCGGCCACCTGCGGAGTCCGGGCGATGCTTAGCGCCGCGCAAGTTCGCGAGCAGGCCGTAGCCCTCAAGGGCGCCGATCCCGAGACGACCCTCACGTGGGTGGTGGATACGTTCCCGGATAAGGTGACCTTGACCGTGAGCTTCGGCGGGGGCGGCATCGTGCTCGCGCACCTGCTCAGCCGCATCGACCGGTCGGTGCCGGTGCTGTTCCTCGACACCGCCTTCCATTTCCCCGAGACCTACGCGTTCAAGGAGCGCTTCGCCAAGCGCTACGGTCTCAATGTCGTCGACTTGAAGCCCCTGACCGACCCTGGTCCACTGTACCTGACGGATCCCGACCGCTGCTGCGCGATTCGCAAGGTCGAGCCGCTCGCGCGAGCGATCGCCGGGTTCGATGCCTGGATCAGCGCGGTGCGACAGGATCAGTCGTCCACCCGCGCGTCAACGGAGGTCGTCGAGTATCACGAGATCGACGGCCGGCCGATCGTGAAAGTGTTTCCC
>Ga0075423_10000615_pt1 | contig 29254 bp, 25 predicted proteins | sample SoiMethybrSBSTD2_FD_80114 | JGI IMG/M metagenome (GOLD analysis project Ga0075423, IMG submission 80114) | Bulk soil microbial communities from a Populus tree surrounding site in Tennessee, USA - Soil MetaG P. TD hybrid SBSTD2 | ecosystem: Environmental > Terrestrial > Soil > Tree plantation...
CCGAGCCGAGAATCGTGCGGCCGCCCTCCATGTGGTAGGGCAGCGGGACCGGAAAATCGAATAGATTGATGTCTTCGCCTTTTTTCACCACCTGCTTGACCGGCGCCTGGTCCCGGCCGACGACGACCGGCGTCTTCGCGTTTTGGGTTCTGCGGTCGTAGTCGAGGCCGACCTTCTCCACCGACGAATCCAACGACAGCGCGCACAGATTGCGGCTGGCGAAGAGGTTGGACAGCAGCGGAAAAGCCGAGCGGCCTCCCGAGGCGCTCGCGAGGTTGTCGAAGATCACGATGGGAAATTTATGCGCGCGGTCGAGCTTGACGAGCACCGCCGAGACCTCGAATTTGAGGTCGACGTCGCGCCGCACGTGCACGAGCTCGTCGGGAAAGCGCTCTTTGACTTGCGCGAGAAACGTTCTCAGATCCTTTGCGGGTGTGCTCATGTTCGAATCCTGTTCGTTCATCCTCTCTGGTCGAGCGGCTCCAGCCGTAGATCGATGCCGTTTTTCTCTAACTCTTTGTAATACTCCTCGCGGATGGCGGGATCTTCTTTCTCGTACGCGATCTTGAAAGAGACCGCATTGGGGTCTTTATCCTGCGCCGTGCGCGCCGGATCGTAGCGCCGGCCGCCGCCCTGGCGGAGCCCGCTGCCGCGAAACGCGAGCATGCGGTACTCTCCCTTGCCGGTGTTGAAGTGCTGATGGTACTCGTTGTGCCGCGGCGCGACCACGGCGCAGGGCGTGGTCGGTACCCGGCGGTGCTTCTCCTCGTCCGGCATGAACAATAGTTCGTAGCCCTCGCCGGCGATGACGATCACGTGCGCGCGAGCCTCGTGCCGATGCGCGGTGACATAGGTTCCCGGCGAGACGCCCATGACGTGCATGCCGATGGACGTATTCGACATCGACAGGCGCATGATGGACGTCCGGTTGCCTCGCTCCGGGTAAGGATCGAGAGTGAAATTCCGGATGTCGGGAATGAAATTCGTCTCGTAGAGGCGGAGGTTCCACTGCCGCCCCTTATCGGAAAAGAAAGACTGCATCGAGTGGCTGTAGCGGTCGCTGAAGACGAACGGATTATTGAAAACGAAGTCGAGGTTGCCGTAGAGGTTGATCACGTGCGCCATGTTCGTGCCGAAGAGCATGCGGCACGGCTCGCTTCCCGAGCTGTTAAACTCCTGGTGCCACGCGTTCAGCGGAACCGCGAGCAGCGCGCCTTCCTCCCATTCCACCGTGGTCCGCGGCTCGCCCTCCTGCCAGATCATCGTCGCGCCGCGGCCTTTCATCACGTACATGACCGAGTCGTACATATGGCGCTCGGGCTTGAGCTCGCCGCCCGGAGCAATCTCGACGATTTGCAGGTTGTAGAACTCCTGATCGCCCAGGCGCGTATACGCCGCTTTGCCGCCGCGGCGCTCCCAGTCGGCCAGTTCCAGAGTCCCGAGATCTTCGAGCGCGCTGCCTTCATAAAGCGGCACGCCCTCTTGCTTGACGAAATTCTGGTACGAGCTTTTGACGTACCATTCCTCGAATGTTTTCGGCGCTTTGGCCATTGATATACTCCCGCGTTAAGTTAGCGGCCCGTCTTTCGGCTCTCTGCCTCGACCCGCTGTACGAAGCTGTTGTCGACCAAATCGGAGAGATTCAATTCGCGCAACTTGGGGTTGCTCTCCCCCAGATCCCACAGGTTCGAGCGCAGGTCGTCGATGTTCGTGTGCGGAAAAAGGACCTGCGAGTCGACGTACAAGCGGTAGTTCAAATCCAGGATGGCGGGATCATCGGTCCTTAGATAATGCGCGAACACGCGCCGCACCGCCTCGCGGTTCTTGGGGTTCTTCGTCCAATGCGCCGCCTCGCTCAGCGCGCGGACGAAGCCCAGGACGAGATGGCGGTTTCGATCTCTGAAGTTTCGCGTGACGATGACCGAGCTGCCGATGACTCGAACTCCCATGCCGACCGCATCGGCGAGCACGTGATACGGAATTTTCGCCCGCTCCAGGCGCTCGACAGTCGTCACGACCCCGCTCAGCACCCCGGAGCGAAATGCCGCCGCGCGCTGGATGCCGCCGCCGGCTACCTGCATAAACTCCACTTCATCCGGCTTCAGGCCGAGCTTTTCCAGCATCCGGCGCGTCGCGTAATAGCTCGATGCGCCGACGCGGTCGATGCCGAGTTTTTTCCCCCTGAGCTCCGCCACCGACTTGATGCCCGGCTGGACGATAAGCTTGTACTGCGTCGGCTCGCTGCTCGCGACGATGACGAGATCGACGCCTCGCGCGGCGGCCTGAGCCGCGGTCTCCGGCGAGCCCACGAACATCGCGAGATCGCCGGCGAGGAGCGCCGGCAAGCCCTGAGCCGAGGTGGCGATGAAAACAAGCTCCGGCGCGAGCCCATAGCGTGCGAAAAAACCGGCGTCCTGAGCGGCCCAGAAAGAGATGCGGTTGCCGCTGATCGAGGCGTAGCCGATTTTGATCTGTTCGGTTCGGCTATTGTCGGCCGCCAGGCATCGAGTCTGCCAGGCGAGAAAGAAAGCGGCGGCGAAAGAGACGTGAACGACACGACGAGAAAACTTCGTCAACAAACCTTTCACAGTCCATATTCCTTCCAGCGGCGCTTGAGCGTCTGTTCCATCCGCGGTGAGATCGCGGTGCCGACGGGCGGATACCGGTTCCCGCCGTATTGCTCCTGCGGCTCGAGTTCCCAGTTGATCGTCGCGTCGATGAGGACGCGCGACCATTTGCCGTGGCCGTACTTGACCGAGTCCCGCTCCGCGGCCGGAACGCTCGGGTCGAGCATCGACCCTGAGGTTCCCGGGAACGTCGTAATGTCGCCCAGGCCGGCGTTGACGCGATAGCAAAGCGCCCATTCGATCGCTTCCCAATCGTGAATGTCGATATCATCGTCGACAACGATGAGATGCTTGCCGGCATAATTCCCCAAATGGCAGCCCCACAGCGCGGCGGCGACCTGCTGCGCGTGGCCGCGGTGGCTTTTGCGAATCTGCACGCGCAAAAGCTCGGGCCATTTGCCGCGCCAAACGCCGGTCACGTTTGGCACGCCGGCCTGTTCGAGATACTGCCAGGCCATCGCCGAGAATGCCGCCGGCGTCCACGTCGTTCCTTCATTGGTTCGACCGGGGCTCGCGCCGGTCAAGCAGCCATGAAAAATCGGATCATCGCGAAATGTGATGCACTCGACGCGTATCGCGTGTTTGGGCGTCGTGCGCCCGGCGTAATAGCCGGGATATTCGCTGAACGGCCCTTCGGGCACATGCGTCTTCGGATCGGGCGAGATGAATCCTTCCAGGACGATCTCGGCGGAGGCCGGCACGAGCAGATCGCTGGTCTCGCATTTGACGAGCTCCACCGGCGCGCCTCGGAGAGCGCCCGCCACTTCGTATTCCGGCCGGCTCACCGGCGTCGATGCGGCGATAAACAGCGACTGGTCCCAGCCGATGACGGCCGCGACCGGCATCTCTTGGTCGCGATTTTTATATTTGCTGAAGTGCTTGCCCCAGCCCTGAGTCATCGCGAGCAAAACACCGATCGTGTTGCGATTCGCGATCATGCCGCGATAGGTGCCGGCGTTCAACTCGCGCGTCTCCGGGTCCATCGTGACGACGCTCGCGGACGTCAAGATGTACCGGCCGCCGTCGAGCGGGTTCCATTTTGGAACGGGGAACTGAAAGAGATCGACGTCGGCGCCGCGGACGATGTTTTCCTTGACCGGACCGCGGCTTACTTCGACCGGCTTGACCGGCCGGGAAAAGCGCTCCTTGAAGATCGGCACCATCTCGGCATAGGACGTCGCTTCCGATAGGCCCAGGATCCGACAGACGCGCTCGCGCGTGCCCGTGCCGTTGGTGAAGAGGCGCCGGCAGAGCGTATCGCGATGGCCTTTGATGTTTTCGAATAACAGGGCCGGACCGTACTGGCTCGAGACCTCGCGCGTGATCGCGCCGATCTCCTCGTCCCAATCGACCTCGACCGTCACGCGCTTGAGGTCGTTTCTCTCCTCAAGAGATCCGATCCAGGAGCGTAAATCGCTTGTTTTCATGCGCGCTGAGATTCCTTTAGATAGATGAAAATCGTCGCCCTGCGGAAACATTACATCGCGTCCAGCAACTTGTTCGCGAGCGCCGCGCCGGGATCGCGAACCTTGTAGATTCTCTCCTCCGACTGGTTCTCCATCTTGTAATATTGCTCCAGCGTGAGGCCGTCCTTGGCCGCGAGCACGCCGAATTCCTTCATCCATTTCGTATCGACGTCGAGCCGCCGCGTCGCCTCACCCATCGAACGCGTAAAGATTTCCTGCCCTTCTTTGCCGAGCAGCCAGTTGACGAAGACCTTCGTCGCGTTGGGATGCGGTCCGTTCTTCAGGATCACAACACTACCGTAGCCGGCGGTCGCATAGAGTCCTTCCTTGGGAATCGGCAGCGTCTTTACAGGCAGGCCCGCCTTGTAGAAAGGGGAGAACTCCGTGAAGCCGATGCCGAGCGTATGGCTCAAACGCCCCTTGGCCAGATTTTCCGCGAGCAGCCGCAAGTCGCGGCTCAAGAATAATTTTTGCGCGGCGAGCTTCTTTAAATATTCCTCGCCCTTGACCTGAAGGATAAACGACCAGATCGACGCCCCCGAGCCGGGAACGCGCGGATCGCTGAAGCCGATCTTGCCGTGCCATTTGGGATGGAGATAGTCGTCGAACGAGCGGATCTCTTCGGGCCGCGCGTGTTCAGAATTATAGTTCAACGACTGCGTTTGATACGCGGCGAACGAGTAGATGTAGCGCTTGGCGTTGTCGATCCAAATATGGCCGCCCCACCAATGCTTCGGATCCTTCACCTCGGGCAGCATCATCGCGGGCTCGACACTGTCCAAAATATTTTCCGGCAGCAGCCCTTTCACGGTCGATTCCGTGCCGCCGAAGTGAAGATCGAAGTAGCGAATGCCGGCCTTCGCTTCGCTCACGATGCGGGTGATGACGGCGGCGCCGCGCCCGGCGACCGGCTCGAGCGCGATGCCGTACCGCTTGCTGAAGTTTTCTTCCAGCGCTTTTCTGAGCTCCGCGTTGGGCGGGATCGACGCGACGACCGTGCCCTCTTTTTTCGCGGCTTCGACGATCTTCTCCCATTCGGCCGGCTTGGCGGTCTGGGCCCCCGCGGTGGAGGCGACGGCGAGAGCGGCGAGGAAATAAAAGAACGCGCGCTTCATGCGTTGTTTTCCCGTGCTCATTTTTTCAGGGCGTGGCCGTACTTCTCCAGGACCTTTTCCTTCAACTCCTTGCTCGCGCCGGAAACCGGCGGAAAATCCTTCATCCATTCGAACGGCCGGCAGGCGTCGATGATCGCGCGCGAGCTGAAGCCCTTGTCGGCGCGCGGGATGATCGGGTCGAGCGGCCCGCTCCAGCAGCGGCGGATGATGTCGATCGATTTTTCCGGGTCGACGCGCGTGCAGACGGCCCAGAGGACGTCGTTGATATCAGCGACGTCGATATCGTCGTCGACGACGATGGAATAGCGCCCGAGGTAGGCGCCGGTCTGGCACTGGCTTGCGATGATCGCCGCCTGCTTGGCGTGGCCCGGGTAGCGCTGCTTGATCGAGATCGCGGTGAAAAACCGGTTTTGATGGCAGGCGACGCCGCGCACGTCCGGCACGCCGGCCTTCTCCATCGAGTCCCAGATGAACGCGGCGCGGAGCAGCGCCGGACAGTTGTCCGCACCAGCCTGCGGGCGAAACGGCGGCGCGCCGGTGATGATCGGGTCGTTCCGGTGCATGAAGGATTGGATCTTGAGCACGGGCTCTTTGCGCTCGCCGCTCGCGTAGTAGCCGGTCCATTCGCCGAACGGCCCTTCCTCTTTCATCTCCTCGGGCGAGACCTCGCCCTCGATCGCGACCTCGGCGGCGGCGGGAATCGGCAGGCCGGTGAACTCGCCGCGGATGACGTCGATCGGCGCGCCTTTGACGCCGCCGGCGTAATCCAATTCCTGCGAGCCCCAGGGAAGGGCGCGCGAGGCGAGCAGGAACAGCAGCGGGTCTTCCCCGAAGGCGATCACGACCTTGAGCGGCTTCCCCTGGTCGAAGTTTTTTTGCCGGTGGATGCGCGCGTGCTTGCCGGGCGAGATGTAGAGCGCGAGCCGGTCGCGGTCGTGGACCATGACGCGGTAGACGCCCATGTTGATCCAGCCCTCGTCCGGGTCTTGCGTGATCACGACGTGCGCGGTGCCGATGTAGCGACCGCCGTCACGGTCGTGCCAGCGCGGCACCGGCAACGACAGCACATCGATGTTCTTGCCGATGAAGACATTCTCCGTCACGGGGCCGCGGTCGACGAAGCGCGGCGGGATCAGCGTCGGGTTGTTGAGGCGCTCTTTCCACGCGGCGATGAACCCCTCGCGCGTGATATCGGTCGGCAGGTTGGTCGTCAGCGCCGCGCGCTTGAGCGACTCGATCATGCCGACGAGCACCCGGCGTCCGGCCGGATAGTCTTTGATGTGGTCGAACAGGATCGCGGACGCTTCGCGCCCGCGCCCGGCGACTTCCGTCAGCGCGCCGATCTCCAGGTCCCAATCCGCGCCGTCGATGCGCGACAGCTCGCCCAGCTTATCGACTTGATCGATCCATTCGCGTAAATCGGTGTAGCTCATTTAGACCCCTTTGAATTTAATCCAATAGCTTTCGCGCGAGGTCCGCTCCGGGATCGCGCATCTCGTAAACTTTCTTTTCAGACTGATTCTCCAGCTTGTAATATTGTTCGAGCGTGAGCCCGTCCTTGGCCGCGAGCATGCCGAACGCTTTGAGTCCGCGCGTGTCAACGTCGAGGCGGCGCGTCGCCTGCCCGATCGCCTGCGAGAAGACCTCCTGCCCCTCCTTGCTGAGCAGCCAGTTGACGAAAACTTTCGTCGCGTTCGGGTGCGGCGGGTTCTTGATGATCACCAGATGGCCGCTGCCGCCGCTGACGTAGACGCCTTCGCGCGGATTCGGCAGCGGCTTCAGCGGCAGGCCCGCCTTGAGAAACGGCGCGAGCGAATAATAGGTGACGCCGATGACGACCGCGCTTTTTCCCTTGGCGAGATTTTCCGCCAACAGCCGCTGATCGCGCCCGACCTGAAGCTTTTGCGCGACGAGTTTTTTCAAGTAGTCCTCGCCCTTGGCGGCGCGCAGATACGACCACATCGACGCGCCGGAGCCGGGCGTGCGCGGATCAAGGATGGCGATCTTTCCCTGCCACTTCGGCTGGAGCAGATCGTCGAACGAGCGGATCTCCTCGGGTTTCAAGAGCTCCGGGTTATACCAGAGGCTCTCGGTTTGGTACGCCTGAAAGGCATAGATGAAGCGCTTGGCGTTGTCGATCCAGATGTGTCCACCCCACCACTGCTTGGGGTCCTTAACCTGCGGCAGCATCATGTAGGGCTCGACGGGATCGAGCACGTTTTCCGGCAAAAGGCCGGTGACGATCGATTCGCTGCCGCCGATGTGGAGATCGAAATAGCTGATGCCCGCCCTGGTCTCGTCGACGATGCGGCGCGTGACCGTCGTGCCGCGCGCGGGGACGGATTCTACAGAGATGCCGAAGCGCTTCTTGAATCCTTCCTCGAGCGCCTGGCGCAGCTCGCTCGTCGCGGGAATCGAGATGACGACCTTGCCTTCTTTCTTCTCCAGCTCGACGGCGCGCTCCCATTCGCCAGGCTTCGCCTGAGCCGAAACCAACGGCGCTTGCGCGGAGGAGACGAAAACGAAAATTGCGGCGAGAACTACAATCCGTCGATTCATGATCGATCGCTGTAATTCAGCGGCGGCATTTGCATCGCGACGCCGGTTTTTTTAAGCGCCGCTTCGTAATCGCGGCGGATCTGCGGATCTTCGTCCTCGTATTCGAGCAGCGTGCCGCCCTCCCGCGTGTTGGTGCGCACGCCCTCGCGGTTGAGCGCCTTGGCGATGCCGAGGAGATATTTTCCCGATTGGCCGCTGTAGCGAAACGCGAGCTGGCGCGCCTGCTCGCGTCCGGTATTGAAGTGCTGGTGAAACCAGCCGGTCGGCGGGCTGAGGACGCTGCCCTCGCGCCAGTCCACTTTGATCACTTCGCCGCCGCGGCCGTTCTTGTACGGCCGCTCGCCCGCTTCCTGCGGCCACATGAGCGTGTAGCCTTGCGAGCGCAGGATCAAGAGGATCGCGCCGCCCTGGTGATAATGCGCCTTATGATAGCGCCCGACCGGCCATTCGGCGATGTGGCCCACGAGCGTGCTGCCGCCCATGTCGAAAGAGGTGATGCGCACGCCGGCGCCCTTCGCCTCCGACGGGTCGACGAGCGCGCTGCGCGCGTCGGCGATGAAGTTCGTCTCCCACGAGATAAAGCCGCCGCGCTCCTCGCGCTTATTGACGGTCACGAAATAATCTTCGCGCCCGTCGAAGCGCTGATCGAAGCGGTAATCGCAATTAAAGATAAAGTCGGGATCGTGCAGCAGGTCGAGCATCATCGGTGCGCTCGTGACGGCGAGAAAGAGCACGCGCTCGCGGCTGCCGTTGTAGAACTTGTGCCAGCAATTGAGCGGAATCGCGAAGAGGCTTCCCTGCTGCCACTCGAAGTGGAGCTTTTTTTTCTCGTCCGCGCCGTTCCAGATCTCCGTCGAGCCGCGCCCTTCGAGAATATAGACGAGCTTCTCGTAAAGATGCTTTTCCGGCTTGAGCGAGGCGCCCGGAGGAATCTCGCCCACGTACATGCCGGTGAAGCCTTCCATGCCTTTCAACTGAATGAACGCGCCGCTGCCGCCGGTGCGCGCCCAGCCTTTTAGCGGCAAAACGCCGACGTCCTCGACCCCGTAAGTCTCGAGGACGGGAATCGCTTCGCCCTTGATCCACTCTTCGTAAGTCGTCTCGCGCTTCATTTTTTTTGAGGTTCGTCTCTGCCGAAGAAGTAGTCGCCGGCGGCGACCGCCTCGGCGACGGCATCGTCTTCATCGGTCCACATGCCGAGCGGATAGCCGTACCACGGCGTTCTCAGCGTCAGTTCGGATAAGCCTTCCTCGCGCCAGATCTCCAGCGCGCGCTCCATGAAGCGCTTCTTCGGCACGCCGACCGGCGGGTAGGGGCCTTTGCGCGTCGCGTCGATCAGCATGCCTGAGCAGCCGATCGGCGGCGGAAAATTCCGATCACTCGGCTTGGTCATGAGCGGATGCGCCGAGGGGTCGAGCAGCGGCGCGCGGCCGGTCGTGATCTGCACATCGCGGTGCGGCTGCATCGCGAAGCTCATCGACCACATGACCATCTCGGGATCTTTGGGATCGATATCCTCGTCGACGACGATGATGACTTTATTGGTTGTCCCCATGCTCGCCGCGGCGTGGAGCACCTGTTGCGGCTTGCTCGGATGCGTTTTTTTCATGCGGATGACCCACCAGTTCCAGCCGCCGCCCATCTCGGGGCAGCTCACTTCCAATACCTCGGGAATGCCGCAGCCGTATTTCAGATAATTGTCGAGCATCATCTCGCGGCAGGTGCGCGAGATGCCGTTCGATTCGCTCGGCGGCAGGCCGACGAGAATCGCCGGGAAGATCGCGTTGCTGCGGCATGTGATCGCCTTCACCTTGACAACCTGTTTATTCGCGTGCTCCGCCATCAGATAGCCCGGATAGTCGCTGAACGCCCGCTCGCGCGCAGACTCCTCGGTCGAAAGCTCGCCTTCGATGATGATCTCCGCCTCCGCGGGAACGTCAAGCGGAATCGTCTTGCAGCGCACGAGCTCGACCGGCCGGCCGCGGATCGCGCCGGCAACGGACAATTCGTCGACGCCGTAGGGAATGTTCGCCGCCGCGACATAAGAAATGTCGGGCAGGGCGCCCAGACAGACCGCCACGGGGAGCGGCTCGCTGCGCCGGCGCGCGACCGGAAAATGATAGAGCATCGCGTCGTGCACGCGGGCGATGCCGGCGAGAAAGCGATCGGGGCCGTAAAAGTGGCCGCTGTACATGCCCACGTTGCGCTTGCCGCTCTCGGGGTCCTGGGTGATGAACGGCGAGGTCACGCGGATCGCGCCGCTGAAGCCCGGCTCTTCCACCGGCGCCGGCAGCATCGTGAGGCCGATTTTTTCGAGCTCGGCGCCCGTATGGATCTCTTCGTGAACCGCCGCGTTGCGCTCGATCTTGACCGGAGGAATTGGATGCGTTACGGCGTGATGCCACTTCTCGTAAATCTCCTGCGGGTCCTCGCAGCCCATCCCGAGGCCGACGATGCTGCGCGACGAACCGTACATGCCGGTCACGACTTTCATGCCGTAGCGGCTTTGCTTGGCGTCGGTGACGTTCTCGAAGAGAAACGCCTGACGCGCCTCGTCGGAGCGGCCGCGATACTGAAGCCGCATGAGCGGCATCAATTCGCTGTCTTTATTGACGGGGCGTGTCCAGCGGTGAAGCTTGCCGCGCTTTTCGAGCGCGCCCAGATATTCGCGCAGATCGGCGTAATAGGATTTCGACATAAATCGTTCTTTCCCTAATCCAACAATTTGTTTGCGAACTTGACCGCGGGATCGCGCACCTTCTCGAGCTTCTCCTGCGACTGGTTTTCCACTTCGAGGTACTCCTTGACCGAGAGCTGGTCTTTCGCCGGGATCACGCCCAATTCGCCGAGCCATTTGGTATCGACGTCGAGGCGGCGCGTCGCCTGGCCCAGCGACTTTGTCGTGATCTCCTGTCCGTCCCTGCCAAGGAGCCAGTTGATAAAGACTTTCGACGCGTTAGGGTGCGCCGAATTCTTGATCACGGCCAGATTGCCGCTGCCGCCCGTTCCGAAAGTGCCTTCTTTGAGGTGGGGCAGCGGCTTCACCGGCAGGCCGGCGCTGACAAAGGGCAGCAGCGAATAATAGGTGACGCCGATCAGGATCGCGATCTTACCCTTGGCGAGGCTTTCTCCCAGGACTCTCTGGTCGCGGCCGATCAAAAGATTCTGCGCAGCCAGCTTTCTTAAATAGTCTTCGCCCTTGACCTGCCAGAGATAGGCCCAATTGGAGTCCCCGGCGCCCGGCGTGCGCGGGTCCAGGATGCCGATCTTGCCTTTCCATTTGGGATTCAACAGATCGTCGTAGCTTTTGAATTCCTCGGGTTTCGTGAGCGCCTCGTTCCGCCAGGTGCTCTCCGTCAAATAAGCTTGAAAGCTGTAGATGTATCGCTTGGCCCGATCGACCCACATGTGCCCGCCCCACCAATTTTTCGCCTCTTTAACCTCAGCGAGAATGAAGTACGGCTCGATCGGCTCGAGGACGCCTTCGTCGAGCAGACCGCTGACCATCGAGTTGGAGCCGCCGATGTGGATGTCGAAGTTGCGCACGCCGGCCTTGTACTCGTCGACGATTCTTCTGGTGATCGATGTGCCGCGCGCGGGAATAAGCTCGAGCTCGATCCCGGTGAAGCGTTTTTTAAATCCTTCGTCGAAGAGCTTCCTCATCTCGGCGCTCGCGGGAATCGAGACGACGATCTTACCTTCTTTCTTCGCGGCCTCGACGGTCTTGTCCCATTCGGCCTTGGGGTTGGCCGTTTGGCTGAAGGCCGGCGGCGAGAGCGCGAGCAAAAGGCCGGCGGTCACGATGACTTTTTGAGCGCAGCTTCTCACCGGTTCTCCCTAACAATTGAGCAGTCAGATGCAGGATGAGTTCTCAACGCAGAACCGCTCTGCGGATATACTTTATCAATCGAACTTTTATATATGAACGATCGTGGTGTCAACCCAAAACGAGCGTCGCTGTTCTCTCTTTGGCGCATATGTTAGTTTTTAGATTCTTATGACCTTCGCCGCCCCAAAATCCGACAAAATCATTGCGGCGCCGCACCGAAATACGGCGCTGACTCCGACGCATCTCCTCGCCGTTTGTTTGTCCGCCGCCTTTCTCGCCGCGCCGTTTTTGCAGCCGGCGCTGTTTCCGTTCGCGTGGATCGCCTTCGTTCCGCTTTACCGGGCGGTGTTGAAGGCGGGCAGCCCGCGGAAAGCTTTTCTGCTGGCGTGGCTTGCCGGAACGCTCGCGCACGTGATCGGATTTTACTGGGTCGATCACACCGTGCGGGTCTTCGGCGGGATTCCGATCGGTTTGAGCGAGATCGTACTGCTGGGCTTCGCCGCGTTGAACTCGCTCCATTTCGCGCTCTTCGGCCTGCTCGTTTTTCTCTGCGGCCTGGGGCCGCTTCAGCTTTTCCCGCCGATTCTGTGGACCGCGATCGAATTCTTCGCGCCGCAGCTTTTTCCCTGGCATCTCGCCAACAGCCAGGCGGGCTTTCTCGCGTTCCTTCAATCCGCCGACCTCTTCGGCCCGTACGGCGCGAGCTTCCTGCTCGCCTGGATGAGCGCGGCGCTCTATGCGCTTATCTTCGATAAAAGCGCTGAGCCGCGAAAGCGCTTCGCCGGTGCGCCGCTCTGCGCCTTGGCGCTGATCGCCAACGTCGTCTACGGCGAATTCCGCTTAAAGCAGGTAGGCGAGCGGATGGCAGCCGCCCCGAAGCTCGAAGTCGCAGCGGTTCAGGGCAGTATCGATGTCTCGATGAAATGGAATCCGGCTCTCATCGAGGCGAATCTGAAGCCGTACCTGGATCTTACCCGTAAAACGCCGGGCGCGCGATTATACCTCTGGCCCGAAAGTGCGATCGAGGCATGGATCCCAGAGGATGCGCAAAGGATTCCGCCGCAGCTGATGCCGTCGCTTCCGCCGGGAAGCTCGCTGATCTTCGGCGCCCAGAGCTTTCGCGGCGAGCCCGGTTCGCCGGGCGCGAAGGCGTTCAACAGCGCGTTTCACGTCGATGCGACCGGCCGCGTGCTCGGCCATTATCATAAGCAGGTCCTGCTCGCGTTCGGGGAAACGCTCCCCCTCGCGCCGGTGCTGGGGAAAATTCCTTTCATGCCGCCGATCGGCGAGGGTTTCACGCGCGGCGATGGGCCGGCGACGCTCGACACCGACGGCGTCAAAGCCGCGCCGCTTATCTGCTACGAGGACATCATGCCCGAGCTCGCGCGGCGCTTCGTCGCCGAGAAGGGCGCGAATCTGCTCGTCAACCTGACGAACGACGCCTGGTTCGGCCGGACCGCCGCGCCGCTGCAGCACGCGCGGCTGTCGCAACTCCGCGCCATCGAAACCCGCCGCACGCTCGTGCGCGTGACCAACACGGGACTCACGACGGCGATCGATCCGCGCGGCGAGACGATTCAGGAACTCCCGATCTTCACGCCGAGCGTTCTGATGACGAAGGTCCCTCTCATGGAAGGGACGACGCCGTATGTGAAGTACGGCGATTGGTTCGGGTGGACGATGACGGTGATCGCGCTGGGGATCGTGGGGTGGAGGTGGAAAAGGCGGGGATAAATTGAGTCTTCTTCGTAAGCCTATTTTCCCCGGACATAGAAAGGCTTGACGACTTGCGCGACGGCTGCGCTTGTCGCCGGCGTGTCCTCGGTCAAGATATCGATGGTCTCGTCCTGGGCGAGGAACGCGCGGCTGGCGTTGCCCAAATCGTTGCGGATCAAATCTTTCGCAAAATCCGGCGCATCGCCGATTTTAAGAAAAAGCAACAGGTGCGGCACCTCTCCTTCGCGCTGCACGTAAATGAGCGCGAGATACGCCTCCGTGACGTCGGGATTTTGGACCAAGCGGGACTTTAAAGCCTCAAGAAGTCCCTCGGGGATTTTTTTCGGCGCGCCGATGAAGACCGGCGTCCCGGCAGGCACGTTCGATGGAGTCTGGGATTGTGCGAGCGCTCCGGCCAGGAGAACGGCGCCGACGAATGCCGATTGAACACCGCGTTTCACAGCGCGCTCCGCGCTCCTAGGTTCGTCTATCCCCGCGCAACGGCCAAATCGTGCGGCCGGTTGCCCAGTCTCCGCGCCCCCTTCGGCGTGACGACGACGGTGTCGCCCCAGGTGCAGATCGATTTCCCGTCGGCGGTGACGGCGGAGGGCTTGCAGATGAAGACCATGTTTTCTTTCAGCGCGACGGCGAGCTGCTTCGGGCTCCGCGCGTGATTGGTGATGATCGGGCCGTCGTCGCCCGCGCCGCGGCCGTGCATCGTGAGGTCGGCCTTGGCGTTCGCCGCCGGCCCGGTTTTCGGCGCCGCCGCCGCGCCGCTCTGGCGCGTGAGCGCCGCCAGCTCGGCGACCGTCACTCCGGGCTTCAGCGCCTCGGCGACGCGATTGAAAACTTCGCGCTGCACCTTGATCAATTCCAGATGCGTGGGGTCGGCGACTTCCACGAAGACCGGCTGCACGCCCTGCGCGCGGTAGCCCATCCACGACGACTCGATCTCATTGATGATCAAGTCGCCTCTTTCCAAGAGGCGCATGCTCGGGCGCGTCAGCGTGCGCACGGGATTTTTTCCCGAGACCCAGTTGCAGTGCACCGGCATCTCCGAGCCGTTCATCATGAGTGCGCACTGCGCCGCCGCCCAGACGTCCCAATCTCTGGCGCCGGGGCGCGCGGCCTTGATCTTCGCCTCGATGCCCCGCTCGATGATCTCCATCGATTTGGCGAGCGCGTCGATCTCTTCCTGGCTTTTGGTGTAGCGAACTTCCGCGAGAATGTCGGTCGCGTCGATTAGTTCCGCGTGCGGAAAGCTCTCGCGGATTTTCTTCCAGGTGCCGTAGAAAATCGTTCCCTCGGGCGTGCGTGTGCCTTCGGTCTCGCCGAGGCCGGTGATGCCGATGCGGCCGCGCTCGACGCCGAGCTCTTTCAGGCGCTCGACGATCACCGGGCCGTAGTTCCGCCGCGCCTCGCGCACGTCCTTGGTCCAGTCCTGCACCGTCGGCCACCGCGGCGCCGCCGAAGTGGCGATCGCCGTAACTTCGCCTTCGAGCGGAAAAACCGCGGCGATGTCCGAGTCGCCGCCGCCGCCGACGTGCGTGAGATAGCGCGTGTTCGCCTGATAATCCATCGAGTGGCCGGTGTTTTGCGGCGTGATGATGACGTCGAGCCGGTCGCGGCGCATCAGCTCGCGCACCGCGCGCCAGCGCCGGTCGCGCTCGGCGAGAGAAAAGCGGGGATAGGGATAGAGTTCAGCCATTTCGTCCTCCAAAAATGGTAAGGGCGGGTTCAACCCGCCCTTACTCCGTTCGTGACCAATCGCTCAGCTGTTTTTCCAGTTGTATTGATTGCCCATGCCGCCGTAGGTCGCGCCGCGGCGGCGAATCTCCGCCTCGTAGGCGGCGGGATCGGGAAATTTCGCGGTCGCTTCGAGCTGATAGCCGTCCGGGTCGTTGAAATAGATCGAGAGCCCCGAGCCGCCGCCGTGCCCCTTGGGGCCGTCGTAAGGGATGCCCATGCGCTTTAGCTGCTCCTCGACCTTGTCGAGGTCCGCGGGATCGATCTCGAAGGCGAAGTGGAGATGGCGCGTATCGGTCTTGGGCGGATCACCGGGCTCCATCTGGAAAAGGTCGAAGCCGAAGTTGCCGACCGTGACCAGCGTATGCTTCGAGCGCTTCGCCGCCTTATCCTTTTCGTTCTGGCCGCGGCTGCGCCCGACTGCGCCGTCGAAGACCTGCTGGTAGAATTGAACCGAACGCTCCAGGTCGGTGACGACGAACGCGAGATGATCGACCCGCTTGAGCTTCATAACGCCTCCTCAGGCCGTTGAAAAAGGCCCATCTGCGGCGTTGCGCGAGTTCCGCCTCGCTCGACGTACAAAAAGAGCACGCCTGCGCTCGTCGGATTCTCGCGCGCCTTGCATCCGGGAACCTTTTCGACCGGCCTGGAAAATTAGAAATAGGTACTCAGACATCGACCGAACTATAGACGCATTTGTCCGTCGCCTTCAAGCGCGGACGGCGCGGCAGCTCGCGGCGGGGAGCTTAAGGCGCACGCTCGATCCCTTTGTGACGCCCGACGAGGGGTGAAGTTTCAAGCGGATCTGCTTGGCGCCGACGGCGACCTGGCATTCCAGCGCGTCGCCCATGAAGACGATCGCTTCGATCTTTCCTTCGAGCACGTTTTCGTTCGCGCCGGCCGCGCCGTTGTTGAGCGTCACGTCTTCGGGACGGATAACGACGACGACCTCGTCGCCGGCGGCGACGCCGTCGGGCAGCACGCATTGCACAATGCCGCTCGGCGTCTCGACCGCGCCGGGACGGCCGAGCGTTTTCACGCGGCCTTCGAGGAAGTTGCTGAGGCCGATAAAGCTCGCGACGAAGCGGTTCTGCGGCGCGCTATAGATTTCCAGCGGCGTGCCCTGCTGGACGATCCGGCCGCCTTCCATGACGGCGACGACGTCGGACATCGTGAGCGCTTCGAGCTGGTCGTGCGTCACGTAGAGCGTCGTGATGCCGAGGCGCTTGACCAGCTCGCGCATCTCGATGCGCGTCTCCTCGCGGAGCTTGGCGTCGAGATTGCTGAGCGGCTCGTCGAGCAGAAGGACGCGCGGCTCTTTGACCAGCGCGCGCGCGAGCGCGAGCCGCTGCTGCTGCCCGCCGCTCAGAAACGGCGCGGGGCGGTCTTCGAGGCCGTCCAGCTGCACGAGCGAGAGAACCTTGCGCACGCGCGCGCGGATCTCCCCCTCCGGCAAAGACCGTTTCCTCTCGCGGAGCGGAAAAGCCACGTTTTCGAAGACGTTCATATGCGGCCAGATCGCATAGGATTGAAAGACCATCCCGATATCGCGCTTATAAGGCGGCACGAGGAGCTTGCGTCGACAGGAAAGCACGAGCTGATCGCCGACCAGAATCTCGCCCTGGTACGGCTTCTCCAGGCCGGCGACCGAGCGCAGCGTCGTCGTTTTGCCGCAGCCGCTCGGACCGAGCAGAGTGAAGAACTGTCCCTGCTTGACGTCGAGGTCGATGCCGCGCACGGCGTACACCTCGCCGCGCTCGGTCTGATAGCGGACGTGAAGGTCTTCGATGCGGATCATCCGCTCACCATCTGCACCGCATGGCGGCGGAACCCGACGACGCGCACGGCGAGCGTCAGCAATAAGAGGGTGATCATCAACAGCGTCCCGATCGCCGCGACCGCCGGAACGTAGCCCTCGTCCCACATGTTCCATATAAGGATGGCGAGGACCTGGTTGCCGGGACCTTCGGAGAGAATCAGCGGCATGCCGGCGATGCGCACGGCGTGGAGCACGACCCAGATCCAGACCCCGACGAAAGTCGGCATCATGAGCGGCACGAAGATGCGCCACATCGTGCGCCACGGCGGCGCGCCGCTCACGTACGCCGCTTCCTCCAGCTCCTTGTGAATCTGCAGCAGCGCGGCGTTCATCGAGCGCGTCCCGTAGGAGAGGAAGCTGATCGTAAAGCCGATCGAGATCGCCCAGATCGTGCCATAGAGCGGCAGGAAGTCGAGCTTCAAAAACACCCAGAAAAACGCGATGCCCATGACGATGCCGGGTATCGCGTGGGGAACGAACGCGAGCTGATCGAGGAGCTTCCGTCCCCAGAACTTGCTCCGCACGACCACGAGCGACACCAAAAACGAGAGCACGACCGTCGCCGTCGCCGTCGTGACGACCATGAGGAATGTATTTTTGAGCGCGGAACCGACCTCGCCGTATTCCGCGAGCAGGCGATAGTTCTTGAGCGTCATCGTTTGAAACGCCTTCGCCGAAGGCGCTTGCAGATAGGGGAGAAACGACGCGTAGAGAAAAACCAGGAACGGCAGCGCGATCGAGAAAAACAGGAACAGCAGCGCGGCGATGAAGGCCGGGATTCTCCATTTGCCGAGATCGAGCTGGCGCGGCCGATAGCCTTTGCCCGTCACGATCGTATAGCGCTCGGCGCGGCCGATCATCCGCGTGTAGAGGATCGTCGTTGCGATCGCGATGAAGACGTAGACCATCGCGAGCGCGTTCGCCTGTCCGTACACCGGCATGAACGTCGCCGTGCGCACGATCGCGTAGATTTTGGTGCTGAAGACATAGATCCCCGCCGGCAGGCCGAGGATGCCGGGGATCTCGAAGACTTCGAGCGCCGTCATCGCCTGATAGATCATCACCGCGACCAGCGCCGGCGCGAGCAGCTTGAGCGTTACCTTGCGGAGCGTCGAGACCGGCCGCGCGCCGGAGACGGCGGCGGCCTCCTCCAGCGACGGGTCCATGCTGCGCATCAGCGGGACGAGCATCAAGAACGCCGTGGGCACGAGCCGCAGCCCCTCGAGGAAAATCATTCCTTCGAGGGTGTACACGTCGATCACCGGCGCGCCGGGGCCGAAAATATCCTTCATCCAGGCATTGACGAAGCCGATGCGCGGGCTGAAGAGCAGCACCCAGGCCATCGCCTGGAGCATGCCGGGCATAGCGAGCGTGGTCGGCACGCCGGCGTAAAGAAAAATCTTGCCCGGCATATTCGTCCGCTCGACCAGCCAGGCGAGCACGACGGCCATGACGATCCCCAGCGCCGCGCTGCCGGCAACATAGATGATCGTATTGCTCAACAGGTCCAGCATGCCGCCGTCGGCGTAGACTTTGATGTAGTTCACGAGCCCCATCGTGGCGAGGGAAAAATCGCCGGGGAGCCGGGCGGTGCTGAAGCTCCCCAACACAAGGAAGGAGAGCGGCGCGAGCACGAGAAAAAGGACGAGCAGGAAGATTCCGTGCTGCCAGAGATTGAGGCGGAGAGTCTCGCCCATTAGGGTCCGCTGCGGCGCCGCCCGCCGCTCTTCAGCCAGAGCTGGTCCCACAGCTCGAGCAGCTTCGGCTGCACCTCGAGCTCCAGAGCCGGGTCGCGAAACGCGATCTCCTTGCCCAGGATCTGATCGGCGAAAGGCAGCAGCTCTTTCCGCTGCAATGCCTTGTGCACCGGCGGCGCATAGTCAGCGACGTACTGGGAAATCTGTCCTTCCTTGCTCAGGAACCAGTTGACGAACAGGCGCGCCGCATTGATGTTCGGCGAGCCTCTGAGGATCGCCATTTCGGAGACCGCCGCGGGCACCGGCTCCGGGCAGTCGTAGCTCACCGGCGCGCCGTCGAGCGATTTCTGGTAGGTCCGGTACTCCGCCGAAGGCAGGCTGCCGTAAAACTCTCCCGCCGCGAGCAGCTCGAGCAGCGCGTTCATGCCTTCGCGGCGGAGCTGCGGTTTATTCTCGGCGAACAGCCGCGTGAGAAAATCCCGCGTCCACTTCTCGCCTTTGGCCTTCCAGAGCTGGAGCGCCCAGAGCTGGGGACGGTTTCCCAGAGCGAGGTTGCCGTTCTTCCATTTGGGCCCGGTCAGCAGGTCCTCCCACTTCTTCGGCACCTCCGCCGGCTTGATCTGCCGCGTGTTGTAAGCCATGCACCAGTAGCGGTTGTGCATGCCGACCCAGAAACCGTCGTGGTCGACGGTCCCTGGCGGATTGTTTTTGATGTTGGGAATATTTCTCAAGTCCTCCATCGCGTTGATCTCGCGGTACATGAAAAAGCTGCCGCCTAAGCCCGTGAGGATGTCCGTGACGCTTTTTTTGTTCTTAAAGGCGACCAGGGTGCGAATCGCGCGGTCTTCGTGGCTTGCGCGGTTATATTCGATCTTAATGTACGGGTAGCGCTCTTTGAACGCGCGCATCACCACCTCGGCCTGCGGCGGATCGAAGGTGGAGAAGATGCGAAGGTGCTGCTCCTTTTTCGCGCCGTCGATCCAGCTCTGCGGCACCGTCAGCTCTTTGTCGAGGTCGGAGAGGATGGAGGGCTCGAGCTTCAGTTTCTTGAGATCGTCCTGCGTCGACTTGGGCAGCGGCGCCGAGGCGGCGAACGACGCGACCGGCGCGGCTGCGAAAAGCAACGCCAACGCGAAGGCGCGGCAGTTCTTGCTTCGAATCATCGTCGATCTCCTTATCGCGACCTCATTGTCCGAAAATCGCGCGGAAGTCCCTGACGTATTCGTTGTAGCGCGTGGCGGTGTCGTGGGGGACGACGCGAATCTTGAGCTTGCTTTGATCCATTTTGGGCGTAGGCGGCTCGACATCGCGCCGGGCCGGCACGCGGTTGAGCCCGCGGAACTGCTCCTGGGTTTTTTTGCTGAGCATGAAGTCGATCAACAGCTTGCCAGCGTTCGGATGCGACGGCTTGGCCGACAGGCCTGCGGAATGCATCGATGCGACGATCGGATCGACGGTGTTGACCCATTCGAGCGGAGCGCCCTTCTTTTTATCCGATTCGACGCGATGGGCATAGACGATGCCGAGGGGAAATTCGCCCGCGGTCATGAGCTGGGCGATCAGCGAATGTCCCTTGCGCCACTGGATGTCCTGCTTCGCCAGCGCGCGCATGTATCGTTCGGTCTTCTCTCTGCCCCAGGCGGCGAGCAGCGTCACGTACCAGGGGTATTCTTCGCGATCGATCGAGATTTTTCCCTTCCATTTGGGATCGAGCAAATCCTCCCAGCGCTTCGGTGCGTCCTTCTCGGACACCATGCGAGTATTGTAGCCGGGCGCGTAATAGTTGAGGTAAACCGCGCTCCAGCGATTCTGCGGGTCTTTCAGCTCGGGGAGGTAATGGCTCGTCTCCGGCGAGACGTACTGCGCGATCAGCTTGTTTTCGATCAGCGTGCCGATCTCGCTCAGGCTCGCGATGTCGAAGTCCCAGCGGCCCGCGCGCGTCTCGGTGATCGCGCGGTTTTGTATGTTCTCGCCGCTGGCGCGGAAAACGGTCACCTTGACGAAGGGATAGGCCTTCTCGAACTCGTCGGAAATCGGCTTCGACTCCACCAGGCTCATCGAGGTATACCAGCTGACCGAGCCTTCCTTTTTCGCCCCCTCGATCAACTTCGGGTCCGCCTGGGCGCCGATGGGCGAAGGACGGCCGAAAACGACGACGAGGATCATGGTCCATAGAGACATTCCGATTAGATGGGGTAGCTTCATGCGTCCGTTCTGATGAAAACCATTGCGAAGCTATGGAGATAACCTTCGCGTGTCAAGAGGGGGGTCCCGTTACGCTTTCTGCTTCACTTTCGGACGGCTCAGGTACTTTTTCAGTAGGGGGGACTCGTAGTCGGCGCGCTCGATTTTCCCCATGTGAGTGAAGAATTTCCCCAGCGGTTTTCCTTCCGGTCCGTACTTCGTTCCCATGTAGAGCAGCGGGTCCGCGTCCTGGCGAAACAGCTCGCCCTCCATACACCCCTTGCGCATATGCGTGGCCAAAACTTCGCCGACGAAAAGATCCATCTCGTCGCCGAACGGGATGACCTGAACGAGGCGATATTCCACGTTGCCGATCGCCTCGCCGATCAGCGGAACCGTTCCCTTCGCCGGCTGGACGGGCGTCAGGCCGGCCGCCTGCCACTTGTCGACGTCCCTGCCGGAGACGTAGCCGGCAAAAACGACGACGTCCATCATCTTGTCCGTCGGCGCGCTCATGACGAACTCGCCGCGCTCGAGGATGAGCTTGTAGGTGAGCGTGCGTTTGAGAATCGCGACGACCATGCGCGAGGGCTCGGCGCCCATCGGCGAAAACCACATGGCGGTCAAGAAATTGAGGGCGTCGCCCGCGCCGCGGCTGACGACGAGCGACGGGACACGGACGGCGAAGGGCTTGTTGCCGTGGTCCACCAGCTCGAACATCTCGGGCTCTTTCCAGTCCAAAAATGACGCCTCGCTCTCGGAGAAGGTGTGCAAATCTCTAGCATGGATTTTTACTCGAAGAAAGGAGGGTCGGACGGCGCGCGCCGTTTGCCTGCGCGCATTATAACCTGTTATTAAGAGCGTCCATGGAAGTGGCTGAGTCCAACGAATCGTCGAGCGGTCTGCGGCGGGAGCTCGGGCTTTTTGCCGCGACGATGCTGATCATCGGCGACATGATCGGTATCGGCATCTTCGTCACCACCGGCGACATCGCGCAAAGTTTTCCCTCGCCGGGTGGTATTCTGCTCGTCTGGTTTCTCGGCGGGCTGCTCGCGCTGGCGGGAGCGCTGTGCTGCGCCGAACTCGCCTCCGGAATGCCCGTCTCCGGCGGTGATTACAACTATCTGCGCGCGGCCTACGGGCCGCTGGTTGGATTTCTTTCGGGGTGGTCGTCGTTTCTCGTCACGTTCTGCGGCTCGATCGCGCTGCTTGCGGTCGTTTTTACGGTTTTCGTTTCGTTCTTCTTTCCGGTGCTTGCGCTCGATCGAACGCTGTTTTCTTTTGCGGTTTTCGGCCATGAGGTGGGAATTTCTCTCGGCCATTTTTTTGCGCTGCTTGTTGTCTACGTTCTCACAACGATTCATTACGCCGGCGTCGGTCTCGGCGCCGCGGTGCAGAATACGCTGACGGTGCTCAAAATCGGCGCAATCGTCGCGATCATTCTCTTCGGAGTTCTCATTGGGAACGGCAGCCTGGAGCATTTCTCGCCGTTTTTCGATTCGAGCAGGCTGACCGTGAGCCTTTTCGGCGCTGCCTTCATACCGGTGATTTTCACTTACGCCGGCTGGAACGCCGTCATCTATATGGCCGGCGAGGTGCGCGAGCCGGAAAAAAATCTTCCGCGCGCGCTCATCCGCGCCGTTTTGCTCGTGATCGCGCTTTATATGGCCATCAACGCGGTTTATTTCTACGCCATGCCGGTCGACAAGATGCAGGGACAGATCCGCGTTTCCGAGCTCGCGACCACGGCGCTGTTCGGCCGCCAGACGTCCGCATGGATCACGGCGATCATCACAGTCTCCATCCTGGGCGCGCTCAACGTCACAACGATGATCGGCCCGCGCGTTTATTACGCGATGGCCCGCGACGGATTATTCTTCCGGAGCCTTTCGCGCGTGCATCCCCGCTTTCGTACGCCGTCCAATGCGATCATTCTCCAGGCGGTATGGGTCTCGGTGCTGATTATCACCGGTACATTCGGCGCGTTGCTGAATTACGTCAGCGTCATCATCGGTCTTTTCTCTTCGCTGACCGTAGGCTCTTTGCTGGTTTTGCGGATGAAGCGGCCCGATCTTCATCGACCGTATAAGATCCCGGGATATCCATGGGTTCCCTGGGTTTTTATCCTGGCGAATCTTGCGATCACCGCGGCGATATTATGGGAGAAGCCGATCGACGCGCTGCGCGGCTTCGTCATCGTCGGGCTCGGCATCCCGGCGTATTTTTACTGGCAGCGCGCGAAAAAAGTTTAAGCGCACATTCTCATGGTTCGCATCACGCGGGTTTACACGCGCACGGGCGACAAAGGCGACACGGCGCTCGTCGGCGGCCGGCGCGTGCCGAAGGATTCTCCGCGCATCGAGGCCTACGGGACGATCGACGAGCTGAATTCGATCATCGGTCTGGCGCGCGCCTTCAACGAGGAAAAATCGCGGAACGCGAAGGCGCGGCGATTTTTAGACGAGACACTGGCGAAGATTCAGGACGAGCTCTTCGATCTGGGCAGCGAGCTCGCCACACCGCAGGACGCCGAATACCCCGGCATGTACCGCATCGGCGCCGCCGAGGTAAAGCGCCTGGAGGCGATCATGGACCGCTGCCAGAAGGATCTCGCGCCGCTCAAATCCTTCGTGCTGCCCGGCGGCGGCAAGGTCGGGTCGTTTCTCCATCAGTGCCGCACCGTCTGCCGGCGCGCGGAGCGCGATCTCTTGAGGCTTTCGCGTGCCGAGCCGCTGAGCGAGTGGCCGCTCAAGTACGTCAATCGTCTGAGCGATCTCTTCTTCGTCCTGTCGCGCTGGGCGGCGAAGCAGGGCGGCGAGAAAGAGGCGCTCTGGCAGAGAGGGTTGGAAGAGAAAAAGAGGCAGAGATAGAGATAGAGACAGAGAAGAGGAGGGCAGCGATGTCTGTCTCTGTCTCTGTCACTGTCTCTGTCATGTTCTGGAGGAAATCATGGGTCTTTTGGACGGCAAAAAGGGCGTTATCTTCGGCGTCGCCAACGAGCGCAGCATCGCCTGGGCGATCTCCGAGGCGCTGCATAACGCCGGCGCCGAGCTGGCGTTCACCTATGCAGGGGAGATGCTGGAGAAGCGCGTGCGGCCGCTTGCCGAAGGCATCGGCGCGAACATCATCCTGCCGTGCGACGTGACGAAGGACGAGGAGATCAAGCACGTTTTCGAGACATTGAAGTCGAAGTGGGGCGCCCTCGATATTCTCATCCACGCCATCGCCTTCGCCAACAAGGAAGACCTGTCTCATCCTTTCGCGCAGACCAGCCGAGCCGGCTTTCACCTGGCGCTCGACGTGAGCACCTATTCCATGGTCGCGCTCACGCGCGAGGCGGCGCCGCTGATGGAAGGGCGCGGCGGCTCGGTCGTGACGCTGACTTATCTCGGCGCCGAAAAAGTGATTCCCAATTACAACGTGATGGGCGTCGCGAAGGCGGCGCTCGAGGCGAGCGTGCGGTATCTCGCCTACGATCTCGGCCCCAAGAACATCCGCGTCAACGCGATCTCCGCGGGTCCGGTGAAGACGCTGGCCGCGGCGGGCATTTCCGGTTTCAAAGACATGCTCCATTACGCCGCCGAGCGCGCGCCGCTCAAGCGCAACATCGAGGCGGAGGAGGTCGGCCGCACCGCGCTCTATCTCGTGAGCGACATGGCGGCGGCGGTGACGGGGGAGGTGCTTCACGTCGACGCGGGATATAATATAGTGGGGATGTGAGAAGATAGAGATAGACACAGAAAAGAAATTTCTCGTCTCTATTCTCGGTCTGCAAAGGAGCTTTTATGCCTGTCAAACAAATCTCCGTGAAAGAGGCCCACGACATTTTGGAGCAGGAGCCCGACGCGATTTACATCGACGTGCGCACGGTGCGCGAATTCACCGCCGGCCATCCCCAAGGCGCCGTCAACGTTCCCGTCGCGTTTCACAATCCCGGCGGCATGATGCTGAACGAAGAATTCGTGCGCGTTGTCGAGGGGCACTTTCCGAAGGACAAGAAAATCCTCGTCGGCTGTCAGGTCGGCCCGCGGGCGGACGCCGCCGCGCGTCTGCTGGGAGAAGCGGGGTATCAGGACGTTTCGAGCATCCAGGGCGGCTTCGGCGGCATGCGCGCGCCTTCCGGCGCGGTGATCGCCGAGGGCTGGGCCGGTCTCGGCTATCCGGTGAGCCAGGATAACGGCGAGGGAGTCAGCTACGACTCCCTCGCCGCAAAGGTGAGATAATTTTCTAGTCCTACGGTTTGCCTACGTACTTGTTCGTCCAGAGAACCCCTTCTTTATTCGAAGGCGCTTGGGCCAGATCTCGGACGATGCCCGCGCCGGTTGAAAAGTTTATAACCTTTTGCCAGCCCGCGGCGCTCATGGTTCCCCAGCGGGGCATGGCTTTGGCGACGGTGTTGAAAGAAAGATTAAAAACATCGTCGGGTAGCTTTTCCTTATTATACAGCCGGTGGCTGCGCAGCGCCGCCTTCGCCGCTTCCAAGTCGGTGTGAAACAACGCGCCCCCGCGCGAAATTGCCCGCGACACCGCCATGGCGATCTTCGGGTTCGCCTCGACGTAGTCGGGGCGAACCATGAGGACTTCGTAGTGATAGTCGGTCAATTCCGGCACTTCTCCCTTCCCCAGGGGGATCAAGACGTAGCCCTTGCCGCTCGGCTCGGTGACCTCCGCCGACGGCGGCGACAGCGCGTAGGCGTCGATCACGTTGTTCATCAGAGCCGCGGGAAGCTCCGGCGCGCCGATATAGACGAACTTGAGTATGGTCGCGATGGCGCCGGCCTTTTTCACCAGGAATTTAAATATTTGCTCTGAGGCCGCCCCCGGTCCGGTTGCGCCGATCGTCCCGAGCTGCGTCAGCGCTCTGATTCGCGCCTCGATGGGGCTATCGCGCGTGAGCCCCATCTTCTCCACGAGCGCTTTCCGCAGCACGACGCTCAGCGTCATGGCGCGATTGTGCGCCTGGATCGCCATCGCCGGCGCGCCCTCGACGCGTGCGAGCACGAGCCCTTCGGATGTCGACGCGCAGAAGTTGATCGAGCGTCCGACCACCGCGTTCAAACAAACCGATCCGCTCGGGGCCGGCGTGATCTTGACGCGCACGCCTTCCTCTTCAAAATATTTGAGCTGCTCGGCGACCCAGATTGCACCGAAGGCAAAATTCGGCACGGCCGTTAGAAGGCTGACTTCCGGCAACTCCTTTTGCTGCGCGCGCGCCGCCGAAGCCGGCATGAACGCGACGAGCAGCGCGAAAACGGCGATCGGTCTGAATCTGCGTTTCCTCATAAAGGTCTCCTCTCACCCTTGGATAGTGATGTGTTCGCTTTGTGCCTGCCATTGCAGCGCGCGGCGCTCGATCAACTCCGCGATCTTGTCCATGGCGATGACCATGAACATGAGCACGATGATGCCGACGAAAACGTCGGCGGTTCGGAAAAGACCGGCAGCTTGCCGGATAAAAAAGCCGACGCCTTCGGTCGCGGCGACGAATTCGCCGACGATCGCGCCGATCACCGCAAACGGAATGCTCGTGCGGATGCCGGTAAAGACGTACGGCGAGATCGCCGGCAAAATGACGCGAAAGGTGAGCCGCCAGCCGCGCGCCCCCATGAGACGCGCGAGGTCGACGTATTCCTGATCGAGCTGACGCATGCCGGCATAGGTGTTGAAAAAATTGAGAAAGAACGTGAGCAGAAAGACGACGCCCACCTTGGACCAGATGCCGATGCCGAGCCACACGATGAAGAGCGGCGCGAGCGCGGTGCGCGGGATGCCGTTCAGCGCGATGATGATCGGCTCGAAGATTTCCGCGAGCAGGCGGCTGCGGCCGAAGGCGTAGCCGAGTCCGATGCCGAGGATCACGCCCGCGGGAAAGCCGATCGCGATCTCTTGGAGCGTGACCCAGCAGTGCTGGATGAGCTCGCCGGAGCGAAACCCGGCGATCATCGAGATCACGATTCGGCTCGGGCTGCTGATCAGAAAGGCGTCGATCCAGCGCTGGGAGGCGATCTGCCACAAGAGAAAAAATCCGCCGACGATAGCGACGCGCAGCAGGACGATCCAGACGCGCCGTTTAGAGATGAAACCGCTTCGCTCCGCGGCTATGGTCCGGTCGGTCGTCGGCGCTTCGATCGTCATGGGTTTAATGCGTCCCGATATTGAGCTCGTGACGGAAGATGTTCCAGAGGCGGCCGTAGGCCTCGTCGAAGCCTTCCTGGCGGTGGATTTCGAAAATATTGCGCGGCCGCTTCATCGGCACCTCGATCACATCCTTGACGCGCGCGGGGCGGTGCGTCATCACGACGACGCGATCCGCCAGGGCGACGGCTTCGACCAGATCGTGCGTCACGAACAGGATCGTCTGGCGCTTCTGCTCCCAGATTTTCAACAATTCGTCCTGGAGCACCATGCGCGTCTGCGCGTCGAGCGGGCCGAACGGCTCGTCCATCAGGATCACCGGCGGCTCATAGGCGAGCGCGCGGATGATCGAGGCGCGCTTGCTCATGCCGCCCGAGAGCTGCGCCGGGTAATACTTCTCGAAGCCCGAGAGGCCGGCGAGCGCGATGAAGTGCTTTAACTGCCGCTCGCGCTCCTCGCGCGAATAGCGTTTGGAGTCGAGGCCGAAGGCGACGTTCTCCTCCAGCGTGAGCCAGGGGAAGAGCTTGCTCTCCTGCGGCACGTAGCCGACCTTGGTATTGAGCTCCTGAACTTCCTCGCCCTGATAGAGAATCCGCCCGCCGGAAATCGGCGTCAGCCCGGCGATGAGCTTCAGCAGCGTCGATTTGCCGCAGCCCGACGGTCCTACGATCGTAATAAATTCCCCGTAGGGGATATTCAAGCTGATGTTTTCGAGCGCGACCATGTGGCCGCGGTCGGGCGTCTGAAACGCCTTGGTGACTTCCTCGACGCGGATGACAAGATCGTCTCTTGCGGCGACGGCGCCCTGGCGGGTCGGTTCCATGAATCGCGCGCATTCTCTATCATCGAATAAGGTGTGTCAATACGGGTGCGCGGGAAAGTTTGCCGGCGGGTTGAAGAGTCGGTTTAGATACCCAGACGCCTTAACTCGGCCTCGGCGCCGGCATATTCATAAAAGTGGGTGACGCCGGTGTCGATAGCGGCTTGGAAGAATTTTTTCGCTTCCGTTGAATCGCCTTGAATGAGAGCGCGCTCGCCAAGATAAAAGTACAACTCGCACATCCGCTCGCGTTCTTTTTGCGAATCCGAATGCTTGGCGGATTGCATAATCCTCTCGACGGTTTCCTTTCCGCTATACAATTCCATGATGGGTCCAGGCCACTGGTCGAGCTTTAACGGTTTTGCGTTTAATTCCAAGCTGCCGCCGTTTCCTCCTCCTCTCGCGTTGGCCAAGTAGAGCCAGAGGGCCGGATAGACATTGGTCGGCTGACGTTCCACGACCTTGGAGAAGTCTCTTTCGGCGTCGGCAAACCGTCCAAGGTAAAACAACGTATGCCCTCTAGATCTCCAGGCAACGGTGTTGCCGGAATCCAGCCGGATCGCCTCATTGTAATCTTCGAGCGCGCGCTCATACTCCTTTTTTAACCGATATGCGCTCGCGCGGTTGACGACGGCCCGAACGTATTTGGGATTGATCGAGAGCGCTCGGTTGTAATCTTCGATCGCGCGGTCAAAATCTTTTTTGCTGTAATAGGCGAAACCTCGGTTATTGAAGCCGACCGCATACTGGGGGTTGATCCGAATCGCCTCGTTGTAATTTTCAATGGCGCGCTCGTAGTCCTTTTTATTCGCGTAGGCGCGCCCGCGCTCGTTCCAAGCGTCGACATGGGTGGGATTCAAGTCAATGGCCCGATCGAAGTCCTGAATCGCGGGGTCCCAATCATGTTTTTCGAAATAGGCGGCGCCGCGGAAGTAAAACCCGCGTGCGTCGTTTGCATTGAGACGCGTTCCTGAGTCGAAGTCGGCTATTGCCCGATCGTAGGCCTTTTTATTGTGATACGCTCGACCGCGATTAATATAAGCGGTTGAGTAATCCGAACTCAGCCGAATCGCTTCGTCATAATCTTGAATGGCGCGGTCGTATTCTTTTTTGTTTACGTAAGCCAAGCCGCGGTTGTTAAAAGCGTAGGCGTATTTTGGACTTAGTCGAACCGCTTCGTTGTAATCCTCGATGGCGCGCTCGTATTCTTTTTTAGCTAAATAAAGGTTCCCGCGGTCGTTCCACGCCTCGGCGTAATCCGGCTTTAGCCTGATAGCATGGTTGTAATTCTCAAGCGCAGGGTCCAAATCGTGCTGTTCGAGATAGGCGAGACCGCGATTGTAAAAAGCCCGCGAATCATTCGAATCGATGCGCGTCGCTTGATCGTAATCGTTGATCGCCCGGGCATACTCTTTTTTGGTGTAATAAGCCCAGCCGCGATTCAGGTAAGCTGCAGCATAATCCGCCTCTAGCTCAATCGCCCGACTGTAGTCTTCGATTGCGCGGTCGTACTCTTTTTTGCCGAAATAAGCTAGGCCCCG